>Ga0102940_1000508_pt1 | contig 26596 bp, 22 predicted proteins | sample SalPonR2_C_D1_MG_FD_78215 | JGI IMG/M metagenome (GOLD analysis project Ga0102940, IMG submission 78215) | Salt pond soil microbial communities from South San Francisco under conditions of wetland restoration - Salt Pond MetaG R2_C_D1_MG | ecosystem: Environmental > Aquatic > Marine > Intertidal... | reverse complement strand
TCCGTATCCGGCTTGTAGTTGAAATCTTTTTCAAGTGCACTGGTATCGGCCCAGGTTTGTTCCACATCACCGGGCTGCATGGGCAACATCTGTTTTTCAGCCGTTTTGCCGGTTGAATGTTCAACAGCACTGATGAAGTCTAATAACTTCACAGGTTTGCCGTTTCCTATGTTGTACAGGTTGTAGTTTTGATTATTTGGATTCGGGGATAAAAGTGTTTTTATTACGCCTTCGACAATATCATCGATATAGGTGAAATCTCTTGACAATTTACCTTCATTAAAAACTTTAATCGGACGGTCATTTAAAATGGCATCGGTAAACAAAAACATGGCCATATCAGGTCTGCCCCAGGGGCCGTAAACTGTAAAAAATCGCAAGCCTATCGTTTCGATGTTATACAGGTGGCTATAGGTGTGAGCCATCAACTCGTTACTTTTTTTGGTGGCTGCATAGAGGCTTATCGGATGGTCTACAGCATCGGCTGTTTCAAACGGTACTTTTTCGTTTAATCCGTAAACACTGGAACTAGAGGCATAAACTAATCGCTTGATTTTGTGATGCCTTACACACTCCAGTAAATTTGAAAATCCAACAATATTTGAATCTATATAGGCTTTTGGATGCTCTAAACTATACCTCACTCCGGCCTGAGCGGCTAAGTTGCATACAACATCAAAATTGTATTCTTCAAATAATAGATCTAAGTTGTTGTAATCTGTTAAATCTAATTTTACAAAAGAAAAAGGATACTGAAATTTTGAGCTGGTGGATAATTGAGTCGACACCTCGGTTATACCTAGTTCTTTTAGCCTGTCTATCTTAAGTTGAGTTGAGTAATAATCATTTAAATTATCTAAACCAACTACATGGTGGCCTTCAAAAATCAGTTGTTTACACAAGTGAAATCCTATGAAACCAGCCGCACCAGTAACTAAAATTGTTTTTTTATCCATTTAAATGTAAAACCAAACAGGATGTTATTGGACTATTCTGAACCAATCACATAATATTTAAAGCCTATATCTTTCAGTTTATTAGCATCCAGGAGCATTCTACCGTCAAACACAAAAGCGGGTTTGTTCATGTTTTTATAAATCTTCTCCCAGTCGTAATCTTTAAATTCATCCCATTCGGTTAAGATGGCAATAGCATGGGCGTCTTTGCAAGCGTCGTAAGGGTTGTTGACCACCTCAAGATGGTTTTGATTATCTTCTTCCGGTCTTGAATTCAAATAATTGATATCGGCATACATCTGTGTGGTCTTCACTTTAGGGTCATATACCGAGATTTGAGCTTGTTCGTCGATCAATCTATCCGCCACATATATAGCAGCTGATTCGCGGGTATCGTTGGTATCTTTTTTAAACGCCCATCCCAAAAACGCAATCTTTTTCCCGGATACGGTATTGAACAAAGTGCTGACAATTTTTTCTGCAAATCGATTTTTTTGGTGATCGTTCATGATAATAACTTGCTCCCAATAATCAGCAACTTTATTTAATCCGAGGGATTTTGCGATATATACTAAATTCAAAATATCTTTTTGAAAACAAGACCCCCCAAAACCAACGGAGGCTTTTAAAAATTTTGGACCGATTCGGGAATCCATACCAATGGCTCTTGCCACTTCATTGACATTGGCTCCAGTGGCTTCACACAATTCAGAAATGGCATTGACTGAGGACACTCTTTGGGCGAGAAAGGCGTTGGCCGTCAATTTTGATAATTCTGAGGACCAAACATTGGTGGTCAAAATACGTTCTTTAGGTAACCAAGCTCCATAAATGTCAGCAAGGGCTTGAATAGCTTCCTGACCTTCCGGCGTTTCTTCGCCACCGATTAAAACCCTGTCGGCTTCTTCTAAATCAGTGATTGCTGTGCCTTCTGCCAAAAATTCCGGATTGGACAAGATTTGATAATTGACACCATTCCCGGTATTTAATAAAATCGTCTTGATGGCTTCTGCTGTTCTTACGGGTAAAGTTGACTTTTCAACAACAATTTTGTCTGATTTAGCAACTGCAGCAATTTGCCGGGCACAGAGCTCGACGTATTTGAGATCTGCTGCCATGTTTTTACCCTTTCCGTAGGTTTTGGTTGGCGTATTGACCGAAATAAAAATCATTTCTGCTTCATCTATAGCTTTATCGACTTCTGTTGAAAAAAACAGGTTTTTTCCTCTTGCTCTGCCTACAACCTCATCTAAGCCTGGTTCAAATACCGGTAAATTGTTTAAATCGTCATCATTCCATGCGGCAATGCGCTCTGCATTGATATCGACAACTGTAACCTTTGTATTAGGATTTTTATCGGCTATGACCGCCATCGTCGGACCACCGACATAACCGGCTCCGATGCAGCATATGTTTTTAATCTTCATTTATATCAGTTTAAAGTTGACTTTTCTTACTGTAAATTTTTCCACGGCTTCGCCACTGCGAGTCACATACGTGTCGCTAACTTATTTAAAAACAAGTGGTTAAGGTTTATCGTTTAACCTTAACCAAATAGCCTAAACGCTCCAAATACACACAATAGTGTGATTTTGTGACGTATTTAATCACAGCCTTCTCGTCATCAAAACCTAGGCCACTAAGCTTAATGGCATCGCCTTTACGCATTTGCTCAACCGATACCTGACTGGTTTTGCCGGATAAAATATTTTTTAGCTCTTCAATTTCCTCTTCCTTAACTATTGCCGGTTTTTTTAACCAATACAAATACCTCACTGCTGTTGCTACCTCGAAGACTTGCTGTCTATTTTTTTCTTTCAGGTAAACCATTAACATTGAAGGCAATACCGGTACTTCCACTTTCTTTTTCCGGTCACTCCACTGCCTGAGCTCCGTTTTTAAGGGGCAATATACGTTTATACCACACTCAGATAAGCGCTGTGCGGTTTTCTTTTCCGTGTTTGGCTTGCAGTAAAGGACGTACCAGTGCTTTTGATTATCGGTTTTTGGAAGGTGTTTTTGAAGCGGCTTTGTCTTAGCCATATATTCTAAAATTTAGGATTGCGTTGAATCATTTATCTATACGTTTTAATTGGCTAATAAAAAGGACAAACATAGTAAAATTTATTAATTTTTAAGAGATAAAATCGCATTTTATTTCAAGCTTTTATTCTTACAGGCACAAGCAATAACGGGTATTTCAAACAAAATTATTTTTAAAAAAACTTGATTTAACTGTTAAAATTTAAAGTTTGTAAGGAAGCTCTCCAATGTGGGATTTTGACACCGAAATCGGCCTTAAATTGACGCTTGTTTAAAACGGAATAAGCAGGTCTTGGTGCTTTAACAGGATAGTCTTGAGAAAGAATTGGGTCGACCTTACAACTGATTTGATACAATTCAAAAATACTTAAAGCAAAATCATACCATGAGGTAACGCCTTCATTAGAATAGTGGTACAACTTTCGATCACCAGACCAATTTTTTATTTTTTCGATGCATACCAAACACGCCTCAGCAAGGTCTCTGGCATTTGTAGGGGTTCCAATCTGGTCGTAAACAATACTTAAACTTTCTCTTTCTCTCCCTAAAGCCATCATGGTCTTTACAAAATTCTTGCCGTACTCAGCATACAACCATGAGGTTCTGATGATTAATGCAGAAATACCTGAATTGAGGATGAGTTGCTCGCCGGCCAGTTTTGAGGCACCGTAAACGCCTAAAGGGTTTACAACATCACTCTCATTATAGGGCCTTACTGTTTTACCGTTAAACACATAATCTGTAGAAAAGTGAATGAGCTTGATATCATGCTTTTGACAAATATTTACTAAATTGGAAACCCCTTCTCTATTGACCGCAAATGCCAATTCCTTTTGATCTTCAGCTTTATCTACTGCGGTGTATGCAGCACAATTGAGGATAACATCAACTGTATTCTGGTCAAAAAAGCGTTTAAGAGCTTCAAGATTAGTTATATCTAAGGCATTTGAATCTGTAAACTTAAATTCATGTGGCGATGAATGGTGTAGAAACCTAAATTCTGAACCGAGTTGCCCATGGCTGCCTGTAACTAAAATTTTCAATTCAATTTATTTTATAATATTAGGCTTAAAAAGGGGTGTTAAAATCTTTAAAACCCACTTGTATTTTGTCTTTTTCAGATAAAATGATATCTGAAGATTTTAATTTCCAGTCAATAGCTAAATCTTTGTCGTTCCAACGAATGCCCCTTTCATGCTCGGGGCTGTAGAGGTTATCTATCTTATATACAAAAATTGCGGTTCCGCTCAAAACTGCGAAACCATGCGCAAACCCTCTGGGAATTAAGAGTTGGTGTTTATTGTCTTCATTTAAGACTGCCGAAGTGTACTGGCCGTAAGTTGGCGATGCTTTTCTTAAATCTACTGCCACATCGAGCACTTCTCCACGAACTACCCTAACCAGTTTAGCTTGAGCGTAGGGCGGAACTTGAAAGTGGAGGCCTCTCAATACACCGTAATTCGATTGAGACTCGTTATCCTGAACAAATTGAAATTTCTCACCCACAGCTTTAGAGAATTTTTCCTGATTAAAACACTCAAAAAAGTAGCCCCTTTCGTCTTCAAAAACTCTGGGTGTTATTAAAAAACAATCTTTAAGATTGGTTTCCTCTGCTATCATATGTTTTATTTTTTTAATAACCAGCTGCTGGATTGTATTTTATCACCAAGGCCATCTAACAGTTTTACTCCCATTTTGTTACAAATATCAGCCTCAGGAATACTCTGGTTGTCCTGATCGCCGCCATTGGCAAAGGTAAAGTCGTACTTATCCTGATGGTCTTTTACGATTTTTTCAATCGACCTGATAACGGTTCTGTCTTCATCAATGGATAAAAAAGCCTGGTCAACGGGTTTTATGTTGCTTACAATAAACAATCTTTCGTCTTCTTTTTGAAACTCTTTACTGCCTTTTAATGCACGCTGATGATCGTTATTGACAATTACAATTAATGTATCGGCATGCGCTTTGGCATTGTGAAAATATTCTAAATGTCCTTTATGAATAGGATTGAAGTAGCCGGATACAATTATAGCCTTTGGTTTCATCTGATGTAATAGTTATGCTGTTAATGATTTTATATAATCAAAATAATTCCCTTTCATGCCAGATACCCGTTCTTGTAAGTCTTCTATGGTAATCCATCCAAGGCGGAGAGCAATTTCTTCCAGACAAGCAATTTTTAAACCGGTTCGTTTTTCAACGGCTTTTACAAATTCTGTCGCTTCGGTTAAAGCTTCATGTGTCCCGGTATCCAACCAGGCAAAGCCTCTACTTAAGATTTGCATTTTTAAATTGTTTTTAGACAGGTAATGCTGATTAACGGATGTGATTTCCAATTCTCCACGCCAGGAAGGCTCTACATGTTTAGCTACTTTTACGACTGAATTAGGATAAAAATATAAACCTACCACCGCATAATTAGATTTTGGTGATTTTGGCTTTTCTTCAATGCTCATTACATTTTTATCCTCATCAAATTCGGCCACACCATAGCGCTCCGGGTCATTGACGTAATTGCCAAAAATTACCGATTTACCTTCACCTTTTACCGTTTCTACGGCTTCTTTGAGTAAATTCTGAAGCCCGGAGCCATAGAAAATATTGTCGCCTAAAACCAAACAAACATCATCGTCGCCAATAAACGCTTCACCCAAAATAAACGCTTGGGCAAGTCCATCCGGAGAGGGTTGAACTTTATAAGACAGATTGACTCCAAATTTAGACCCATCGCCAAGCAGTTTTTCAAAGTTTGGCAGATCCTCCGGTGTTGAAATGATAAGAATGTCTCTTATCCCGGCTAACATCAATACTGATAACGGATAATATACCATAGGCTTATCGTAAATGGGCAAAAGTTGTTTAGAAGTCGCTAAGGTTAACGGGTGTAATCGTGTTCCCGAACCTCCTGCTAAAATGATCCCTTTCATAAGATTGAATTATAGATTAAAAACTTAAGCGTATTGTTTGTCGTAATAGTGCTGGTAGTCACCACTGGTTACATGCTTCAACCAAGTTTCATTGTTTAGATACCAATCGATGGTTTTGGCCAAACCTTCCGGGAAAGTCACCGACGGCTTCCAACCTAATGTCTTATTGATTTTTGAAGCATCTATGGCATAACGCAAATCGTGCCCCGGACGATCTTTAACATAAGTGATCAATTGTTCACTTTCGCCTTCTTCCCGACCTAATTTTTTATCCGTTTCCCGGCAAAGTAATCTGACCAAATCAATATTTTTCCATTCGTTGAAACCGCCGATGTTATAAGTTTCGCCATGGTTTCCTTTATCAAAAATCAAATCAATCGCTATCGCATGGTCTATGACAAATAGCCAGTCTCTGGTATAATTGCCATCACCATAAACCGGTAAAGGCTTATTGTTGATGATATTATTTATAAATAATGGAATTAACTTTTCCGGAAATTGATTTGGGCCGTAATTATTTGAACAATTACTTATCACATAAGGCAAACCATAGGTTTCACCGAAAGCTCTCACAAAATGATCGGAGCTGGCTTTAGACGCTGAATACGGTGAATTAGGGTCGTAAGCTGTTTCTTCTGTAAACAAGCCTGTTTCGCCTAAGCTGCCATAGACCTCATCGGTGCTGATGTGGTAAAACAAATGCCCTTCATCGTCGCCTTCCCAGTGCTTGTGCGCAACATGAAGTAAGTTGAGCGTTCCCATAATATTGGTCTCTACAAACGCAAACGGATTAGTGATGGAACGATCGACGTGAGATTCTGCAGCCAGGTGAATAACACTGGAAAACTTATGCTGATTAAACAACTCTTCTATTTGTAGTCTGTCACAAATATCAGCCTTTAGAAAAGTATAATTGGCTTTGTCCTCGATATCTTTGAGGTTTTCTAAGTTACCGGCGTAAGTTAAGGTATCCAGATTAAAGATATGAGCATCAGGGTATTTTTCCACAAAAAGCCTCACCACGTGGCTTCCTATAAATCCTGCGCCGCCAGTGATAAGGATATTTTTATATGTTGACATGTATTGAAATAATTTATCTGGTTCAAATATATAAAATATTACATGTAGACCTTGGTTTAGGTGAAATAAATAACCATTTGATAATAGAATGACGTCCTCATAGGTGTATATCATTTTACGGCCTTAGGCGATTACCTCATGTTATTAATGTGTTGATTTCAATTTGTAAACACATTTTTCTTTTCTGAGAAACCCTGTCTTTATGTCTGGTTGGAGGGGTTGGTGCCCGACAAATTTTACCTACCACTACGCCTATAGTTAGTGTATAAAAGCAATATATACAAAACCATTCGTTTACCTGCCAGTTGGCAACAAGCTATAACAAAATCATCCTAAAATAATAATAGAAAATAAGTTGTATTTTTTGTATCTTTGATTAAAGTTTATAAACATGAATTTAGAGACAAGAAAAATATCATTTATTCAAGAGTTCTTAAGACTTCAAAATGAAGAGATTGTTAGCGGACTTGAAAAATTTCTTCGGCAAAGAAAAGCTGAGCTGATTGATGAAGATTTCAAGCCAATGACAATGGAGCAATATGACGCTGAAATAGACCAAGCGATGGAAGATTCAAAAAATGGACGAATGATTAAAGCAACTGAATTAAAAGCTAAAATTCAGAAATGGAATTAGAAGTTTACTGGCTTGATCTTGCTGAACATAAACTTGAAGGGATTTATGAATATTATTCAACTAAAGTGAATAAAAAAATTGCTAAAAAACTCATAACAGGTATAGTAAATTCGACTATTGGAATTAAAAATCAACCTGAAATTGGGCAAATTGAATTAAATTTAAAACATAGAGAAAAAGAATTTCGATACTTGGTATATAAAAACTATAAAATTGTCTATTGGGTTAATTATGACTCCAAACGAGTAGAAATAGCAAATGTTTTTGATACAAGACAAGACCCTAATAAACTTGACGAAACGAAATGAAAGCCAGTTGCCAACAATAGCTATAAGCAATAGCGCAGTTTGGGCTGAAACGAAAGTTTGGGTTTTATTTGCTAAGTTTGTAACTAAAACAAAACTGAATGGCTTTTTATGGCGCTACTGCATATAGCCAGACCGTTATCCCAGCCTGGAATATCTTGCCAAGGTTCATATAACACATATTAATGTCTTGATTTTTAGATTATAACGCATTTAACTTTTAGTCGTCATTGCGAGGAAATATTACAGCTGGAGCTGTTATAGTTGATGCGGCAATCATGAAGTTTGTAGTTAATAGCTTGTTGATATAAAAGGCACTATTGTTTCGGTTACGGGAGATTGCTTCAATCCTTACTCTCCTTCGCAAAAACGTAATTCTTAATCGACATTGTAAAAGTGACGCCCATTGACGTTTTTAGAGTTGAAAAATCAGGCTTAATGCCACAACACATTTTATAAAATTTGAAAATTTTAATAGGCTCTACCTGTAAAACTATGATATTGCGTGGTATAAATATATCATTTATTGGCTTCGAAACTTCACTGATGTATATAAACCCTATTTCAAAATAGCTTTATTTGGTATTAAGCAAATGCCTAAAACAATAAATTCGGATTATGCATTTGAAAGTTTTCAAATGCATAACGAATACCGAAAGTAATTTTAATCCCGATTCTCGGGACAAGTTGTCTCTCGTGTTAACGAGTTCTTTAAAATTTACTTCGGTACAGGTCAAGAACGCTCTACCACTACGATGTTTCTGCAAAACATCAAAATGGTGTTTTTCTATCTCGGGGTCCGGTTCTGTTTTAATTCAATACCTTGAATTAAAATACAGAACCCAGGACTCTCGCATAAAATAGAAATAATAATTTCTTTTTATTCGGAAGCTAAGCCTTACTAAGGCTTTAATTTGGCTCATGCTTCACCTTTTAATGCATAAGTCGGGATAAATTAATTTGTCTGGTTTCTGTTTTTTTTCGTCTGTTTGATAAAACACATAAAAGTATTGATTAGCAAACCTTAACTAAAACAAAGGTGCGATAGTACACTTGTAAAACAGCAAATAAAATTTTCAAACTGAGCGCAGTCAAAAGGCGACTCGTGGAGAGACCATATTATATTTAATTAAAAAATAAAAAAAGCAATGAAAAAATTTAGCAGTATTATTTGTATTATCCCTCTTATCTTGTGCTAACACGAGTGAAAATGGCATTCCAGACATCGTCTATTCCCCTGAAACATCAACTGTCACTAAACGTATAGACCATCAAAAATGGGATAGCTTATTACAACAACATGTTTCAGCCAAAGGCAATGTCGATTATTTAGGGTTTAAAAAAGACCTTAATCGGCTGCAAACCTATCTTGATGAGCTTTCAGCAAATGTCCCCCAAAAATCATGGGCAAAAGATGCCGTTTTGGCCTATTGGATAAATGCCTATAATGCCTTTACCGTAAAGCTGATTTTAAATCATTATCCAGTTGAAAGTATAAAGGACATCAAACGCCCCTGGGATCAGGAGTTTATTGTCTTAGGTGGCCGCAATTACAGTCTTGGAGAAATAGAACATGACATCCTTAGAAAAATGAATGCACCGAGGATACATTTTGCTATAAATTGTGCTTCATATTCATGTCCGAAATTAGCCAATCAAGCCTACATCCCACAAAACCTTGAAGAGCAATTAGACGTCGCAGCAAAAACCTTTATAAACGACAAAACCAAAAATACAATTACAGCAGACTACATAGAAATTTCAAAAATATTCAAGTGGTTTTCCGGTGATTTTGAATTTCAAGGGACTTTAATCGACTTTTTGAATAAATACAGTAAGCTTAAAATAGATAATGATGCCAAAGTAAAATACAAAGAGTATAACTGGTGTCTGAATGAATAACAATTCCTTTTTGCCGCTCAATGAACTACCCCAAGGCAGAGCCATCGGGATATCAAAACAAGAATGCTCTTTTAAAATTTCGACGCTGAGCGTCAGAGTATTAAACCCGTTATCCCGCTGATACTGAAATACTGAAATGAATAGCACAAGTAAGTTCAGCACAAGAAAGCGGGATTAGCCAGCCTTTGCCGGCGAGGCAGGTTCAATTTACAACCTTGAATTTATAGCTGTGCTATTTTTCAAAGTTGAGTTTCACTAATAAAATGGAAATTAAACCTAAACCCTTGAACTACTTCAAAGTTACGGCTTTGGTATGGTGGAAATTATGAAGGCTTATTTAACCTAAAATTATACTGAAAAACTATTTAATACTTGATTTTTAGGGTTTTAAACTAAATGGAATACTTAGTCTTGAGAAATGCAACGCATTACATATGCTCTAATCTAAAACTTACAAAAATGAAAAACAAGTCATTTTTCCTTAAAGTAATTCTAACAATCATCCCCTTTCAAAACATGAGTGCACAATAAAACTCGAAAAATCTAGAGATTGATTGGGAAATTGATTTAAACAAGAAGCGTGTTCCGTTGTATGAGTTTTTAATCCTCTTAAAGCCCGATCAAATTCCACCTATGGACAACCCAAGCTTTATCTGTTTGGAAGGTGCAATAAACACCTGCTTTGAGCATGAGCCTGTTATTGCAGTTAAGATAAATAACCAAGCCAAGGCTTAGCCCTTATGATCTCCCTACTAGCTTGCTATTACGCCATTTTTATCGAATATTTCATCTTTATGGCATTTCATAAAGTGGTCGCAATACAAACAAATATTGCCCAGTTCATCGTTTTTGGCTTTGGCTTCATCTTCGCTTACTCCAAGTGCTTTGCCCATTTTTAAGGGATCGCCATCATTTAAAGCTTTAAATACAATGTTTTGTGACGCACGTTGTAGCACGTCTGCTACCTTTTCTTGTCGCGCATCACCCATGGGAAAATGCGTGCCGGGACAACACGGGTTGATACGCCATAGTTGGATGCTGATTTCGTTGGGAATATCATCGTAACCCCCTAGAAAATTTCGTGCACCTGACAAAATTGTGCAGAAATTATGATCAGGATTTTTATAATGAATATCATTTTTTAAGGCCTTACCACGTGCCCAATTGCCGCCAATCCACATCTCTTCGTTGGCACCCCAATAGCCCCAACTCAAATCTTTGTCTGTTAAATAATTTTCGCTGTCCACCAAGGGGTCTTTATCTTCTCCATTGACGCCACAACTTTCAAAAATCTCTGCCAGTTCCATCAAGCGATTGCCGGCGTGTTTATGATAGCGGTCTATGCTGGCAATGTCAAAACGGGTAACGCCTTTGTCGATAAGCACTTGAAGTTTTTTGGCGTTCAATAAATCGCCGTTGGTCTGTAGCATAACTTGGGTTTGACCTTGATATTTATCCTGTATTTTATCTAAGATAGCATGCAAAAGTTTGATATCGGCCATAGGTTCGCCACCGCTTAAAATCAGCCTATCGATTTTGTTAGGCATATTATCGATGATTTTAAAACAATCGTCTTTTGAAATTCGAGCTCCAAATGGACTCGAGTCGTTGTAGCAATGGTCGCAGTCGTCGTTGCAGAGCTGCGTAAACACCCAATACAGGGATTCTATGTGGTCAAAATCAGTCTTCATTTGTTTCGTTTTTCAAGTGTTTCCAAAATAAAATTTCGTCTTCTACGCCACTTTTCTCGTCTTGATAAAAAGCACTTTTATAGTCGTATTGTATCAAGTTTCCTTGCTCAATTTTAGCAATATTGTCGCCAATAATAATGGCCTCTTTTAAATCGTGTGTCACAAAAATAGCGGTTAGGTTTTGAGACGACACCAGGTTTTTGAAAAGTTTTTGCATATGCGATCGAATTTCAGGGTCTAAAGCGCCAAAAGGTTCGTCGAGTAAAAGCAATTGCGGTTGAATCACTAAAGCTCTGCCAAAAGCAATACGTTGTTTTTGGCCACCGGAGAGTTGATGAGGCATTTTATGGCCTTGGTCTTGCATACCGAGTTTTTCCAGCATGGCATTGACTTGAGCTGGAATATGTTTTGCCTTTTGCAATTTCAATCCAAAAGCGATATTGTCAAACGCCGATAAGTGTGGAAATAATAAAGCATCCTGATATAAGTAAATGATTTTCCGTTGTTGTGGATCGAGTGCATCAATACGTTTTTGCCTAAGGTAGATTTCACCCTGATCAGCACGTTCAAGTCCGGCTATAATTTTGAGTAAAGTGGTTTTGCCACTGCCCGAAGCACCGATTAAGCTCAGTGTTTGGCCTTTGGTTAACTCAAGATTAATTCCTTTCAAAATCTGGTCTTGACCAAATTGTTTATCGAGTTGTTGTATGCGGAGAAAGGCTTGACTCATCGGGCTAAAATTAGAACTTTTTTATTCAAATACAACAAAATAATTGGTGGTAAGATAAGCATAACGCAAGCTACAGCCGCATAGAACACATTGGCTTCGTTGATAAAATTAAACACCATCACGGTGAGGGTTTTAACTTTGCCCAACCCGATAAACTGGGTGAGACCGTATTCAAACCATGACACCAAAAAAGATTGAAAAAAACACAACACAATTGCAGGTTTGGATAAAGGCAAAATAACTTTTAACAGGCTTTGTCTTGAACTTGCCCCTAAAGTAAATGAGAGTTGTTCGATAGACTTTAAATGCGCATTCCAAAAATTATTAAAAATGACAATGCCAAAAGGCAACGCAAAAAAAAGTTGTGCTATCAACACGCCGATAAAATTTCCGGATAAATTCGCTACCGTAAAATAATATTGAAAGATTACCGCCAAGACCACAGGCGATAAAATATAAGGCACAAGCGTTAAGCGCATATAAAGCTGTCTATGCTTACTGTAGGCAATGTATTTAGACATAAAAAACGCTAATACACTAACTAAACTTGCCAGTGTCAATGACAAACCGAGAGATAAGAATAAACTTTCTAAAATATCACCTTGTTTAAACAAACTGTTACCCCAATGTTGAAACGTCCATTCTTGAGGCAATATTTCCGGAAATTGCCATTGCTGCGCTAAAGACAGGCCCAATAAAAATACAATTGGAAATACCACAGTTATGGCAAAACTATATTTTAAGACTTTGCTTATCATTTAATATTGGGTTTTAAATATTTACGGCTTGGCTTGCCAAAAACCACTAAAACCAAAATCACTAAGAGCACATACAACACGCTCATTGCAAACCCCAAGGGAATATCATCTAAGTTAAATTTCTGAATTTTTTGCACAATTGCAACGGAAACCATTTGTGGGTATTGTCGCCCTAAAATCAACGGCACTTCATAAGAACTCATCACAAAAATGACAAACAATAATAAGGTCATTTTAGATTTTTTAAATAAAATTGGAAGCGTGACACGTCTCAAGGTTTTTCTGCTTGACGCGCCGAGGGTTTTGGATAATTTTTCTAATTCTAAAAGGTTCTCATTTCTATAAATATTAGACATCAAAATGGTAAAAAACGGTGTGATGAGGAGCACACTGCAAAAGATGATGCCTATACCATAAAAATCTCTAACTACATTTGGAAAATCGTTTAAACTATGGATAAACCCCAATTCAAAAGCGATTCGAGAAAACCAGCCTGAGGGAGAAAGCCATTGTAAAACCAAAAACGCCATCACGGTTGCCGGGAAACATAAAGGCAAAAAGATAAAATAGCTAAATCGGCCTTGTTGTATGCTTTTATTCCAACTTAAGGCCATACTCACCGCAATACACAAACTAATCACAACACTGACAAGCCCGATACTAAGACTGTATAAAAAACTCATCCATAAACTTTTCGACATCAGGGCTTTTAGCCAATAGTCTAAAGTAAAGCCTTTGGTTAACAAGCCGGATAAACCCAAACTATAACTTAAGGCATAGCTCAACCCGGCGACCAAAGGCAAAACAATCAGTAGCCCAAACAACAACTTGATTAAAACAGGATAAAGTTTCAACTTCACGGATTTATAATTTTGGTTCTAAAATCTTCAGCCAAACGAATCATATATTCAGGATGGAGTTCCATTAAGGCGTTTTGATCAAGCTCACTTCGCTGTGGCGCATATCGGCGCTTAGCAATATTTTGAAAATGTTGTTTTTGATTTTCAGGCAAATTTTCAATGTCCAAAACACTGCCATCACCCCAAACCTCAGGTTTTGATTTATGCGCTTGGGCTTGGGCTGAAATCATAAAATTGGCCACCAACATAGCTGCAGCTTTATGCTGAGACAATTTTGGAATGCCCAAATAATGACTGTTTTGAATACTGCCAAAATCCGGCACGTAAGCGCGAGCGGTATTTTGGAAAAGCCCTTCATTAATTTTATTATCCACTTCACTGTCGTTATTACTCATGCTAAACCAAATTTCACCGGAAGCAAACAGCTGATGCATTTGAGCGACATTTTCCGGAAATGCTTCACCTTCCTGCCATAAATAAGGTTTCAATTGGTTGATATAATTCCAAAGTTGTTGACTGTATTTTTGATAAGTGGCTTCATCAAAATCGCCATAAAGTTCATCGGGGTTTTCGGCAAAACTGATCATCAAACTTTTTAAAAAAGTTAAACCCGTAAAATGATTATCAAAGGTGAATTGACCCGGATGGGCTTTGGCAAAATCGAGCAACTCGGCTTTGTTTTGTGGCGGATTTTTAACCTTAGCAGAATCGTAGATCCAAGTCATTTGCACATTGCCCCAAGGCAACTCATAGCCGTCAATATCCTGTTGAAAGTCTTTGCCAATAAACGGATTGTCAAAATTGATATATTTAGCATTAGGCAATACCGACGTCCACGGGCCATAAAGCGCATCAATTTGACGCAGTTGGTAAAAGGTTTCGCCATTAATCCACACCAAATCAATTTCGCTTTCGCTTTTGTTGGCTTGCAATTCTGTCATCAAGCTTTGCACAATCATATTGCCTTGTCCACTGACGATATTGACATCAATCCCATATTGAGATTTAACCTTGGGTAAAACAAAGTCATTCATATAAGCATTGATTTTTGGATCACCTTTCCACATCATCATATTCATGCTTTGGTTTTGGCCCTGCGCTTCCACCGCCGACCAATCGGATAAATCCACGCTTTTCTCATGACTTTTGTCGGTTTTACAGCCTAAAAAACAGATTAGAATTATGGTTATTATGGGTTTATGCATCATTTTTATTTTAAATATTTATAGGCTTCGAGCGGGCTATCCGCTATATCTTTTTGGTATTTGGTAAGTCTCAGTAAGCCTTTTGAGTGTGCCATTTTTTGGCACACTCAAAAGGCAACTTCGCTAAGCCAAACATCAAAAAGGATGCCGCTTCTATCCCTAAGCCAAAGACGATCTCTTAATTACCATTTATAGATGTTTTTTAAAAAATAGTCATCTAATTAGTTCAAGACCTCACAGGTCTCCAAGACCTGTGAGGTCTGATTTTAAACTAAAACAAATACCTCACTCCAAACTGAAACTGTCTTGGCGGCCCGGCATTTCGCTGCACAAAACGCCCCGAAGACGCTGGCCCAGCCTGAATTTGATTACTTTGCGTGGCATTGTTAAAAAATCCACTTAAATTTTCTGCATTCAACACATTAAAAATATCCGCACGAAACTCCAAGCGGTGGTTATTTCCCAACTTAAATTGATGTTGAACGCCCACATCAAAAGTGTTATTCCACGGCAAACGGTCGTTGTTTCTGGATTCACCGGGTGAGCGGTCACTGTTGCCCACGTAAGCATCGCCAAAGCCTGAGCCATCACCATTCAAGTCGGTTGTGCCAAAAACTTCACCATCCGGAATTCTGTTGATGGGCTGTCCGCTTTGTAAAAGTGCAGCCAAAGTAATCGTTGTGCCTTCAAACGGATAATAATTGAAAATCCCATTGATATTGTGCGTCCGGTCATTGATAGATGGTCCCCATTCGGCCTCAAAATTGTTAGCATCCATCGCTCTAAAGTTGATGTCTTCCGTATCATTTTTTAGCGATGACAAGGTATAATTGATGCGATACGAATAGTTGTTTTGACCGCGGGCTTTTTGCAAATTAAAACTCGCTGCCCAATATTCAGACTTACCTTCGGTTTCAGTAATCACTACATTTCTCGCTACACCTTCCACCTCTTGTCCATCGATAATTCCTACACCATTTACGATAGGGATTGGACGAGTCGCATCGGCTTCTTCTATGCTTCTCACGTCATCTGCTGAAAAATTGCTGTCAATGGGAAATGGTTCCGGAGCATTGAGATTTCTCAAACGGAACAAATTTCGCCCCAAATTGTGCATAACATCTACAAAAAACAAGTTGTCATTCTCCAATTGCACTTGGTAACCTAACGTAAATTGATGCGAATAGGGATTGTCGTAACCGTTGGGGTTTAAAATTCGTCGTTCGTTAGAAAATACATTTTGCTCGCTTCCGGCTAAATCTGCCGGTGTTGGGCCTTCTAAAAAGTTGACATTACTAAAATTAGCCGTCAGGTTGCCATTAAAAGTTACACGGTCAACATTGGTATTTTCTGGCAGTAAACCTTGGTCAATCAACTCCTGAATTTGTAGTTTATAGTCATCAGAATTGTTGTTCAATTGTAAAGCATCACTGTAGATGGCATAATTAATTTTATCATAGGCAATGGCATAACCACCGCGTATTACAGAATTTTCAGTGAGCTTGTAATTGAAGTTAAGTCGTGGTGCGATATTGTCGGTATCGCCATCATTGCCGCCACCTTTAGATAAATTGTCGTAATCGTATCTTAAACCGATGGTAGCCTTGAGTTTATCGTTAATTTCCCATAAATCTTCCACATAAAACGAGGTGATGTTTTGGGTGGTGCCAAATGATGAAGGTCTTAATTCAACCCCATAATTCACCACTTCAGCATCAAGAGGAATATCATCGACATTTAAGGCGCCGCCAATATTTTGGTTGTTGAGTGTATTTAGTTGGTCTTCAGTTAACCTCACAATGTAATTTCCATTAGGATTGCCTCCACCAAACAATTCGTGGTCACCGCTAATGTAGTTAAACCCGGCTTTGATGGTGTGATTGTTTAAATACCACTTAAATTTTTGTTGAAACTGCAGCGTATTTTCAATTTCATCAAACACAAATCCAGGATGACCCACAATCGCAATGGGCTGGTCTGCAGGATTTCTTAGGGTCACTTGTGGTGAAGCGCCGTTATCAGGATCGGCGTAATTCCAACGAAAACGCCCGTAAAGCACATTGGTTTCAAAACTCATATTACCAATATTATAAGCATTTTTTAAAGCCAGATTAATACTGTTACGCTCTTGTGCATTTCCAGCCGATGGAAAGGTAACGCCACCTTCAAGGCCGCCACCTTGTCGTTCTATATCAATTACGCCAACATTAGCCCTTATCGAACTTCTAAAATTTTCTTGCCAAATCTGGTCGATTTTAGCTGAAAAATAATTGAATGTATTGGTACCTTCAACTGTTTCCACAACACCTAAGTCCGGCGAATTTAAAAGGTTATCTTTTTGGTCTGTAGTGTGCTCAAAATTGATAAAATAAAAGGTTTTATCTTTTACAATCGGGCCACCAACTGCAAACCCGGATTGGTAACGTGCAAAACCATCTTGAACCAAATTGCCGGACAAATCGCGTTGAGCAAAATCCGTTTGGCCGTCAATTTCCGGGCCGGGTCGGGTGACAAAAAAGACTTCGCCGTGATGTTCATTTCCACCGGATTTGGTGGTGATGTCAATAACTCCATTATTGGTCAAGCCGTATTCCGCTGAAAAATTACTGGTCAAGACCGTGATGTCTTTCACAAAACCCGCCGGAATCGCAAAACGTTGTCCACCGAGAAAACGCTCGTTATTGTCTAAACCGTCAATTAAATAGGACGTGAAAAGCGAGTTAGCGCCGTTGATACTTACATTTGGTGCTTCAGGGAAAAAGCCCGTGGCTTGAGTTACATTGGGAATTCTAAACAACACCCGCGTAATATCTCGACCTTCAACAGGTATTTCTTCAATTTCTTGAGCTTCTAATTCAAAAGATACTTCAGCATCTCTGCGGTTAATGCGACTGGTTTTTTGTTGGGTAATCAAGACTTCGTCTAAAGATTGTTCGGCAAAATCTTTGGAGATTAAGTAAAACGGTAAATTGATGTTTTCGTTAGAGCGAATATCAATTTGTTCAGATTGCTGTTGGGCGTATGTAGCGTTGCCTTCAAAAATGATTTGATACCCATTTAAAGGTAAAATATTTTTAAACACCACTTGTCCTTTTTCGTTTGTAGTTTTTTTAAGGTTTATACCTTGATTTTCGTTTTGTAGTTTGATCTCAATATTTGATACACTTTGATTGGTTTTAAGATCAATCACGGTAACATTGATGTCTTGTTGTGCTATACTGTTTAATGTAAAAAAAAGCACACACAAGCCTATTAGTCTTGTCATGAGAATATTTTTTAATAAAGATTTTTAATTGGTTTTTTTTGATTTGGGAAATCAGATTGTAACCGGCGAACCTTTATTAAATGGAATATTTGCTCTGATACCAAAATCAGAAAGCACAAGATTGAAAAATAAACACTCAACTTGTTTAATTATTTTAGAAATTAAGCCTTGTATTTGAGCTGAAATTTGATGGATAAAATTTTGAATGTATTTTAAACTCTCAACATTATCAATATCTCCAAAAGTATCTAAGCAAAGCAAATCGTTTTCAAGTTGCTCAATAGCTAATGTAATTTGGCTGAACAACTTTGAAGTTTGCCAAGAAAAATTTCGAAAATCTAATTGCTCAAAAGTGTTTTTGTGAATCCCCAGAATATAAAATCCACCATCGGCAGACGGCCCTAAAGTGGTTTTGCCTTGTTTGAGCGCTTCTTGAGCCTTAAGAATATGTCGAGTTTGAAGTTGAGGTGTGTCGTTTCCTATGGTGATAATTTGATCAAAACCCAAATCAAAAACATCGTTGATGGCATGATAAAACCGTTCACCGAAGGTTTGTCCTTTTTGCATTTCATCGGTAATGATGCAATAAGGCAGTTGACTGTGCTTTACTTTTTGAATTAAATCTGCATTCAGTTGCTCAAATAAGCCTTCGCCGTGCAATATGTTTTTGCGCTGAGCATCAATCTCAGGCGAATTGGTAAAAATAAGAACAGCAACATTAATTATCAAAATATATATTTATAACATTTGTAATTATATACGAATAAAAAAGCCCATAGTTCATTTATACACATTTTTTTTACAAGAATACATTTGGAATGTTTTTGTTAACAAAAAGACTATAAAATTTCAAGCTTATCATTTCATGCCAAATGTAAAATTTTGGTACTATTTAATGACTTCTTTTAAGAGATTTAAAGTTGATAAGACGAACAAATCTGTATTCCTGACAAAAAATCATAAGATTTATGCAGAACATACATATTGACCATAATGGAAGTGAGGTTATAACAAATGAATACTAATATTAAGCAAAAAGCCAAAGTCAATTATATATTTTCCGAATACATCATTGGCTCGGGACGGGTCATATATTTTAAGCAAACAATACCTCATTTGACCTATGACCTCAGAGCGGGTCGAAGATTTTTTGAATTAAAATTTGCTTTTTAGGAAAAATAGGCGTATTGAGATGATACTGCTGCGAACTTGCAAACTTCGCACAGCTCAAACCTGTTTAACATGTTTTTTAAGCAAAATAGAGATTAAATCTATAAGAAAAATGGATATAGTTTTGCGTATTTAGTTTATTGACTGAAATACTCTTCCAACTCTTTCAAAGTTTCCGGCGTTGTCGTAATGTCTTTAACCACTTCCCCTTTTTCTAAGACCACAATACGTTTACAAACATCGGTGACATGCATCAAATCATGACTGGAAATAAGTACTGTAGTTTGCTTTTGCTCTGTAATATCTTTGAGAATTCCTTTAAGTCGTATTTGAGTGGTTGGGTCTAGATTGGCGAAGGGCTCGTCGAGAATGACCACTTCGGGATTACCAATCAATGCCGCTACAATCCCGACTTTCTTTTGATTACCCTTAGACAGGTCTCTTAAATATTTTTTCTTATCCAATATTTCATCATGGAAAAAATCTGCAAAATCAGACAGGAAGCTATCAATTTCAGGTTTATCTACCCCTCTTAAATCACCAATAAAGTAAAAATATTCTTCAGGCGTAAGATAGCCAATCAAAAAGCTTTCGTCTATAAAGGCAGAAGTATAGGGTTTCCAGTCTTCAGTTTCGCTTACCACAATATCTCCACTGCTTATCTGGCCGGTGGTGGGTTGTATAAGGTCTAAAAGCAAGCTAAAAAGCGTGGTTTTTCCAGCACCATTATTGCCCACTAATCCAAAGTTTTGGCCTTTGGGAATATCTATTGAGTCAATGTTTAATACTTCAACACCGTTATAAGACTTACTGATATTATTAATAGTAATCATAGGTTTTATTTTTTCTCTGCAAAAGCAGCAATGGTTTTATATTTTTGGTTTTGGTAGATGCGTTCTATAAGATTTAAAAACGGATTGTAAAATATAAGTCCAATTATTCCACTTAACGCGAGAATAATTATGCCTGCATCAAAACTGATAAGTTTATAAGGGATGTAAAATATAATCATCGGGCCTGCGATTTTTGGGATACTAATCAGCATTTGGGTTAAATTAAATCCGTTGGTGTTTTGAAAAGCTTTGGCTTTGACATTCAATTCCATAGGCACCCTGTTTAAGGCACCACCATACAGGGTGATAAAAGAATTTAATCCGATATTGAAAGAAGCACCGGCTAAAATCATTTTGTAAATATCCCAACCAAAATACAAATAGGGTAAACTCAAAACGGTAGAGACCACAGTTGCAAAAACCATCAATGCCAGTTTTGATGTTAGATATTCTCTGTACGGGATATTTTGACTCATCATCAATTTGTAATATTCGCTATCCCAGGATGGTACCAATTGACCAAAAGATAACAAGAATCCACCGGTCACAAACATAGACGCAAAGGCTAAAAACGCCGGCATATCTCTGTAGACCTCCTGTGTATAAAAAATTAAACCATAAAATAAAAACAAAAAAGACATGAGTAAGACCTGCTTAGGCCTGGCATTTCTCACGATCATTTTGATGTCATTTTTAAGGAATGGTGCAACTTTACCCAGATGATCAATAAACTTTAAATCTAATGCCCTCACCTTTTCTTCTTTTTTAGACACCGCACCATCAATGTAAAAATGATTGAGATAATACTTGTAATTGGCATAATAAGCCAAAACACAAAGCGATAATGGAATGAAGACCCATACCGGCTTTGTGTACATGCCATGGAAAAATATATAGGCATATTCAGTAATATCAAAAATTGCATAATTCTGAAGAGCAAGCATTATAATCGCCCCACCAACTATAATAGCGAAGTATAAATTGGTTTTATTGATAAGATAAACCACGTAATTATTCATGAAAATTAAACTTACAATGCCCGCAAACCAGCCCAAGACATAAAGAGGGTGATAGCCTTCAACAAGCAGTGCTATTGAAAAAGGAATAAAAAATAACAAGGGTAGAATATTGAAAAATGAAGTTGAAGTCTTCAGCAATAAAAATTTTACCACCTTTTGCCTTTTAATGGGAATAATCATTAAGGGTTTGATATTCATTACCGGCATTTGTTGAATAAAATATCTTAGTCCCAAATCAAACAGTATCCAGTAAATCAAAAATTGATTTACCGTGAGTAATGGGTCAACTTCCGGGATTAGTTTTTGTAATAGTTTGTAGCCAATAGCACCAAAGAAGATAGCTATACCACCAAAATAGATTATTCCTAAAATCATGAGAATTTTAATGGCAAGTGCTGCTTCAAAGTAAGAGGAACGTCTAAATTCTTTCCACTTTAAAGAGATAAAAGTTCTATACATGATGAATTAGTTTTTATATAGGTTGAGAATTAAACCTAATTGTTACAATATTATATAAAAAAATCCGATTTAATTTTAAATCGGATTTAGATGTTCTTGTGTTTGAGGGTTTTGATTAGTCAACCAATACTATGACTTTATTATCTTTACATTCTACAACACCGCCTTTGATGGTAAAAGTTAATTTATTTTGTCGTTCTTCAAAAAAGGACTTTGCTTTTTCATTGATGGGTACATGTTTATCTAGCTTGACAAAACCTTTGGCTAGGGTTGACACCACAGGAGCGTGGTTATTCAAAATTTGAAATTCACCTGTAGAGCCCGGTAAAGTGACGGCATCTACATCCTGACTGAGTAAAGTTTGTTCCGGTGTAATAATTTCTAAGTGCATATTTGACAGTCTACAGTTTTCAGTTTTCAGTTTTCAGTTTTCAGTTTTCAGTCTACAGTTTTCAGTCTACAGTTTTCAGTCTGCAGTTTTCAGTTTTCAGTTTTTTAGAAACTGCAAATTGAACATTGCTGATTTCAATTAATCGTCTTCAGCTAACATTTTCTCACCTGCTTCAATGGCATCTTCAATGGTTCCTTTCAGGTTAAAAGCGGCTTCGGGGTATTTATCAAGTTCTCCGTCCATAATCATGTTAAACCCTTTAATTGTATCTTTAATGTCAACCAATACGCCTGGCATACCCGTAAACTGTTCAGCAACGTGGAATGGCTGTGACAAGAAACGTTGTACACGTCTAGCGCGTGATACGGCTAGTTTATCTTCTTCTGATAACTCCTCCATACCAAGAATGGCAATAATGTCTTGCAATTCTTTATAGCGTTGTAGCAGCTCTTTTACACGTTGAGCGCATTGATAGTGGTCTTCACCCAGTATTTCTGCAGTTAAAATTCTCGACGTTGAATCCAGTGGATCAACGGCGGGATAAATTCCAAGCTCAGCAATTTTTCTCGAGAGTACAGTTGTGGCATCTAGGTGAGAGAATGTGGTTGCCGGTGCCGGGTCTGTCAAGTCATCTGCGGGAACATATACGGCCTGTACCGATGTAATAGATCCTCTTTTAGTCGAGGTAATTCGTTCTTGCATGGCACCCATTTCTGTGGCAAGCGTAGGTTGATAACCCACCGCAGAAGGCATCCGCCCGAGGAGTGCAGACACCTCAGAGCCCGCCTGAGTAAAACGGAAAATATTGTCAACGAAGAAAAGCACGTCTTTACCTTGCCCATCTCCGGCACCATCTCTGAAGTATTCAGCAATAGTGAGTCCGGATAAAGCAACTCTGGCACGTGCTCCCGGTGGCTCGTTCATTTGTCCAAAGACAAACGTGGCTTTAGATTCTTTCATGGCTTCTTTATCGACTTTAGACAAGTCCCAACCTCCGTTTTCCATAGAGTCGTTAAAATCATCACCGTATTTAATAATACCGGACTCTAACATTTCACGAAGTAAATCGTTACCTTCACGTGTTCTCTCTCCAACACCTGCAAAAACCGAAAGACCGCCATGGCCTTTAGCAATATTATTAATAAGCTCCTGAATCAAAACAGTTTTTCCAACACCGGCTCCACCAAAGAGGCCTATTTTACCACCTTTGGCGTAAGGCTCAATCAGGTCAATCACCTTGATGCCCGTAAAAAGTACTTCTTTAGAAACAGATAAATCTTCAAAATCCGGAGCATCCCGATGAATTGGCAAGCCTTTTTTGCCCGCTTTTGGCAAATTATCCATACCATCTATCGCGTCTCCGGTGACATTAAACAGTCTGCCATAAATATCCTTGCCTACGGGCATTTGAATGGGATTTCCGGTAGCTGTAACTTTGGCGCCTCTGGAAAGACCATCAGCAGTGTCCATAGCGATGGTTCTTACTATGTTGTCTCCAATGTGAGATTGAGCTTCTAAGATGAGCTTAGAGCCGTCTTTACGTTCTATTTCTAGAGAATCATAAATATGAGGAAGGTCTTTAGAATTTTCAAAAGCTACGTCTATGACTGGTCCAATGATTTGGGCAATCGTACCATAAGTTTGAGCCATTAGAATATAATTTAATTAGTGTGTTTTTTCGGTGTGCAAATATAGGCGATTTAAGTCAAAAAAAAGACGATATTTTTTAAATAAATTTTTCTGCTTTTTTGAGTTAAAGAAATTACTCTACCGTTACTGATTTTGCCAGATTTCTGGGCTGGTCTACGTTTTTACCAAGCATTACTGCAATATGATAAGACAGTAATTGCAAGGGAATGGTAGTCAATAATGGTGTAAAGGCCTCAAATGTTTCGGGAACTTCAATCACATGGTCTGCCATAGATCTCACTGTGGTGTCCCCTTCAGTTACAATGGCAATAATTTTCCCTTTTCTGGATTTAATTTCCTGAATATTGCTTACCACCTTATCGTAATGTCCCTTTTTTGTAGCAATAACTACAATGGGCATTTCTTCATCTATCAGCGCAATGGGGCCGTGTTTCATTTCAGCTGCCGGATACCCTTCTGCGTGGATGTAAGAAATTTCCTTCAATTTTAATGCGCCTTCAAGGGCTACCGGGAAATTATAACCTCTTCCTAAGTACAGGCAATTTTTAGCATTTTTATAAACATCGGCTACTGTGAGAATATGCTCATTTTGTATAAGAGCGGTCTCTATTTTAGCCGGAATGGATTCCATTTGGTTAAGGTACAAGTGGAAATCTGAGTTTGAAATCGTTCCTTTAGCCTTACCTAACTTGAGTGCAATAAGACTCAGAACTGTAATTTGGGTTGTAAAGGCTTTAGTGGATGCTACACCGATTTCCGGTCCGGCATGGGTGTAGGCTCCGGCATGCGTTTCTCTAGAAATAGAAGACCCCACAACATTACAAACACCAAACACAAATGCACCATTTTCTTTAGCCAGTTTTATGGCCGCCATGGTATCAGCAGTTTCACCACTTTGTGAAATGGCAATGAGAATGTCATTTTTGCCAATTACAGGATTTCTGTACCTAAACTCTGAGGCATACTCTACTTCAACAGGTATTCTAGCAATGTCTTCGAAGATATATTCTGCGACTAAACCAGCGTGCCATGAAGTGCCGCAGGCCGCTATAATAATTCTATTGGCATGGAGGAATTTTTCTAAATGATCATCAACGCCAGACATTTTGATCAAGCTTTCGTCCGCGAGCATTCTACCACGAAATGTATCTTTTATGGCGTCTGGTTGTTCGTATATCTCTTTAAGCATAAAATGTTCATAGCCCCCTTTCTCGATCTGGTCTAAATTCATTTGCAGTTCATGCACATAAGGATTGATGAGTTTGTCATCCTTAATTTTTCGTATTCTAGGCTCTCTGCCGAGACGAATAACCCCCATTTCTCCATCTTCTAAATAAATGGCAGATTTGGTGTATTCTATAAATGGAGAAGCATCTGAAGCTATGTAATATTCGTTGTCACCAACGCCTATAGCCAATGGGCTTCCCAGCCTGGCAACAACAATCTCGTTAGGTTTTTCTCTGTCAAATACTGCAATAGCATAAGCCCCAACCGTCTGGTTTAATGCAATCTGAACAGCTTTTCCTAATTTTATATTTTCATTGACTAACACTTCTTCAATCAAGTTTACCAATACTTCGGTATCTGTATCCGATTTAAATGTATAGCCTCTGTTTTCTAAAACTTTTTTTAGTGAATCATAATTTTCAATAATCCCATTGTGTATTATGGCAAGACGACCGGAATTTGAAATATGCGGGTGTGAATTTACATCATTGGGTTCACCATGTGTGGCCCACCTGGTATGGCCTATGCCTATTTTGCCCTGATTTATATGGTGTGAAAGGCATTTTGCATTTAACTCAGATACTTTGCCTTTGGTTTTGCAAATATTCAATTCGTTGCCATCATACAAAGCAATTCCAGCGGAATCATATCCGCGATATTCTAGTCGCTGAAGGCCTTTCAATACAATATCGTATGCCTGTTTTTCTCCGATATAACCTACAATTCCACACATAGTAATAATTTTGTCAGTTAATTTGGTTGTGTATAAAATATTTGAAGCTTTAGTCTTAAATCTTCATCTGAGGAGAGGTTTCCATGAAAAACAGTTCCTCTAGGTGTGGAAATAGTACTTTCAATTGATGACTCTATCTGGTCTTGTTCACTTTCTCTTACTTCGAGAATCCTCGCCGCATTTACGTTTTGCGTAACAACGATACCAATTCTGGTATTGGTAGAATCGTTGTTGATAATATTATTGATATGACTTGTAAGCCTTATCTTGTAAAATAAATTTCCATTACCGTCATCCTGCAAGGGCCCCAGATGTGTCTGTTTTGAGGTAAAGGGGTTTTGTGTTGTCCCAGGGTCTAGCGTATAATCTATAAGAACACGTTCATTGTCCAAATCATAGGCAAATATTCTTGCGGGTTGTTTCTCGATTGAACTTTCACCAGCTAACTCATCGTCTATATAAAGTATAAGATTGGCTTCATTTACCAACCAGTTGTTCTGCCTTAATGAGTCTATTTCATCTGAAACACCGTTACCGTCTGTATCTGGTCCGTTAAACGGGTCTATTATGCTTACAATGCCTTCACCGCCTTTTATGAAAATATTCTCTTCACCATTTTGAATATCCTGTGTACTCAAATCTAATTCATTAGAATTGTTGTAAAAGTTAAGGGTATTTCCCGCAAAATTAAGACTGAATTTATTAAAGGTTTCTACCAGTTCCGGATTTTCTACTACCTCCAAACTCGGTGGTGG
>Ga0102940_1000507_pt1 | contig 26601 bp, 18 predicted proteins | sample SalPonR2_C_D1_MG_FD_78215 | JGI IMG/M metagenome (GOLD analysis project Ga0102940, IMG submission 78215) | Salt pond soil microbial communities from South San Francisco under conditions of wetland restoration - Salt Pond MetaG R2_C_D1_MG | ecosystem: Environmental > Aquatic > Marine > Intertidal... | reverse complement strand
ACTTACAATACTCATAAAGAACGGTCTCAGGTGGTTACTATCAGAGATTTTAAGGAATTTTTCCCCCTTGATTTTTACGATTTCCAGTTGTTTTTGGTGTGTGCTCACGTTTAATTTGAATTTTATTTAACAATCAGTTTTACAAGATGATAAAACTAAGTAAATTCTTTGTTATAAGACGATTTATTGGAGTTCTAAGGAAACATTATCAATCCGTACCAAACCGGCATCACCATTAGAATCAAATAATACTCTGGCGTCTGGAGCGCCAAAACCTTCAGAGCTCAAAGTTAATTCAAATTGCTGTTGAGTGTCAGTAAGGTTTACTGTTTCAGTATCGTTTGAAAAGTCGCCACCACTTAATCCTATACCAGCAATTAAGGTTCTGTTTGTATCAGACCAGGCATCAAAGGTTAAAATGTAGGTTTGTCCTTCCATGATAGATAACTTTTGACTTAAGTTGACAAGGAATGGTTGATTAGGATCAGGATTAGTAATATTGACCTGATAAAATGAATTGCCATCTTCGGTAACTACTGGTGCTGGAGCGTTATCATCTACACCTCGAATCCATCCCTCGGAGCCGTTTTCAAAATCACCATTAACGATTAATATCAGTTCAACTTCAATAGTTGCTTGAAATGTATCTTGATCTCCATTAGCATTGGTTGCAGTAAGGCTTACGTTATAAGTCCCGTCGTTTTCGTAAGTTTTAACCGGGTTTTTTAGCGTAGAATTAGTACCATCTCCAAAATCCCATAAAAAGCTTACGGCTTCATTAGACAAATTGTTGAAAGTAACGGTTCTATTATTAATATCGCTTACAAATCTGGCTTCAAAGCCTACAAAATCAAGTCCACTTTCGTTGTCTTCACAAGACAACAATAGCAAAGAGAACACAAATAATGTAGTAAGTATTAAGTTTTGTTTTAATTTCATTGTATAGGATTTTAATTATTCATAAACTCTCACGTAATCGACAAACATACTTTGCGGAAAGACTGTCTCGTCATTTGGAGCGCCGGGTAAATTACCACCAACAGCCACATTTAATATGATATAAAACGGTCTGTCATTAAACACCCACTCACCTTCACCATCTGTTTCTTCATCAACATCCTCCGGGGTGAGGGTTAAGTATAACACATCATCCACATACCAGTTAATTTGATTTGGTGACCATTCTATTCCAAAAACGTGAAACTCTTTATCAAAACGGTTATTCTGAAGTATGTAGTCTTTAGAGATAGATTCTCCCGCGCTATAACCCGGACCATGTATTGTTCCAAACGAGGTTGTAGGTTCATCACCAAGGTATTCCATGATATCTATTTCGCCGATTTGCGGCCATTCTTCACCATCGCTATCTTCACCCAGCATCCAAAACGCCGGCCAAAAGCCTTTTCCATAAGGCAGTTTGATACGCGCCTCGAAGCGGCCATATTTCTTTTCAAATAAACCTTTTGTTACAAGTCTGGCTGAGGTGTAATTACTGCCCTCAAAAGTTTCCTGTCTTGCAGTTATACTAAGAACACCATTTTCAACTTTGACGTTTTCCGGTCTGTCTGTGTAATATTGAAGTTCGTTATTACCCCAGCCGGGAATACCTTGCGCTGAACCATCGCCTATTTCAAAGTTCCAATTTTGGGGATTTGGTGGACCGTCTACATCAAATTCATCTGCCCATACAAGATTATTTTTGGTAACGACTTCCTGAGTTTCATCAAGGTCACAACCTGTAAGGCAAATAGAGCATATCAAAAAAGCTGCTATATATTTCATTTTAAAAGAATTTTTATAATTAAATGTTTTCATATTCTGGTGTTAAAGCTTACTCTGTATAAAAATATATATTATCTAAGAATATATTTGATATAGTTGACACGTTAGAAGCATTGGTAGAGTTAAAGAGTAATAGTCCTATTCTATTCCTATCGCCGAGTCCTGAAAATTCTGATAAAGGAATATCAAAACTTACCCAATTATCTTCTAAAAGTTCTGAACCACTAATGAGGTAAGACCCAACTGTTTCAGGCGATCCATAGTTTGTTAATTCTAGGAGTAATCTATCGCTGTCCTGAACAGCTTCTTGCACGTTAACATCAATGTGTAGATGAGTTAAATCCGTAGCATTTACAGGCTGAACAGCCTCAGCCGGGAAGATAACATCATTAAAAACAATACCCACAAAGTTTAAATCTGTATAACTGATGATGTTTTCAGAACCCACAGACTGAACACCTCCAAGGGTTTCTTGAAATGGCTCAAAAAATGAATTGTATCTTGATACTGGAATATCCTGATAAGCGTCACTAAATATTGAAACTACATTTTCAGCAGGTGTAGTAGGTGTAGGTGCAAAGTTAAAACTACCTTCTACATTTAGACTTATAGAGCCTTCAGCAGCTATACCATTTATACTAGCTGTTATAATAACTTCACCTGTTCCTATGACTGAAATTAGTCCATTTTCGTCAACTGTTGCCACCTCAGGGTTTGATGATTCAAATTCAAAATAACTAGGGGCAACATTTACCGTGACATCTTCACCCGATTCTAAATTAGCAGTCATAGCTAAATCTGTTATCTGAATAGGTACCTCAAGAAATCCTTCTGTAAGAATTTCTTCGCCATTTTCTATACTGGGTCTATATTGCCCAATTGTACCAAGATTTTCAAATTTTATCTCGTCTATCCAAAAAGTATAACCGAGATCGACCGTTCCCGGATCTTCGGAATCGTCTGGGGTTATATCTAAATCAAATGAACCTGCTGAAAACAAGAATAAGCCCTTTTCCTGAGTTAGCTTGCTTGAGTTTGGTATTGGTATTGTCACCTTTCTCCAATCTGTTGATAATTGTATGTCGCTTATTTCAACAGGGAATGGGCTTGTCTCAAAGTCGGTTCCAAAACCAAAAGTACCAACTGTAGCAGTTGTAGAGCCTTTAACCCAAAAAGTTAAAGCATCATAACCTGTTAAATTTCTACCTTCTCCTCTATCTTTAAAAATACCGCCTACAAAAGCACCATCTGGGTCGTTAGGTGCAGGAACATCAATTCTAATCGATGATGATCCTAAGTAAGCTTCATTATCATCTGTTCCAAAAGCTTCAGGATTTGCCCCTCCAACTGGATCGAAAGAAATAAAAAATTCATCGGTCAATCCTACCGGGTTATCCGTATACACTTCAGCTGTCGTAGGGAATGTAGCCGGTACAGCTGCATCTGATACGTCTCTTTCACAACTTGTAAATACCATAGGTGATAGTAATACAAGTCCTAAAATTTTTAAATATGTGATTCTATTGTTTATCATTTTTTTGTTATTTTCCAATGTTAAATCTAATATATGTCATGATTTCCCATTCAGATCCATTAGGAAATCCTACCGGACTCACTATGGGGTCTGCGTTAAAAGATCCTAGTGGTGTGGCGTTTGGGGCGTATCGGGGTGAAAATTCATTTAATGATCTCCAGATTCCTCTAACTCCAATTTGGGTTGTGGGCAAAATATACCATTCGGGTTTTCCTAAAGTTGTGGATAGGTCTAGCATGGTTTGCAAGGGGAAAGTTAAGTTAAAATCTTTATGATAGTCAAATGGTCCCCAATCGTTTACTTTGACTTCTCCATTAATGATAAATTTTTTGTAGAACACATTAATGTTAGCTCCAAATCTATCGGTAACTAGCCTTTGGGAGTCACCTCGGGCTTGCCCATTTCCATAATAGAATGTCCCTACAATACCCAGGTCGGGACTTATCTTTGAAACCATTCTAGCGTGAGCCTCCCATAAGTCTTCGGCCGGGGCAGAATTTGCGAAGGCAAAAAATTCACGCGTATCTAGAAAACCAATATGGGCATCCATGGTTGTGGGTAAATGTCTGTATACAAAGCCTGCGCTCATAGCAAACTTGGCATCTTCAGCTTTATTATTATCCCAGTTATACATATAAGTACCTGGTGTTGGGTCGTATGTAAATAAGATTTCGCCTGCTGTTGTTTCCCTGTTCCATCTTACGGCAAAAGGATCATCGATAAAGTTTCTTAAGCGTCCCGGAGCATCTCCATTGTTAGGCATTGGGTCTACCAAAGGTTTTTGCCATAAGAAGTTAGGTGCAATCTGCCATTTACCAACATTGTAAGTAAAACCTGTAAGGAAATTACTTTGGTTACCACTGCCAGTATCTTTAAGTTTCCATCCGGTAAAGGTTAAGGTTGGGTCTGCCCCACCATTGGCTACAAGCCCCATAACGGAACCTTGTGCATACCAGTTGAATTTTCCTCCGGCGTATGTAATTTTAGCTTTACCACCCCAGTTATCATCAGAGTTTACTTTATCTACAACGACATTTCCAGCATCGTCGATATCTTGATAAGTACTGCCGTTAAGTGGTGCACCACCCCAAATACCACCAAGGGTTAAACCAAATTTACCAAATTCACGTTCCAAAGCAAGGGTTGCTCTTTCTGTTGGCCAGGGTGGAATCACACCACTTCGTACCTGATTTTGATCCAACACACGACGTCCGTTTTCATCAAATTCTAATTCTGTTTCTAAATCTCTGTGATAAATACCTGTCACATCCCAATGTCCTATTCGTTTTGAATATTTAAATAACATCGTCGGGTTAGCACCCCACCATAACTGGGGGCCAATGGCAGCTTTTAAACCTTCAAGATCTCCTTTAGCATCTATTTCAATGCCTGAAATAATACCACCATAGATATCTAAGTTAGGCCCATAATTGGCTTCGGGATAAAGGCCAAAGAAGTCACCCTCATAACCCCAGTGGTAATGTCCTGTTCTGTAGAATCCTCTTAAGTCGAACAGGTCGTGTTTCCATTCAAATTCGGCTTGATAAAGATTGAGTCTGTTTACATCTTCTAATGTAACTTCGCCCTGATCAGTCTCTAATGTTACAATACGGTTTCTGTTTTCGTAGAATATTTCGTTAATTGGGTTTTGAGCTACATCGCCAACAATGTTAAATTGTACATCCAGACTTACGTTTGGAGCAGGTTTTCCTCCAACCCCTATAAAGTAGGACTGCATCTGATCGAATCCTAATTGGTTTGGGAAAGTATTTTCATTGGGATTTGGATTGTCTGGTGTAGTAATTAAACTCCCACCGGTGTAGAACGTAGATAAATGTGCAGAAAGCCTTGTAATACCAATTTTACCAGAGTCTCCACCGCTCATAGCAGCTTTATCTCCTCTTGCTTTTAAAACTGCATCCATTAAAGATATGTTTTTAAAGTAATTGTCTACAAATTTTGCATCAACGCCATCGGCATATGGGTCTACTTTATGAGCTTCTTTCAAAGCATAATATGCAGCTCTTGGATATAATTCGTACAAACCTCTTGAGTTGGTTGGTCCTTTTGCACACACCCCAAACCATTCTTCATTCATATTATTGCTGCCATCTTTATGGTCTCTTCCATAGCCGGGATTTGACCAAGACGCGTTACTATCGTGTACGTCAAGATTTTTAGTTTGGCCATATTTCCACCATCCATCACTAAATTGAAATGTAAAACCACCAATAGAGTTTCCGGCTTTCCCAAGACCAGCTGCATTTTGATAAATGTCTTTCCAGTTGTTTACCATATAATAGGCTTGTGATTTTTGATCTTCCTGATTTTCTATGGCATTAAACGCATCGGCACCAAATTCTGTAAACAAAACCGGTTTACCATACACTTGCTTGATAACTTCAAATGCATTACCAAAAGATTTTCCTCTGTACATATTAGTACCATAGATGTCTACATCCGGGCATTCTTCTGCAATGATATCCAAAAATAATACGTCACCATTACAAATGGCAACTGGAGCGTTGCCATCAATTGTTTTCATCATCTTTGCCGCTTTGTTCATTAACTTATACATGGGCCTTCCTCTAGCCTCACCAACTGCCTGTTTTTGTTCTTCTCCTTCCGGAAAATCTTCAGTTTCTGCACCAGCCCAAAATAAACCGTAGTTATTTTCATTTCCTAATAGGTATAAAAGTAAACCGGGAGTTCCTTTATAATTTTCTGCCAGGGCTCTGGTTTCTTCAAGTAGGAGTTCCATTGTTGCAGGGTCGTCATATTTTGTAACGGGAGTCCATACACCATCTAAGGTTAAACCATATCTTCCAAAGGAGTGATTTAACATAGTATATATGCCATAATTCTCGTAAATGTACTTTATCCACTTAGGTTGAATACCTGTGTAGAGACGAATAGTATTGACACCCATATTTTTCAGCAAACCCATTTCAGCGTCCAGAGCTGCTTTAACAATGTCGTCTGGTTGATTCCATAAACTATAATTGTAATTTGTTCCTCTGGGAAAATAATCCCAGTTCATACCATTTACCATAAAATCTTTGCCGTTTACTTGAAGAACCTGTCCTCCCTCTTTGTTTACGACTTCAACAACCTGAGATTGAGAAAAAGCCATAAAACATGTTAAAAAGAATACGGTCTGAAAAAAAATCTTTTTCATAAGATGAGATATTTGTATTGTGCATTTCAAACTTAAACGATTTCGTTAAATAAAACAAAAAAAATAGCTTAACATCAATATAACAAACCCGAAAAAAATGTGCATTAAACTAAATAAAGATTTATTATGCTGATATTGAGACCTTTGCAAATATTAAGCAAAAGGCTTAATTGATCTTATGTATAGGTTATGTAAAGTAATTATAGCTAAATATAGAGGTCTAAACAGAGAGTATATAGTTTGTGAGGCTTTCATTTCTCTTTAAATTCATCTTTTTACGCAATCGATATCGTTTAATTTCTACACTTTTAGGTGAAATATTAAAAAGAGGAGCGATTTCTTTTGAAGTTAAATTTAACCTTAGGTAAGCACAAAGTTTTAATTCGTTTGGGGTTAACTTAGGGTGTTTTGATTTTAGTTTTTTGAAAAAATCTTTGTCAGCATTATTAAAAGCTTCTTCAAAAAATTTCCAGTCGTCCTTATTATTCAGGTTTTTATTTATGGTTTTAATTACGTTTTTCACCTCTTTATTTTGAGCTTGTAAAGGTTTTAAATCGGATTTAATTCGAGACAAAAATTCATTTCTTTTTACCATGCTCATTGTAGAAATTGCCAATTCTCTATTTTTATTTTCAACCTCAGATTTGAGCTTTTCGTTTTTAATCCTCATTATTTCTTTTTGATTTTCTAACTCGTTGATTTCTAATTTTCGCTTAGATTCTTTCTCAATTTTTTGTTTTTTCTTATTGTAATTATTTTTGTAAATGAAATGTATACCTAAGGCGAGGACTAATAATAAAATAATATAAACAACTATCATGAGATTAGATAAATAGAAGGGTCTGTTTATAGTAAATTGATAAGAAACCATGTCGCTTACATCAGTTTGTCCTATTCTACTTCTAGATTGAAATGTGTAACTTCCAAAGGGTAAATTTTTATAAATGGCTATACCGTCTTCATCCCAATCACTCCAATCATTGTCATATCCTAATAATTGATATTGGTATTCTGTTTTGAGAAGGGGGTTATAATTATATGAACTTACCTTGAAAGATACGTTATTAAACTTAGCATCAATTTTGGTGTCCTGTTTATCAAGTAATAGGTTTTTTCTTTTATCATGGATATTAAATATATCAATGCTATTTAAAAATATTTCCGGTGTGGTTTGTATTGATTCAGGATTTCTTATTTTAATGTAACCGCTATTTCTGCCTATAAGGTAGGTGTCTGATGCAATAAGACTGACATTTTCATAACCGGATATTTGATTTCTAAGTTCAGCATTGATGGGTATTTTTTTAATAAAGTATTCATTTTTTACAGAACCCAAGGTAACATAAGTAATGTCGGTTTTGCTAAAAATCCATATTTTATCGTCTCTAGTTTTATCAATCCTTCCAGATGAGTAGTTATCTGGAATATAAAGCGCTGAAAGCATGCTGTCTTTTACAAATTTTGAGTTTTCATTGTCGTAATAAAAAATACCTTTTTCATATGCATAAAAGATCTTAGCCTTTAATTTTATAATTGAAGAATACAGTCCTTTATCTACAGAATTATCTTTTATCACAGAGGTGATTTCGGTATAGTCTGTATTGATTTTTAGTTTGTAAACCCCTTTATATTCATGGTTTACTAAAATTGTATGAGGGTCTATAAATTCAAAATATTTGGTCGAAATATCAAATCCACTGATTTTTCTGCTATGCTCCCATGTGTTGTTGCGCTTTTTATAAAGGTGAAGGCCTTCATAGTTTCCTGTCATTAAAGTATTGGAGTCGACCACCTGAAAAACCCAAGTTCCTTCAGCATTTTCAAGTAATTCTGCATTATTGTCTCGTATAATATAGGTACCATTATGGTGTCCGCAAAACAAGGTGTTATCGAAGCTAAATAGTGTCCATACCTGTCCATTGGTACCTTTCACCAGTTCGTAATCATCCTTTTCTTCATCAAAAATAAATAAGCCCTGATTTGTTCCTAAATAAAGATTATCCTTAAATTTTTTAGATGCATAAATTGTTCCAAGATTACCTTTTTGATCATTGAATATCGAAACCTGTGAATTGACATTTACAGAATTAATCCCATTATCCAAACACAACCAAATATTATCGGCATTGTCTTTGAACAAATTTAAGACTGTATTGTTGCTCAAAGAATTTTCCTGATTGAGCTGTTGAACTATTTTATTGTTAGATAGTTTTATTAAACCGTTGGAAATAGTACCTAAATAGATGTCACTTCCAATTTGTAAACTGCTGTAAACAGAAATTTCTGAAAAAAGATCTTGTAAATTATCTGGTCTAAAAACCGAATTATCTTCAAGGCTTAATATGCCATTATTCTGGGTTTGGGCATACAATACGTTGTCTATAGAGTAGATATTTATAAAAACACTATTCCTGAATACATCTGTTGTATTAACAGCAACCTTTGCCCCATTAATTAGCTTAAAGAGCCCATTATCTTTTTCGTGATAGTAGAGAACATTATCCTTTATCAGCATTTTTGTATACTCGGTATCTGATGCAAATATTTCAAACTTTTCGCTTTTAGTATTAAACATATATATAGCATCAAGTGATTGAAATATAATGTAATCATTAAAGGCTGTGATATTCCAAAATTGCTCATCTTCAATAAGACTTAAATCTTTTGAAAGTGAATGGTATTGGTATTGGCTGTTTTCATCTTTTCTCCAAACACCAAATTCCATATAAGCGCCAGTGTAAACATCATTACCTTTGGCGTGCACAGACCTGAGTATTGTGTTATTTATTGAGCCCAAAAGCTCCCATCTTTCACCGTCGTATTTAAGCAGCCCTTTACTATTGGCAAAAAACATTGTTCTGTCTTTAGTTTGCGTAACCGACCAGTTTTGGTTATCGGCTCCATAAATATCTGAAGTGTAAACTGAAACAGGTGGAATATCCTGTGCATATGCACTGTTGAAAGCTGTTGCTATGAAGATAGCTAATGCAGAAAAAAGAATTATTTTTTTTAATTGCTGCATTATAATTTATGAATAGGTTGTCGCTGTAATTTGGGCAATTTTTATAATCACTTTTGTTGCTTTTTGCATACTTTCTAAGGGAACATATTCAAAAGGCCCGTGAAAATTATGACCACGGGCAAAAATATTAGGACAGGGTAAACCCATATAACTTAACTGTGATCCATCAGTCCCACCACGAATAGGTTTTATAATTGGTGTAATATCACATTGTTTCATAGCCTGTTCTGCAATATCAACAATATGCATCATTGGAGTGATCTTTTCTTTCATATTAAAATATTGATCCTTTATGTCCAGGTTTACAGTACCATGGCCATATTGTGTATTCAATTTTTTTGTAATATTTTTCATATGTTTTTTTCGATCTAAAAAAAGCTGATGATCATGGTCTCTAATGATAAAGTGCAGTGCGCTTGAAGAGACGTCTCCTTCAAAAGACGTTAAGTGAAAAAAGCCCTCACGGTCTTCAGTTTTTTCAGGCACTTCATGCTCGGGCAAATTTGAGATAAATTTATGAGCAATCAGCAAACTGTTTAGCATTTTCCCTTTGGCATAACCCGGGTGAACGCTTTTGCCATTAATAGAAACGACAGCAGATGCAGCATTGAAATTTTCATACTCCAGCTCACCAACCTGGCTACCGTCCATCGTATAAGCCCATTCTGCCCCAAACTTTTTGACATCAAACTTGTGGGCGCCGCGACCAATCTCTTCGTCTGGGGTAAAGCAAATTCTTATTTTACCGTGTTTAATTTCGGGATGATTTACTAAATATTCCATAGCAGTAACGATTTCTGTAATTCCTGCTTTATCGTCAGCAGCTAGCAGCGTGGTGCCATCTGTAGTGATGAGGGTTTGCCTTTTGTAAGCTTTAAGGTCTTCAAAATATTTCGGAGATAAAATTATATCTTTCTCTTTATTAAGCACGATATCAGATCCATCATAATTTTCATGGATTTGCGGATTAATATTTTTACCTGAAAAATCCGGAGTGGTATCAAAATGGGAAACAAAACCTATACATGGAGTAGTTTTACCAACATTAGAGGGAAGTGTTGCCATAACGTATGCATTTTTATCTATACTTACCTCTGATAAACCAATGTTTTCTAATTCGGATTTGAGTAGGTTAGCTATATCCCACTGTTTTTTTGTACTGGGTGTTGAATTACTCTGAGGATCACTCTGTGAATCTATTTTAATGTATTTGATAAATCGGTTTAGAACGATATCCTTATCTATCATTAGCTTTAGTTTTGTTAACCAAATGTAATGTTTTTTTTTGGAATCTTAAGTTAGCTTAAATACAAAAGGAGGATTTAAAAAAATCCTCCTCTTTATAATTCAAAATATTCAATTGGTTATATAGACTGTTATGGCTCTTCGGATGTTATAATAAACCACCAGTCGAACTCTCCGTTGCCGTCGGTTGTTCTTATTAATAACTCATTAGGAACAGACCTGTCGAATATTTTATAATTATGATCGCCACCTGTGTAGTATCCTATAAAACCTATTCCAGACAAACTTATGGTTTCCACACCACCAGGAGCAATTAATTGCCAGCTTTCCTGAAAATCTTCATAGGGATAATTTTCTATATCTGCTCCATTAGGTATACCACTTCCAGTGCCGCCTAACTCATCAATAAGATTTACACGACCAAATACAGTCCCAGAAGAATCTTCTGTATTTATATTTGTGATAAATTCAAATGTCCCATCAGAATTAAAAATATATCTATCGTCATACATCCCAACTTCTGATTTTTCATTTATACCTACTGCAAAGAACTCAGAAGGAATTTCACCCCCTACCGGTCCTAAGCCAAAATGTCCAGGTACCTCATTTTTAATTCTCCAAGTCTTAGAAGTTGAAGCATCGGGATTTTCGGGATTAAAACCGTAAAGTTTTGTTTTCAATTCAACAGGTGGTTCGTAAGTTGCCAAGACATCAAATTCAATGGTTTCTGAACTTGATATTCCACCTGTACCATAAGCTACGGCTGTAACCGTGTAAGTATTTACCCCTAAGTTAGAAAAGATAAAAGATGTGTTTCCAGAGGGTGCATTTCTTTTGTTTCCGTCATATATAAAAGCGTAAGAAATCGCATTATCAGCAGTAGCACTAATTTCTACAACACCACTACCGTCACCATTAGGATTATCTGCATCTGCTCCAACTATATTAACATTTATATTCAAATTTGATGGCGCAACAAGCTCACCAAATTGTTGATCGTCTTCCTGACAGGCAAAAAAGCCAATACACAAGAAAGCCATTAAATATGTTCTCAATTTCATAGTAATTAATTTACAAGTTTTATTTCATCAAAATAGTATTCACTGCCATCACCGGGAGTTCCAAAATCAAAGAATAAAACTATTCTTACATAATCGGCTTCCGGAGCTCCACTAAAATCATAGACCAATTCTTCCCAGTCATTAGCTACCGTGTTGGTAATATCTACTTCATGAGTTATCCCGCCATTATCTCCGGCTTGGTCTTCTATTTTAAGTTTGACCGTAATGCCTGAAGTTGGGGCATGGGTTTTTACGCTAATGTTTGGAAAATTATCTAAATCTAAAGGTTCATCTAGTTCAAAAAACGTGCCCGCCCAAGGCTCAGAACCGGATGATTTTGTAAGGTTGGCCACTTGAGCTGTTGTATTCACAGCTGTTGGATTAGGGTTTGCCACAACTTCTGTATCTTCTATATTACCAAAGACTGTAAAAGCTGGAGCTATACCTTCAAAATCCTGAACACCAAGGCTGCCATAATTAATATCGTCAAAATAATAAGTATTATCTGCACCATTTTGTCCTAAGTTGAAGAACACCACCATTCTTTGAAATACAGTAGGTGAATTTCCAAAAGAGGAGAAATCTATGGTTACTGTTTCCCAGGCAGAATCTAAGGTGGTTGTTGTAGATTGTTCTACAAAATTACCACCATTACCAATTTCTTCAAATTTTATGGTAACGGTAGTATTTGGCACCGGAGACCATACTTTAAGGGAAACATCTGTACTGACAGAGAAATCTACCGGGTTTTCTAAATCAATAAAGGTTCCTGCAAAATTAGGTGCTCCGCTGGGTCTTAAAGTAGATGCCACTTGTGCACTTGAATTTTCAGCATCAGGGCCAGGATTTGCAATTACTGATGTAACAGCATCACCAAAGTCAACAAACGGATAAGCAATGGGATTACCTTCAAAGTCTAATGGCAGATTAATTTCAAACGGTTGAGTTGTCTCTAAGTTGTCGAAATAATAGGTTTCACCGGTTCCGGGTGTGTTAAAGTTAAAGAAAATTGCTATAACACTATAATCTACGGCTTGATCAATATTAGGTAATGTAAATTCAACAGTTTCCCATTGATTAGAAACAGTTGTAGTGGCTTCAATTTCAGAAAATAAGGTGTTATCGTCTGCGTTTTCCACTTTAAATAAGATTGGAGTTCCTGCAGCCGGAGACCAAATGTCCATAGCAACTGTTGTAGTTGTTGAAAAATCAATAGGTTCGTTAAGCGTCACAGAAGTTCCTGCCCAAGGCTCGGAACCATTTGGCTTAGTATATTCTGCAACTGTTGGACTATCATTTACAACGTCTGGTGCAGGGTTGTTTATAATGGGCACACCTGCATCTTCTCCGCCTCCAAAGTTGAAGAAGGTATAATCTACAGTAGACGATTCAAAATCTATGGGAAACACTAAGGGATCAAAAATCTCCACATCTTCGGTGTAGGTTGTAGTGGCTGCTCCACCACTTAAGGCGGTAACAGAAACTGTAAATATGCCAACGCTTGTGTAAGTGTGCTCTATTGTTTCACCTATCATAAGCGGTGTTGGGTCATCACCATCAGCTTCATCTCCAAACAATACTTCAAAAGCAGCGGCATTATCGGCTTCGGCTGTAACCGAAATTTTTAAAGGATCTGTTGGATCTTTAACTATGGTCACCACGAGGTTTTCCGGTGGTAAGAATGAAACTACCAATTCCTGAGTGATTGTTGTAGATTCACCTTTAATATTTGTACCGGTCACCTCTACCTGATAAGTTCCTTCATCGTATACATGATCTACCGTATCACCGGGCAACAACTCAGAAGCAGGGTCTGACTCGTCACCAAAATTTATACTAAAGAAATTAGCGCCATCACCAGTAGGTAAAAGTGTTACTAAACCGGAATTATCTTGCGTTATAGTAAAATCAACACCAATATTTTGAGGGACAGGAACTTGAGCTACGCTAAGATCTTGGTCGTCGTCTTCACAAGCCATAAAACCTATGGCTAGAAAAATCATTAAAAATTTATAACATCTCATTTTCATCATTTTGTGGTTTTAATAATTTGGATTTTGCTCCCAGTTGCCTTGAGAAAATTGAATTTCTTCAAAAGGCACAGGAAATACTTCATTTTTATTAGGGGTGAAACCATCAATTACGTCTGCTGCTCTACCCGTTCTTACAAGGTCAAAGAAACGATGGCCTTCTCCCATAAGTTCAAGCCTCCTGTCTAAATAAATATCATTAAGTAATTGTGCTCCTGAAGAAGTTACAGGATCTAGTCCAGCTCTTTCTCTCACCTGGTTTAAATAGTCTCTTGCCAACTCATCATTGATACCACCTCTGTTTAAAGCTTCTGCTCCCATCAACAAGACGTCAGCGTATCTCATCGCTCTATAATTATTAGGGTGGGTAAGGTTACCGTCCGGTTCCCTTTCGTTTTCTCTAGGAATATATTTCCTGTTATAAAAACCGGTATGGCCTGTGACGGGATCTTGATTTCCAATTGTATAAGTAACAGGCTGTCCTTGAGCTTCAAATTCTGCTTTCCAGGCTTCGATGTCTAAAATAGATAATTCTTTTCTAAGGTCATCATCAGAAAACGCATCAACGGTTTCCTGTGTGGGCAAGTTAAATCCAAAACCAGAAACATATACCGGCCCATTATAACCACGAACACCACTAAATCCTACAGCTACATTACCTTCACTACATTGTAAACAACCAAATCCTGCGCCTTGAGCTCCTGAATATTGAACTTCAAAAACTGATTCTGGGCCATTTTCTACAAAAAATTCAAATAAGTTAAGAAAATCTTCACCATCTCGAGTGCCGTATAAATGGTATTGACCAGAATCTATAACGGCTTGTAATTGTTGTGCACTTTCTGCAAATTTATCCTGATACAGGTAAACTTTTCCTAGAAGCGCTTGTGCAGCAGCTTTTGGAGCCCTTCCGACTTCTGGTGCCTGAACGGCTAAATCGGGAATGGCTTTTAGCAAGTCATCTTCAATTAATGTATAGACCTCCTCTACCGGCGAACGCGGTAATGATAATTCATCACCCAATTCAAAACGACCATCAGGTTTTATGGGTATAGGCCCAAACCATTTTACCAGCTCAAAATTAAAATACGCTCTTAAGAATCTGGCTTCAGCGATAATTTGGGCTTTGCCGTCAAATTCAACATCGTTGGCTTCGTTTTCAATAATGTAAGAAGCTCTGTAAACCCCGGCAAAATTGAAATCCCAGACATCGTCCAGGTTATCGTTTACAGGCGTATGCTGCATTCTGTCCACTTGCTGCCATCCCACAACATCTGTTGCACTCTCACCACCTGCATGCGTATTGTCTGAAGCTATTTCACCCAAAATAACATTGACATAGGTGGCCTGCAACAGGTCATAAGCTCCAATCAACGCATTATTGTAGTCGGTTTCAGATAAGAAAAAGCTATCTGAATTGACCTGAAAAGGTGCATTTTCTTCAACAAATTCATCACTACATGAAATCGCTATGCAGATTGCAAAAAGTGATAAGATAATTTTATATGATTTCATTTTCATAATTTTTTTAAAATTAAAATTTAACATTAAGACCTAATGTATATATTCTTGGTAAGGGATAAAATCCTAAATCTATTCCCCCGCCAATTGGTGCTCCGGTTGATGCTGTCGGGTCATATCCTGAGTATTCGGTAAACGTAAATGCATTATCAATTTTAGCATAAACTTTTATGGAACTTGCGTTAATAGGTTTTAAAATTTGTTCTGGAAAGAAATATCCCAACGAAATGGTTTGTACCCTTAAGAATGAACCATCCTCGACAAAGTAATCTGAAAAGACTTTATTCGTATTTGCTCCAGCCGTGACACGAGGTTCTGTATTACTTGTGCCTGGTCCGGTCCATCGTTCTAACCTTCTGCTTAATAAATTGACATTCACCTGGTCTCTTTCGTAGTTTCTTACAATTTCCTGACCCAGGTTTGCAAAAGAATAGGTGCTAAACTCAAAGTTTTTGTAATTAAGTGTAAAATTGAATCCCATAGTAACATCGGGGATTGGATCTCCAATATACGTTCTATCGTCTTCATTAATAGTTCCATCTCCATTGACATCTACAAATCTGATATCACCAGGCTGAGCGCTTGCTCCAAGTGCCTGCTGTGAAGGATGCGCATCAACTTCTGCTTGATTTTGAAAAATTCCGTCTGTTTTTAATCCGTAAAAATAACCTATGGGTTGTCCAACTTCCATTCTGGAAGGCGGTAACTGTCCTACTCCAAATACACCGCCTTCTAGAAAAGGCGCACCATTTATAGCCGTCACCTCATTATTTATTGTACTAAAGTTGTATGCAACATTAAATGAGAAATCTTCATCTACAATTTTACTGTAGTTAAAAGCCATTTCGAGACCTTTATTTTCTACACTACCCGCATTAAGTGTTGGGCTTGAGCTTCCTGGTGCGGCAACACCAAAAATCCCTGATACGGGAATTCCGGGGATCAATAAATCATCTCTGGTATTATTATAGTAATCTACAGTTACACTTAAGTCTCTGTCAAAGAAAGCTAAATCTAACCCAAAGTTCAATTTTTTTGCTGTTTCCCATTTAACATCAGGATTGGCCAAAGGGCCTAGGGCTTGTCCGGAAACTAAGCTCTGGTCAGGACCTAAAACGTACTCAGCCTCTCCATTTAAGAGTGAAGAATAGAGGAAGTCACCAATACTATCATTACCTAATTCTCCGTAACTGGCTCTGAATTTTGCTAAATTGAACCAATCGCCAAGATCAAAGAATTCTTCTTCTGAGATAATCCAACCAGTAGTTACTGAAGGAAACCACCCTGTTTGATTGTTTGGTCCAAATCTATTGGAGGTATCTCTTCTCAACATGGCAGATAATAAATATTTTTCTTTAAATTCATACTGAAGTCTTCCAAAATAAGACAATCTTCTGAATTCTGAAACAAATGACCCGTTAGTCTGCTGGTCGCCAGTTCCTGTTGCGGTGCCTAAATCAGCAAAACTGTAGCTGTTGTTTGGTACACCGGTACGGCTGCCGAATATGCCTTCTCCATGGGATCTAAAAACCGTCATACCTAAAGTTAAGGTAACATCATGTTCACCGAAACTTTTGTCTATGGTATGAAAAAGGTCAAAGGTATAATCGTAAAAATCCTGCTGATTCAGATTCACCTGATTTTCCTGTCGAGTAAATACTTTACTCGTCCCAAAATTAAATTCCGGAAAAAATTCACGATTATTTAATTTTGAAGAGTTAAAACCGTATCTACCCGTCAATTTAAAGTCTTTTATATATTCCAGTTCAGCCTGAAATGATCCACTTAGTCTATTACTTTCAAAATCGTTGAAGGTATTATTGATTTGCGTTAATGGGTTTACCACTTCATTACCTAAATCTATTGTTCCGTCCAGATTATCTCTGTCACGACTAATAATTGGTGCAATATTGAGTGCGTTAAAAAGCACTGAACCTAAACCAAATGAATTAATGCCTTTTGATCTGTTATTGGTATGAAAAACATTGGCTTTAAGATTTAGAAAATCTCTAACATCAGTATTTACTGAAAGTTTTACAGTTGTTCGCTTAAAGTTTGATTTTTCTGGTGCTACAATACCTTCCTGGTCTAAATGTGAAGCACTAAAAGAGTAATCTGTTTTTTCAGACCCCCCAGCAATTGAAACATTATGACTAATAATTTGTGCACTCTCAAGCACCTCATCTTGCCAGTCTGTATCATTTTCTATGGCAGAAATGTCAGGAAAAGGCAAAGTTTGACCCGCATTCGCATAACTTTCATTAAGCATTAAAACATACTCATTAGCGTTTAGCAGTGGTAGTTTTCTTGTGGTTTCCTGTAGACCAAAATAAGTGTTGTAGGTCACTACTGCATTTTGATTTCGCTTACCAGTTTTAGTTTCCACCAACACCACACCATTTGCCCCTACGGAACCATAGATTGCTGCCTGAGCATCTTTTAGTACTGTAATGGATTCAATATCCTGAGGGTTAATTGAGTTTAATCCTCCGTCATACTGAAAACCATCTAAGATAATTAGTGGTGCTGAATTACCATTAGTAGAAATACCACGAATTCTAATATTAGATTCTGCACCGGGAGAACCTGAATTTGGTGTGACATTAACACCTGCCGTGGTCCCTTGTAAAGCTGATGCAGCATTTAAAGGATCTAAGTCCTGAATAGATTCCGCATCTACGCTAGAAACTGCACCGGTCACCTTCTGCCTGCTTTGAGCACCATAACCAATAACCACAATCTCTTCTAAAGCTTCTGCCGAAACTTCTAATTTGACGTCGATGGTATCCTGACCGGAATACGCAATCTCCTGAGTTTTAAAACCAACGTAAGAAAAAACTATGATATCTCCGTTGTTGACATCCTGTAAAGTAAATTCTCCGTCAAAATTAGTCACTGTACCCTGAGTTGTTCCCTTAATGGCAATGTTGACCCCGGGAATAGGGAGATCAGCATCATCAACAACAGTTCCGCTAACTGTACTTTGAGAAAACGCAATCGATGTAGTAATACTTAATACTAGCAAATAAATCCATTTGTTCATGAGTAAATTATTTTTGAAATGTAAAATTAATATTAAGATATTACATCAACAAAGGTTGTGAACATTACAAAATATATACGTTCGATTGCTTATTTATATTCTTATTATTTCATTGATATTTAATGTCTTATAACACATTATCAATCTCTATTTATTTTATGTCAAGTAAATGTAGTGTTTTAGAGCCTTATAAAAAAGTATAAATAAGATAAAATTGGTATTGATCATTAACATATTATTAATATTAATGCTTTTTAGGGCTTATTAATTTCATTTTCTGGATTATTTGCAGCTTCTATTTAAATAATACTAATTTAAAAATAAGTCAATTTTATGTTTAGAAAATCTCCAAACTGTCTACATGGATAATATTTTACCTATTTTTACATAAAATTTTTAATAATGTACAAATGGTTTTTAAGACCTCTGCTGTTTAAGTTTAATCCGGAAGGTGTTCACCAGTTTACGACTTCTCTTTTAAAACTAATATTAAGTATCCCAATTGTATCCTATCTTTTCAAAAGCCAATATCGATTAGAATCTTCTCAATTAAATAAAAATGTAATCAACATCCTGTTCAAAAATCCTGTGGGCCTTGCTGCTGGGTTTGATAAAAATGCTGAATATTATAAAGACATGCATGACCTTGGTTTTGGGTTTATTGAAATCGGAACAGTGACCCCAAAAGCACAAGAAGGCAATCCCAAAAAAAGATTATTCAGATTAAAAGAAGACAATGCATTAATCAATAGAATGGGATTTAATAATAAGGGGGTTGAATCTGTTATACTACATTTAAAAACAAAAGGAGATATCATCATAGGCGGTAATATTGGAAAAAATAAAACAACACCAAACGAAAATGCGGTAGATGATTACGATATCTGTTTTAAGGCTCTCTTTGATTACGTAGATTATTTTGTTGTGAATGTAAGTTCTCCAAATACTCCTGATTTAAGAGCCTTACAAGACAAAAAACCACTTTTAATAATATTAAATCACCTCCAAAAGCTTAACCATTCAAAGCCGTCACCGAAGCCAATTTTTTTGAAGATTGCTCCTGACCTCAATGATAATCAACTTTTGGATATCATTGATATTGTTGAGGAAACTAAAATTGCAGGTTTAATTGCAACCAATACCACGATAAGCAGAGCAGGTTTAAAGTCTGAAAACAAAGAAGAAACAGGGGGCTTAAGTGGCAGACCTTTAAAAAATCGATCTACAGAAGTCATAAGATTCCTGAAGAAAAATGCTAAAAACCCATTCCCTATTATTGGTGTTGGTGGTATACATTCTGCAGAAGATGCGATGGAAAAGTTTGAAGCCGGTGCCGATCTGGTGCAGCTTTATACGGGTTTTGTTTATGAGGGGCCGCAATTAGTTAAGGATATAAAAAAAGCTTATATGGAAATTGTAAGTTAGATATTAGAAGCTAGATTGAAAACTATTTACTAATTCCGGATTTCTTGCGCCGCCCTGTCTTTGCCGAAGGATTTCTTTTGTGTTCTTGGTTTATGGTTTACAGATTCCAAATTCAAAATTCCGGGTTCTAGGGTTATGGTTTGGCAGAGGTAAGGATTTTATTCTCTTTGACTTGTGCTCATTTTCTTATTTCTTGTTTCAGGTGATGTTTTACAATCTTTAAAATCTAAAAGTTGATAAACTCTATTATAGAATTTTTAATTGCTTCAATTTTGCTGACGATTTCTCCGGGGCCGGACATTATTTATGTGTTGGTCATCGGAATTCGAAAAGGCTTTAAGGATGCGTTTTTGTTGAGTTTTGGACTGGTGTCCGGCATAATTATTCACACAAGCCTAGTTGCCTTTGGTGTATCTACTATTATAAAGGCTTCACCAACAGTATTTCTGGGCATCAAAATTTTGGGGGCGGTGTATTTGCTTTATCTGTCTTATAAGGTCTTCAGAGCTCCGGCTGAAATTCAAATCAATCTGTCGAGTACTCAACAATCTAATACACAATTTTTTGTACAAGGCTTTTGGATGAATGTGCTCAACCCAAAAGTCACATTATTTTTTATGGCGTTTTTGCCTGCTTTTCTGTGGGACAAAGAAAGTGGACAAGTCATTCAATTTTATGTACTTGGAGTCCTATTTATGTTGCAGGCCTTATTGATTTTTAGCGTTGTGGCGTTGTTGGCGGGCAGGTGTTATAAAATATTGACAAAGTATCCAAAATCTTCACTCATATTAAAGTATCTTCAAATTTTTGTGTTTATTTTTATGGCCTTATACATCATTTTAACCCATGAGTATTGAAGAATTTAGAGATTTTTGCTTGAATAAGCCCGGAAGTTCTGAATCTTTCCCATTTGATGATGACATCTTGGTGTTTAAGGTTTTAAATAAAATGTTTGCATTGACCTCACTTAAGAAATGGGAAGAAGGTGATCATAGTATAAACTTAAAGTGTGATCCCGGCAAAGCCATAGAACTTCGCGAGAAATATCCTGATAGTGTGTTTCCGGGTTACCATATGCACAAAAAACACTGGAATACAGTAGTCATTGAAAATACAGAACTATCCGAAAGGTATATTCGCTATCTGATAAATCACAGTTATGAGCTTGTAGTCAGTAATCTGGCTAAAAAAGACAGAGAAAAATTAAAACCCATGGGTTAACGAAGTTCTGCTTGTAATTTTGTTTCAAACTGTTTCTGAAGTTTTGCCATAAGCTTATCTACATGTTTATCTGTTAAAGTTTTATACTGGTTTCTAAATATAAAACTTACTGCATAACTTTTCTTCCCTTCTGGTAAATTATTTCCTTCATAAACATCAAATAGATTAACTTGTTGAAGAATTTTCCTATCAACTTTATAGGCGATGTCTTCAACCTCTTTAAAACTGATGTGTTCATCCAGCAGTAATGCAAAATCTCTTCGAACTTCAGGAAATTTTGGTATATCTTGTGATGTAAATGTGTGCTGCGAGCTTTCCTGAAGCAGTGCGTCCCAGTCTATATCTGCGTACATAACCTCTTCAGAAATATCAAATTCCTTTGTGACATTAGTGGATAATCGGCCAAGTTTGATGCATTGTTTTTTATTGATTTGATAGGATATGGCTTCAGCGAAAACATCACTTTTCAAAGCTTTAGTTTTGAAATTTAAGCCCAGTTTACTCAATATACTTTCTAGAATGCCTTTAGAATAGAAGAAATCTACTTTTTTAGAAGAATTTACCCAACTTTCGTGAGTCCTATGACCTGCTATAAAAATAGAAAGATGTTTCTTTTCAATAGTTTTCTTATGTTCTTCGACATATGTCTTTCCGAATTCAAAAAACTTTAAGTTCTCGTTTTTTCGGTTCAGGTTAAAACTGATACTTTCTAATCCTGAAAACAGTAAACTTTGTCTCATCACAGACAAATCTTTACTTAGCGGGTTCAATATGTTTATATTTTGTTCTTGAAGAATTTCACGGCTAAGATGAGAAAAATCTGATGTTAGAGAATTGGCCATTGTTTCGTAAAAGCCTAATGAAACCAACATATTGGCAATGATATTTTGCACTTTGTAATCCTCAAATTTTGATGAATTTGCAACTGATACATTAAACTTGTTATCCAATTTTATATTGTTATACCCGTATACTCTCAAAATTTCTTCAATGACATCCACTTCTCGCTTTACATCTACACGATAAGGTGGTATTGTTAGCCCCATACCGCTTTCAGACACATTATTTACTTTAATGTCTAATGATGTGAGTATTGACTTTATGATACCTTTATCTATTTCTTCTCCAACTAAAGAGTTTATTTTATCAAATGTGAGAAATACTTGTCTGTCTTCAAATTTTTTAGGATAGAAATCATCAATATCACTGCTCACTTTCCCTTCTGCTATTTCGCAAATTAAAATTGCAGCACGCCTTAAAGCCTCTTCTGTCGTATAAGGGTCTATGCCGCGCTCAAATCTAAACGAGGCATCTGTACTTATACCATGCCTTTTGGCGGTTTTTCTTATGCTAACCGGCTCGAAATAAGCACTTTCTAAAAAAATATTTCTGGTATTTTCTGTAACTCCTGAATTTTCACCACCCAATACACCGGCTATACAAAGTGGCTTTTCTGTATCGCAAATCATCAAGTCTTCATCAGATAATGTTCGCTTAACCCCATCTAGTGTTGTGAATTTTGTGTTTTTTTTCAGGGTTTGAACAATAATTTTTGAATCTTTTATTTTATCGGCATCAAATGCATGAAGAGGTTGTCCCAGGTCATGCATAACATAATTAGTGATATCTACTATGCAATTTTTAGGCTTTATCCCAATCGCACGAAGTCTGTTTTGCAACCATTGCGGAGAAGTGTTTACAGAGACATCAGAAATTGTAACCCCGCAATATCTTGGAGCCAAATTAGAGTTATTGACTTCTATTTTTACGCGTTTAGACCTATCTTCTATGTGAAAGCTACTGGTTGAAGGTGTATTGATAGCTATTGACTTTCCCTGCTGAATAATTCCAGCTCTTAAATCTCTGGCTACACCAAGATGACTCATAGCATCTGCCCGGTTTGGAGTCAGGCCTATTTCAAAAACCTCGTCTGTTTCTACCGGAAATACCTCGCTTAGTGGTTGGCCTGTTTTAAATTTTCCTTCTAAAACCATGATGCCATCATGAGATTGACCAAGACCTATTTCGTCTTCGGCACAAATCATTCCTTTACTGACCTCCCCTCTTATTTTTCCTTTTTTAATTTTTAATGATTCGCCTTGATTGTTGTAGAGGGTACTGCCAACAGTAGCGACAGGCACCCAATGGTCTTTATCTACATTTGGAGCTCCACATACAATCTGTACTGGCTCCCTCTCTCCAATATCTACTTTGGTTAATTTAAGTCGATCTGCATTGGGATGCTCTTTACATTCTAAAACCTTACCAAAAACAATGCCCTTCAAACTTCCTTTTACAGATTCAAAATATTCTACACCCTCTACTTCTAAACCTAAGTCTGTCAACAAATTTTCAACTTTTTCAGTAGACCAGTCTATGTCTAAAAAATCTTTTAACCAGTTGTACGATATTTTCATATAAACTCTTTTGTAATAGCTTTTATTTCAATTTAAAATCAATCTGTTAAATTTCATTTAATTCACAAATTGAACCTGCAAATATAAGAAAACAAGCGCATGCAAATGATGTATATTGTTTAATATTGTATGGAATTAAAAATGCTATGATGAAGTTTTATATAATTTTTATTCTTTTAGTGCTCAGTCTTATCGGGTGTCAACCTGAAAAGGAAAAGCTAAATGCCCAAAAAATAGTTGATTTAGCTATTGAAATTTCAGGTAAAGATAAATTTAGAAGTGCTGACATTAGCTTTAATTTTAGAAATAGAAAATATTTAAGTAAAGGAAACTGCGGAAATTTTATATACACCAGAATACAAAAGGACTCTGTTGGTAAGATTAAAGACGTTTATAACTCACAGAAAAAACTAAGCCGGTACATAAACGATTCTTTAATTACAATAGCAGACTCTACATCAAACAAATACGCTGAATCTATAAACTCTGTCATGTATTTTGTTCAATTGCCGTATCGACTAAATGATAATGCTGTAAACAAAACTTATAAAGGCTTAGATAGCATAAAGGGAAAAGAATACCACAAAATTGCAGTTGATTTTGATCAGGAAGGCGGAGGAACCGATTATCAGGACAATTATCTTTATTGGTTTAATACAGAAGATTACAAATTGGATTATCTAGCCTATAGTTTTGTTGTGAATGGTGGTGGTATAAGATTTCGTGAAGCCTACAACGAAAGAATTATTGAAGGCATTAGGTTCATAGATTACAAAAACTATAAACCAAAAACAGAGACACTAAAACTTCATAATATTTCAAAAGCTTTTGAAAATGATAAGCTTGAACTCTTATCTGAAATTAAGAATGAAAATATAAAAGTTGAAAGAAAAAATTGTTAGCTTTAGACAATTGTATAATTTTTTCGTACATTTGTCTAAACTATAGGAGTTATGAAAGAATACAATACAACATCAAAATCACCAGTTCTTAACGAAGCAGTAGCAAAGTACGTCACTCATCACTCAAATTCTGATGTGGGAAACAGTAAGCTTTCTTTTTCAGAATTTATAGACGATAAGATATTAGTCATTAAGTCCATAAGACGAGGTGTGTCTTTTAAACTTTTTAAAGCTATATTTTCATTTTCACCATTTACCGAAGAAGAATGGGCAGATTATCTTAATATCTCTTCAAAAAGTTTACAGCGTTACCGAAAGACTAATGGCTTTCACTTTAAGCCCATACATTCCGAAAAAATACTTGAGATTGCAGAAGTTACTGCTTTTGGCAAAGAAGTATTTCAAGATATAGCTCAGTTTTATGATTGGCTCAACACCCCTTCTTTAGCCCTTAAAAACCTTACCCCGGCAGAGTTGCTCAAAGATTCCTACGGCAAAGAATTGGTCATGGCAGAGCTCAACAGGATAGACCATGGCATTTTTGCCTGATGGAAGTCTTTAGGTTGACACGGGCTAAATATGCTGAAACCTTAAGTGGTAAGGGGGCTTCCCTTTTTGGCAACCGCTGGAACAGAAAAGGGGTGGAAATGATTTATACCTCAGCAAGTCGGGCATTGGCAATGGCTGAAGTCTTGGTTCATCTATCTTTAAATCAAGTGCCCGGTGATTATAAAATGATATGTATTGATATACCAAATTCTATAAAATTTAAAACTGTTTCTACAAAAGCCCTTCCATCATCATGGCATAAATTTCCGCATGGTTCTAATACCCAAAGTATAGGTGATGAGTTTATTATGACTAATAAATTTTGTGTATTAAAAGTGCCAAGCGCCGTTGTTTATGGCGATTATAATTATTTGATAAACCCTTATCATGAGAATTTTCAAAAAATTAGAATAAAGTCTATAGCTGACTTCCCTATTGATGAAAGGCTGAAGGCTTAAACATTTTCTCTATTATCAGATTCAACAGATTGGCCTTCATCAATCATTTCATCGATTTGTTGATCTTCTTCTGGATTGGTCTCTTCAGAAATGGACTCTTGTGTTTCTATTTCAGCATTAAGGACAAATTCACCATAAATCGGAAAGTGATCAGAATTGATGTGTTTTTCTGTTCTTAGGCTTTGAATATAGATTGAATTGTTATGAAAAACCAGATCTATGGGAAATCTAAAGAAAAGATACTTTGCATGAAAAGTAGATATAAATCCACGTCCTATTCTGGGGTCAAGTAATTGCGTTGATTTCTTAAACAGTTTAGAAGATCTTGACCAGGCGACATTGTTAAAATCCCCTACAACCAAACAAGGATCTTTTATGGCTTGTATTTTTTTACCCAGCGCAAGGATATCTCCGTCTCTTTCTTTAGAGGTTTCCTCTTCAGTAGGGCTTGGCGGTGGTGGATGCACCCCAAAGAACTTGAATTTTTTTCCTTTAGAAGTAAGAAGATTAGCTTCGATTGTTGGTAAATCATCGGCAACAAAATAGTTGACTTTGATGCTATCAGTGCATAAAGTGGTATAAAAATGCATGCCATAAGTGTTGTCCTGAGGAATTTTTTTAGAATTTCTAAAATAATGTTCTACTTGTTCTAAAGCCTTTTCCCATTTTTTATTGCTTTCAATGGTCAGTAAAATATCAGGTTTTAGTTCTTTTATTAAATTAATAAGTAAATGGTATTGGTCATTGTACTGATATACATTAACTGCCAAAAAACTTATGGGCTTTCCAGAACTCTTTAAAGCTTTGCTTTCTCTTGGAAACAATTTGGTGTAGGGTACTAAAATTATAAGGTTATGAATAAAAACCGAAACCAATACCAGACCCAAAATTATACTGAGGAATGTTAATGCAGAAAAGAAATAAATTAAAACTAAAAGTGCTATTAACTGAATACATGTAAGCTGGATTTTTGCAAACTCAAGAGATCGAAAAACCCAGTGCTGATACGGGAAATAATGTAAAGATGAAATGACAACTAATACACAAAGTGCTATGTCTATAATCATGGTTGAAGTAAAATATTTTCAAACGTGTCTTTAAGGATGAAACCCTCATCATCAATTTTTATATGATACAAACGATAGTTTATTGTATCAGGAATAGATTCATATTTTTGTTCGCCAATAACTTGATTTACAAATTCTGGTGTCGT
>Ga0102940_1000505_pt1 | contig 26724 bp, 23 predicted proteins | sample SalPonR2_C_D1_MG_FD_78215 | JGI IMG/M metagenome (GOLD analysis project Ga0102940, IMG submission 78215) | Salt pond soil microbial communities from South San Francisco under conditions of wetland restoration - Salt Pond MetaG R2_C_D1_MG | ecosystem: Environmental > Aquatic > Marine > Intertidal... | reverse complement strand
TCCCCTGGTCCGCCATGCTCGCCCGCTCCCGGCGAATGTTGCGGCGCTGGTTCTTTCTGAAACGCGCCAGATAGTCATCGAAGGTGGCAAAATTCTCGTTGTACCAGGCGTAGCCGTGGTGTTCCCAGGTGGTCATGCCCAACCCCTTGAGGCGGTGCTGCCATTCCGGCAGCACGAAGTTGAACTGGAGCACCGCGATGCCGTTGTCTCGGCAGAGCTGCTCAATCGCCGTGAGGATCGGCGCGGCCAGCTCATCCTCACGCCCGGGAGTAGTCAGGAATCCGAACGCCGGGGAGGGGCTGGCGGGACTCATGCCCACCAGCTTCGGGTAATAGTCGCTGCCGAGTTCTCCGGCTACCTCCGCAAAGGCGAAGTCAAAGACAAATTCTCCCCAACTATCGGTTCGAATATAGAGGGGTACCGCTGCCACCATCTGATCGTCCTCGTGGACGGTGAGATGGGCGGGCGTCCACCCGTGTTCCGGGGTGATGCTTCCGCTCTCTTCAAGATGGCGGAGCCACTCGTGAGACATAAGTGGGGTAGGGGAAGTGTCAGCGAGCGCATTCCACTGATCTCGGTCGATTTCCGCCATGGACTGGTGCCGGTGATACTCCATGGCTGGAAGCTACTGCCGAGACCCCCGCGGTAGCAAGTTGGTAGTCACCTCCGGCGCGCCGGTGGGGTGCCGCGTTTAGCCCGGCGGCCACGCCATTTTTCGTCCCGCCAGAACGTGGGCATGGATATAGGGTACCGTTTGTAGTGCGTCCGTGCCGGTATTAAACACGACGCGATACCCGTTCTCCTCAAGTCCTAACGTGCGTGCGGTCTCCGCGATGCCGTGGATGATGCGGCCAATCACCTGCGGATCGTGGTTCGTGGTTTCGGCTATGCTTTCCATCCGCGCGCGCGGCACCACGAGCACATGGGTGGGTGCCTGGGGATTAATATCGCGGAAGGCAACCACGTCGTCGTTCTCGAAGACGATATCCGCGTCCATCTCACCGGAGATAATTTTGTCAAAAATCGTGTCTTCCATGGAGATATGGTACAAGGGGGATGGCGGGCTCGCCACCCCCCGGTAGGGTTGGTGGTCTATTGGCCACGCCGGTTTATCCGCTGCGACGATCGCGGTACCCACCGGTACCGGCACTGCTGCGGCAGCTGGTGCACCCGAGGACGTGTACGTGCTTTCTTGTACCCCGTGTAAACATGCGCGCTACCACAAATCCTTCCTCCGGGATTTCTCGTCGGCACACCGGGCATACGCGCTGGTAGCGATGATTCGCCGGATGACAGTACGGACAGCCAAACATATGGACCACGGCGTCCGGAGCGTTTTTGTCACCTCCGGAATACACCACGGTGTGGACCGTTTCTCCCGGTTCCAGCAGGGTGTGACACAAGGGGCACGGCTTCATCACTTTGAGCTGCTGACGGGAGCGCCCCGCCATGCGGTCCGAAAGGGCGGAATAGTCGCTACGCCGGAGATGCATCAAACTGATCAGAAGCGCGACGACGATACCGGCCAGAATAAGCAGCAATGTGAACTCGATGACGCACCTCCGTTCCGCAGGGTACACTGATTGTATGGCGCGTCTCTACATCATCGCAACGCCTATCGGAAACCTCGGCGACATAACCATTCGAGCAGTGGAAACACTTCGTGCGTCTCGGGCAGTATTTTGTGAGGATACCCGGCAGAGTCGCAAGCTCTTAACGCACCTCGGTATCTCCCTGCCGATGCACAGCTGTCGCGGTCAGAACTCCGCCGCATGCATACCCCGCGTTCTTCAGCTTCTCGACGAGGATGCCGATATATCCTATCTAAGCGATGCCGGAACGCCGGGAATCAGTGACCCCGGCAGTCGGTTGGTGAGGGCGGTCCGGGAAACCGATCACGCCATTGTGCCGATTCCCGGGGCTAGCGCGGTAACGGCGTTGCTATCGGTGAGTGGTGTCGCCGGGCGGGGCTGGTTTTTCGAAGGATTTCTGCCACCGAAGGGTGCCAAGCGCGCCCGCCGGATCGGCGAGCTGGCGGCACGGAAAGAGCCGTTTGTTTTGTATGAGTCACCTCACCGCATTGAGAAGCTGTTGGGCGAGTTGGTACAGGAAGCCGCAGGGTTTTCAGTGGTTGTTGGGCGGGAGCTTACGAAACTGCATGAGCAGATAGTGGAGGATACGGTGGAAGGAATTGCGGAAAAGCTATCCATCGGAGAAATTCCGGTACGTGGGGAGTTTGCCCTGCTTGTTTGGACGGGCAAAAGCCGTTAACATTATAGGGTAGGATGCCGATAATGAACATGAAAGGAAGGACCAATCGATGACAATCGAAGGAATTGGGCCGGTTGATCCGATACAAAGGTTCAACAAGACAGACAAGGTTAATAAACCCAACGCTCCCGGCGCCGGTGATTCCATTTCCGTATCCAATGAAGGAAAGCTGCGGGCCGAGATCATGCAAGCTGTCGAAGAGGTCAAAAATTTACCGGATATTCGGCAGGATCGCGTTGAAGAAGTTAAGGCTCGCTTGCAGGATCCTTCCTATATCGATAGCCATGTCGTGAATTCGGTGGCCGACGAGATCATGTCGGTGTTCGATATTGATTGATTCTTCCCCGGTATTTTGATTATCCCACGGCAGTGCTGTACACTAAGAGCACTGCCTTTTTTTTGGAAATGTAAGAAGCATGCAGACATTTACACTGAGAGTTCCTTCGACAATCGTTTTTGGCCAGGACGTTCTCCCGCAACTGGGCAGCATCGCCCGAGGTCTCGGTACCCGGGCGCTCATCGTTTCTGAGTCGGTCCTTCACGAAGGACAGCACATACAACGCGTCGTAGAGATCCTCAAGCGCTCCGGCGTGGAGACGATGATCTACGATGAACTCATGCCGGGATCTCCCGCATCATCGGTTGATGATATCGCCTCTCTGGCACGAGCCGGAAAAGCACAAGTCGTGATCGGCCTGGGTGGAATGCGCGTACTGTCTCTGGCGCGGTGTGTAGCCAACGTGGCTGCAGAAAAGACGCGTATGGGGGACCTCATGGAGGGGACCCTGCCGGCTTCGTCAATTCCGTACATCGAAGTTCCGTCTTCTTACCGTAATCACCTGCTCATGCGCAACGAGGCGGTGGTGACCGACGGTATGGCCGGGCGTGCGCGAATGGTTCAGATCGTTCCGGGAACGGTGCGCGCTACCGTTTTGGAGACCAGCTTTACGCAGACGTTGTCTAACAAGTACGCGTTGGCAGCGATTATGGACACGCTGCTTGCGGCGGTAGAAGGATACTATTCCCCACATAGTACGATGTTCTCCGATACGTTGCTTCTGCGAGCCACTCGTGAATTGCAGTCCGCCGCGGTGGCGGGCATAAAGAACCCCGGTGATGGACGGTTCCGGCTGCAAGCAGCCGAAGCGGGTTTGCTCACTGCCATGGGTCTCGCCATAGCGGGGCAAGGTATCGGCGGCGGTCTGGCCTACGCGATTAACGCGCGCTTCAGTCTACCCAAGTCATGGGTTGCCGGGATTCTACTGCCGCACGTAGTGGATTTTCTCACTCCCCGTGATGTGGAGAAGGCCGCCCGAATTGCCGCCGCTCTCGATGAGCCGGTGGAGCGGATCACTGCCGCCGATGACGCGCCCCGTGCGGCCCGTGGCGTTCGAAAGCTGCTCACGCATCTTGATCTGCCCCCTCGGTTGCGAGATCTGGATGTCACCCTGGACGATCTAAGTGTTGCGGCTGAAGATGCCGCCGACTTCTCCCTGCTCGCTAACGTTCCCGGGGGTGTGTCCGGTGCCGATTTGCAACAGCTGGTAGCCTCGGCGTTCTGAACCGTTCCATGGAACGAAAACTGTCCGTGCGCCGCGTGGCCGCGCTTGAGGCGGGGCCGCTGGCACGGTATCTCGCCCCGTTGCTCACCGGAGATGCCGCGTCTATCGTTCAAGATCGCTACCTACGGGTGATTCTTTCCATGCTCATCGAGGATCCTGATCGCTCCCCCGCCGTCCGCCTGGCTGCAGCAGACCTGGTGGCGGCGCGTGCGATGGAATCCGCCCCGCACGACCTAACGGAGGTGAGCGAGGCGCGGCTGACGATCGCCGGGCTGAACGATCAGGTGCGGCGACGGGCGGCGGTGCTGAAAGAAGCGTTATACCGTCAGGCTGGCATCGATGAACCGATCTCTGCGCCGGAGCCCGCACCGCACGCCCAGGAGCCGTCCCCGCTTCCAGCGGGTGGGCGGGGCTCACCGGAGCGGTCCGTGATGCCGGTGGTCGTGTGGATTCCCCACCTTCGCTCGCCGTTCAATGTGGGTAATATCATTCGAACGGCGGCGGCGTTCGGCGTGGCGGGAGTGATTATTGGTGAGGCGGGGCCCGCTCTCAGCCATCCGCGCTTACAGCGCGCGGCAATGGGCGCCGCGGAGATGATTCCCGTCGTTCGCGGAGATGTATCGGATGCTGCGCACCTCTTGCCGGGACTTCCCGCGCCGGTGGTTGCGCTTGAAACGGGGGGTACCGCGATTTCTGGTTTTCGCTTTCCCGCCAGTGGAGTGCTGGTGGTGGGTCATGAAGAGTTGGGTGTGTCGAACGATATCGTAGATCAATGTCGGCAGGCGGGAATGATTGTGACGATTCCCCACGACGGCCCCAAGGCATCGCTTAATGTGGGGGTCGCCGCGGGAATATGTCTGTCGTGGTGGCAGGCGCAGCGATCTACGGGTTGATCTCTACCTTCCACGTCACGTCTCCAACTTCCTGTAATGTAGCCGAGACGCCACAGTATTTGGTTTGAGAGAGCTGGCATGCCTTCTCAATCTTCTTCTCATCAAGCTCTGATCCCCAGAATTGGTAGACAACAGCAATACTACCAAACACTTTGGGGTGGGAATCGGTGGTCTCTCCGTCAATCTTGATCTCGAAGCGGTCGAAGGGCATTTGCATCTTATTGAGAATTGCAACCACGTCCATGCCGGTGCATCCGGCCAGTGCGTTGAGCATGAGGGCTTTCGGGGTCGGACCCTGGTTCTTACCGCCAACGCTGGGATCCGCATCTACTACCTGCTTAAAACCTTGGAGTTCCAGCTCGAAGGACATATCTCCCTGCCAGACCGCTTCTGAGTGTGCCATCGTGATTACCTCTTCAGTGCTTGTTCTATTTTGCCGACGTCAAAGCCGACAATCACTTTTCCGTGAACATCCAATACCGGGACGCCCATCTGACCTGACTTCTTCACCATCTCTTCCGCGCGCCGCTTATCTTTCTGGATATTGTGCTCTTTGAAGGTGACCCGGTTTTCCTTCAAGTATTTTTTTACCTTGGTGCAAAACGAACAGCTCGGCGTAGTGTATACGGTTACCGCCATTACGACCCTCCGTGTATCTATAGTATATATAGAAAATACTATAGAAGAAACGCTTGGTCAAGCGAGGCGATTATCGCTCGCGCTCCAGGCGAGCGAATTCGCGATCATATTGCGTGCTCAGACGCGTGTGAATCTGCTGCAGCTGTTCCTGGCTGGTGATGCCGATCATCCTCATGACACGGCCGTCAATTTGGGAGTACTCCGGGCTGCTCATATTTGCCAGCTCGTTCGCCACGTATATTACCGCCACGACATCCCGAAACTGACTCGAGGCTTTCATCGGAGTGTGATGGTACCGAATCGCCGCCACGAGGATATCGGGAAAGTTCCACCGCTCCGCCAGCCGAGCTCCCACCTCGGCGTGATCGATGCCGTCACTCATCTCCTCAAATACCGTGGAGGGAATACCTTTGGAATGCGCAAACTCCTGGACGTGCTTCACCACATCCGGGTGAAGATTGGAAAAGACGATTTTCCCCATGTCGTGGAGGATTGCCCCCACGTAGACGTCATCCAGAATATCTTTGCGTTTGTACACGCTGCGCGCGATGGCATAGGCAAAATATGCGGTTCGCTGGCTGTGCTCCCACAGGCTGCGGGATACGTCGTTTTCTTCGCCGTCTCCCAGAACCCGCTTGGTGCCATAGCTGAAGAGCATCTGCCGCAATCCGCGGAGTCCCACCACTTTTACCCCTTCCACGACGTTGTCCAGCCGTCGGGAGAGCATGTAACGGGCGCTATTCACGGTACGCAGAAGATCGGCAGTGAGCGATGGGTCTTGTCCCAGTACTCGAGCGATCTCATTCATCTCGGCATCGGGATTTTCCAGGATCTTCTGCAGCTGAAGAATACTCTCAGGAAACTGGGGCAGCCGGTCGATGTGCTCAGCCAGCTCTCGCGAAATCTCGGTAAGATTTTCTACCTTTGCCTGGTCCATCGGAATCACCAGTCTCGCTACCGTTTCATCACCTTCCACGTCGATATCGAACGCCTCTTCATCAAGGCCTAATTTCTTGAGCATGAGCACGAGGATGACGATTCCCAGCCCCGCTCCCTCGCTGTCGTCCAAAACGGAGGTCATCGCCTCTTCCATCGTTCGAAACGCGCGGGATCGAGCGATTCGATCATAAATTCGAATCTGTTCTTTGCGGGTGATCTGCGTGTTGTTGCCAATTTTTATGTGCAGGTCCCGGCCCTGGAGATGGAAGACAACCTTAACGTACAGACCCGCCTCTTCTTGTTTTTCCAGCCAGTAGCGGATGTTGTCCAGGGTCTCGTTCTTAAACGTTTCCATGCCGCGGGCATACTCCGCGTCATCATGGAGGTCCAGCCCCTTTTCCTCGAAGTACACCCGTTTCGTGTTGGCTTTCTTTCCGTTGACGGTAAGCTCCCGAAGACAATACGCAAGGGAATCCTTGAGAATGTCACGATCCAGCTCCGAAAGAAAAACACCCAGAATTTCTTCTATCTGGGCCTCCGTCTCCGGGGGAAGCTGGTAGCTCTTGATAATGAAGGGCTTCTGGGACCGCGCCGCATCGCGCGCCTGGTCAAGTACACTTTCTGACTGGTCCTGGCTCATGCCTCTCAGTATAGACGCGGCATCCGCCAACGTGCAACGACTACGAGAAGTCTTTCACTTGGGCTGCCATTTGCCGGAGCCGGCGCTCCACGATTCCGTTCACCGTATTCTTTGGAAAATGGCCGTCCGCTTGGCGCTCTCCGGAGGGCTTTCCGGTCAGTATTTCGATTCCCTCGTCTACTGTGTCCACCGCGTAGATATGAAACGACCCTGAATCGACCGCCTCCTGTACCTCGCGGGACAGAATCAGGTTCTGAATATTCGTACGAGGAATGATCACCCCTTGTTGACCGGACACTCCCATTAACCGGCAGGTCGCGTAGAATCCTTCGATCTTTTCGCTAATCCCTCCCACCGGTTGAATCTGACCGAATTGGTTGACGCTGCCGGTGACGGCGATGTCCTGGCGGAGCGGAATATTGCCGATCGCTGAGAGCAGGACGTACACCTCGGTGGAAGATGCCGAGTCGCCGTCCACTTCCGCATAGCTTTGTTCAAAGCCGATACTGGCATTGACCGCCAGCGGAAAATCGGTGGCGTAGGTGGCCTGGAGAAACCCATGAATAATATAAACACCTTTATCATGGAGCTCTCCCGAGAGTCCGCTCTCGCGCTCTATGTTGATTATGCCGTCTGTGCCGGGAGCCACCCGGGCGGTGATGAGCATGGGCCGACCAAACGCGTAGTAACCCCGATCGAGTACCGAAAGTCCATTAATCGCACCGATCCTCGTGCCCAGAACTTGAAGAATCATTTCCCCTGAGGATATCTGTTCATCGTACTTTTCTTCCGGAAGATTGTGCAGGAAGCGGCGCATCTCCCGTGCCTGCTCCACCGCTTCCCGGTCTACTGTGCTCCGACCGGCGCGCTGCGCCCAATGGTTGGACTCCCGAAGCAGGTCTGCGATAAGAGAGAAGCGCGTGCTGAGCTTGTCCCGAAACTCTCCGAGACGTACGCCGTACTCCACGATCGCCGCCATGCCGTCCTGATCAGCGGGAAGCAGCTGCTCCTCTTCCGCCATCATATGCATGAAGTCTACATACGCCCGTCGCGTTTCGGGGGTGTTTTCCATGACGGAGTCAAATTCGCTGAGCACTTTAAACAGCTTCCCGAACTCCTCATCCTGGTAAAAGAGCAGATCGTAGATGTGCTCGCTGCCCATGAAGATTACCTTTACGTCCACCTCAATGGGATCCGGCTTTAAGCTATGCATCGGCGGGCCATAGGGCGTGGGGGCGGAGCGAATCTCCGTGACTTCGTCCTGAATCGCCCGTTTGAGACCGTGCCACACCTCTTCCTGGCTCAGCACATCCTCCGCTCGAAGCACCAAAAATCCACCATTCGCGGAGAGGAGACTTCCGCTGCGGAGTGCAAGAAAGCCGTGCCGCCCCTCGTATTCAGGATTGGGTTCCTGGGTGCCGAAGATTTTGTGGTAGTCGGGGCGGCTTTCAAACACTACCGGGGTTTGGTTGGTCTCGGAGTGGTCCACCAGCACGTTCACCCCGTACCGCAGCAGCTCCATCTGTCGCTCTTGCTCTTTCTCTGGATCTTCAGGCAAAAAGAATGCGAGATTTTCGAGGATATCCTCTCCGATGCGAGCTAAGTGGTTCACGATGCTCTCACCGACAAAGTCCGCCCGGACCGTTTCAATCGCCGCCTCCACTACCGGGGCCGCCGCTTCCCGTTGCAACTCCCGAAGACGAGTCTCCGTCCCGATCCGATCCCCACGCAGACCGACAAAGACGCGGTTCATCTCGTCCATAAGCTGGTAATAGCGTCGACGCAGCTGATTCCACTCCCGGTCGGTGAGCGTGCCTTCATCCACCATGGCGCTCAGGTCGTCCATGGGAACCGGTTTATCATCCATAAGCAGCGCCAGGTCACTGCGGGGTTCACCCTGGTCCCCGATTTGCACAATCGTGAACCCGTCTCGGTTCGCATGCGCTTCAAACTCGTTAATCTTCTCGTTTTCCCGCTGTTCCGCCTCTGCCATCAGAGCATCCCGTTGCTCGCGGTACGCTCCTTGCTCCATAGCTGCCGGCAGTTGTTCTTGGAGTGTGGTGATCGTATCACCGACGCGGCGACGAAATCGGGCGCCATCTCCCGGAGAGAAGTAGAGGATATGGGGACGGTCCGGCTGGGCGAAGTTGTTCACAGCCACGATATCGCGCAGCCGATCGTTCAAAAACGGTTGTTCCTTGAGAAATCTGAGAACCGTGCTCCGCTTGCCGGTTCCCGAGAGGCCTGCCACAAATACGTTGTACCCCTTGGCCCGAATCGCTACGGCCAGCTTCAGTGCTTCTATGGCCCGAGGCTGGCCAATTACCACCCCGGGAGTACGGGGAGCCGGACGAGAATCAACAGACCCGATTTCCTCGGGGGATACAGAAAAACGCGCTACCTCAGGATCGAGACGAAAGCGCTTGGTCGAATGCATAGCGCGGAGTATATCCCCGGTAGCAAACAGAGGACAACCTGGAGTACATTGGGTGCATATGCATAGAAATCCGATTCGTTCGTACTGGTGGTATCTCGGAGCTGAGTTCTCTTCACCGATTAATTATCTCATCGCCGGCTTGGTGGGGCTGATCATTCAAGTTGGGCAGGGTAACCTGCCATGGGCGTCATTCCTCCCCTATGTGACGCCGGCGGTGGTGCAATCATTTTCTAAGGCTACGGTAAAATTCCGCGGCCGGTATAACCGTCTATTGCTACAACTTCCGGCAGAGCGCCAGGACCCTGCTATGGTAGTAGATAGACAGGGAGTGATTATGGCCGCTGCCGGTCGGACTGAAGATATCGTGCGGCGCACCGGAGCCCGCACCCTCCACGATTTGGTGCTGGCCCCGGCGTGCTCCGATGTTGATCGTGTCCTCGGCGGCACCGAACCGGCGCATTTCACCTGCTTCTCCGACAGCTTGGTGGGGTGGTTTGAAATACGCGCCGTCCCGGCTCAAGGGGGCAGCTGGTGGCTCGTGTGGATGGAAAACGTAACCGCCCGGGAAGAGACGATGGCGCGCCTTGCTACCGTCCACGATGCTACCGAGGCGTTGCTCACCACGTATGATGAGCTCAACTCGTCGGCTGAGCTTGATTTGGCAACCGCGCGAATCGGGTTTTCCGACGGGTTTCGGGCGGTGTTTATTGCTCGTAGTGGCGATACCGGCGATATACGCGGCCACGTATTCCGGCGAGAAGACGGAACCGTGCATCGCTCGGAGGAGATAACGATTCCCAGCGGCTCCCAGGCTGCCGTGTTTCTCTCCCGGCGAGAACAAACGGTGGTCATTCGCCGGCGCCGGGAAGCGGAAAGTACGGCGGAGTTCTGTGAAAATCACGGCGTAAACCCCCGCGTGGCGGAGGGTGTGGCGGAACCGATCGATACCTTTGTCAATTATCACCGTGGCCGATTATCGGTGGTACTCTTTAACCGCGTTGGTGGCGTGGGAACAGCGGATAGAACGGTGGTGGAGACGCTCCTGAACACGGTAGCGGTCTTTGACGCTTGCCTCGGCCACCGATAGACCTCGCGCAAGAGCATTGCGTTTGTTCATTGGAGGATTTACAATCCGAACATAAGCTATGAATACTGAGGATCGAATCTACCAAGAAGCCCTGCAAGTAGCTACCATGTATTACTACCAGGGTCTTACCACCGAGGCGATCGCCAAGGAGATGAATTTCTCCCGGCCAAAAGTGAGTCGCCTCCTGAGCCACGCCCGCACCAGCGGCATGGTGGAAATCCGTATTATCAACGTCCAGAAGGCGCTGTCGCCGTTAGAGACCCAAATCAAAGAGCGGTTCGGTCTCCACGCGGTGCATATCGTGCCGGCGCCGGAGCTTATGGGGGAGGTGGTATGGTTGGAGCGAGTGGCGCGCTATTGCGCCAATTACCTCAACACGATCCTCGAAAGTGGTCAGATCCTGGCGATCGCCTGGGGAACCACGATCAGTGAGATCGCCAGTGACCTGATTCCAAAGCGTGTGCCCGGTCTTCGGATCGTGCAGCTCAACGGTTCAGGTAATACCTACACTCCTGATAACCGGTATGCCGCCAATATTCTGCAGCACTTTGCCCAGAACTACGAGGCCAACGTAATGCTCTTTCCGGTACCCACCTTTTTCGATTATCGGGAGACAAAAGAGGCGATGTGGCGTGAGCGGAGCGTTCGGCGGATCATTGAGCTGCAACACAACGCGAACGTGCTCCTGTACAGCATCGGTGCGGTGGATGCCGGAGTTCCCAGCCACGTGTACTCCAAAGGATATCTGGATCCCCAGGATATGGATGAGTTGGAGCAGGAAGGCGTTATCGGAGACCTGGCCACCGTCTTTTTTCGGAAAGACGGTACGTGGGCCGACATCCCCTTAAACCAGCGCGCCAGCGGACCACCCCTTACGCTGTACAGCCAGGTGGAGCGCGCGATCTGCGTGGTGAGTGGTCGGAACAAAGTGCCGGGGCTATTGGCGGCGCTACGCGCCAAAATGATGACAGAGCTCATCGTGGATGAGCCCACCGCCCGCCTCTTGTGTACCCAAGGCGGATGCTATGAGGATGAGTAACGATGACTATTGCCCAGTTTGACGAACGCATTCGTGGCGCGTTGCCGCTAAAAGAGTATGCCGCCATCGACGGTTCCAAGAACGGCTTACAAGTTGATCGGCGCAATCAGGAGATCGAACGCGTGGCCGTGGCGGTTGATGCGGCGCAGGAAACGTTTGAGCGCGCCGCCGAAATCGGTGCCGATCTCATTTTTGTGCACCATGGACTCTTTTGGGGACGGGAACAGGTTCTGGCCGGAGACCACTACACGAGAATTCGCTTCTTGTTTGATCATGATATCGCGTTGTATGCCGTTCACCTACCGTTGGACGCCCATCTCTCGCTGGGTAACAACGCCGGTATGGCGGAGGCGCTGCACCTGGGAGAGGTGGAGCCGTTTGGGCTGGTGAAAGGAATGCCTATCGGCGTGGCGGGACAGTTCTCGCAGCCGGTCTCGGTGGATTGGGTGGTGGAGACGCTCTTTGGTGAGAAGTATCCGCCCCTGTCAGTGCTGCGGTTTGGGCCGGAATTGGTGAAGAGTGTGGGCATCATCTCGGGAGGAGCGCCGCTCGAGGTGGACCAGGCGATTGAGCAGGAGTTGGATCTCTATATTACCGGTGACGCCAACCATATCGCCTATCATCGTTGACGCGAATCGGGAATTAATGCTATTTTCGGCGGACATTACGCAACTGAGGTGTGGGGAGTACAACGTGTCGGTGAGATGCTTGCAAACGAGGCTGGATTGGCCGTTACTTTTCTCGATGTCCCCACAGGGCTCTGATCACGCGTCTGCCCGTGGGCAGGATGCTATCACGGCGTCTCGCCGGGAGATGTGGATGCCACTGATTCTGGCGGCCGTCATCGTTGTCGTTGACCAAATAACCAAAGCAATTATCGTTGCCACCGTGCCGCTTTTCTACGAATCCGGTTTTCGGATTGAAGTTCTGGGAGATTTTCTCAGAATCATTCATGCCCGGAACTTGGGTATCGCGTTTAGCATCGGAGCTGGTCTTCCCGAGGCACTGCGCAGAATCCTCTTCGTGGGGCTTCCGGTGGTGGTATTGGGAATTCTGGTAGTATCGTTCTACCGCAGCCCCGAGCTCTCTCGGCGGCAGCGCTGGTGGGTTTCCGCGATTATTGGTGGGGGTATCGGGAACATTATCGATCGGGTGGCGCGCCCGTTAGGTGTGGTTGATTTCATCGACGTACGGTTTTACGGTCTGTTCGGAATGGAGCGGTGGCCCACCTTCAATGTAGCCGACGCCAGTGTTGTTGTGGGCGGGATACTGCTGGTGATCTCGATGCTGTTCACGACGGATGGAAGGCGATGAATAAACGATTGAATTCAGTTCTCTTTATACTTGCGGCTACAGTGGCAAATATCATATCCATGGTAGTCATTTTCGGGATTCTCATGGTGCTCTTCGCCCGGTTTCTTGCCCCGCACCTGGCGCCCGGCGCGAACCAGATCATTCTGCTGGTGCTGTTTGTGGGGTCGGTGGTGATTACCTATGTCATGTACCATCGGCTCATGAAATGGCTGGCTGAGAAATACCCCCTGCAGGACTACTTCGGACCGCTTTTTGGGCGGAGCAAGCGGTAGCTCGCCGCGAGCGGCGCCTGTACCGAGCGGTATCCGTATTGAGCGGGCGGGGCTTCTGGGGAACCGTGCCCTGCTCAGTACCCGTCGGACATCGCGCGGTTCTGATCTTTTTTGTACAGCTCCTGGTAGACAAAACCCCGGTTCTTGAGTTCATCTTTGACTTCCTGCGGAAACGGGACGTAGCGCCAGAAAATTGATCGTACCTCGCGATCGAGTTTCTGCGTGCCTTCGCTTTCCTTGTTAATCCACAGAATGTAGTCCTGAATAAACTGGTCTTTCACATCACCCTTAAGTTTCTGCTCAGTGAACCACTGGTAATACCAGCCAGTGAGTCCTTCTTCCATCCAGTAATGTGCCGCCTTTTCTTTGGCAACCTGCCAGCGGAGATCTCCCATAGCCGCAATTACCGCGGTGCGGAGATCCTTGGGATAGATCGGGATCGCCAACCGGCCCCGGCTCGTGGCGCGGTTGTAACGCTCAAACGGCTCCCAGCAGATTCCCAGATCTCCGTAACACGGAATGAGGATGATGTTGGGTACAATCCGGGTGGTCTTCATCTTGAACGTCCGAGCAAAAATACTCGGATCTAAGCGTTCTACATCGGCAAGAATATTGTTCACGTTCTCCCGGGTGGCCACCCCGGCGGCGCCGCCTCGGTAGTACTGCTTGTACAGCAGTGGAAAATGATTACCCTGGCGACCGACACACAATTTCGCCATCTGCCGAATCGTTCCCATCTCTTCAGCGGAGGCTTTGGTATCTACTTGCTCAACATCCTCACCCACGGCTTCGGCTTGGCTTTTGAGCTCGTTGTACTGGTCTTGGTATTTTTCCAGTTCTGCAAACGCCCGGCTCAGCTCCCGCCCCTGGTTGCTTAAGCGGCGCAGCTCAGCAGAAATCCCGGAGAAGGCGGACCGTTGTGCTTCCGTGTAGGGACCCCGCTCACCGTTTGCCTCGGGGCGCTGCTCACGATCCACCAAATCAGCCACGAGATTCTTCAGTGTGGATTCCTGCTCGTCCATCTCGCGATTCCGCGTGCGGATCAGTTCGAGTTGCGCCTCCACCTTGCCGCGGGCCGCTTCCAGTTGCCGCGAGACCTTTCCCGCCTCTTTACCCGCCTGTGGTTTCGTCTCATCCGTGGCGGACACGTTAATCGCTCCCCGCGCCACCAGGTTTAACCATTCGTCAACGTAATGAATTGGCTGCCCCAGGCGGTTCTCCTCAATAAACTGCGCGATCATCAATCGCTGGTCCTTGTCGAGCATCGTGGGGAGGAGAACTCCATAGCGGAGAAGCAGCTTTTTCGGTTCCGGTAGGGTGCTGTACGTCTTAAGGGCAACGGACTTGCTGAGCTCCCAATACACCGGTATCAGGCGGTTACGGTAGAGCGATCGATCTTCGGCGTTGTCGGCTTTCAGGAAGCTGGCGAGCGTGCTGTGGAGCCGTTTGGCTACTTCGCCTTCGCCGGTAAGCGCCTCCTGGTAATAGTTGGTGTTGCGAAAGTAATGCTTCGGTTCCTCGGTGATCGTATCGACCCGTTGGAATCGCTGCTGGTCATCGGCGGTGTTGCCGTCTTGTCCTTCGTTGTCAAAATCGTCGAGACCAGGCTCATCAAAGAGCTCCTCGAAATCCGGGGCTTCCTCGGCCTCATTGGATACGAACAGATTGTCACTGGTGTCAAAAGAAGAACCCATGCAATAACTATAGCACAGGCACCGTAACCACGGCGACCGCTGATGGGTACCACGCTTTCGACAAAAAGCTGGCCACGGATACGACCTACGCGACTGATCCAGACAGCAGCACCACATAAAAAAAACCGCCGGGCCGGCGGTCTTCTCAATCGTGGAGGTGACGGGATTCGAACCCGTGACCCCTTGAATGCCATTCAAGTACTCTAGCCAACTGAGCTACACCCCCGATTGTGTCACGATACCGGCGCATTTTTGCCGGTATCCTGCCCGTTGTCAACCCCGCTCCTCAAAAGCGCATCGTGTCCAGCAGGCTGCCGCTATCCGAGTCAAACGGACTTTCGTCCCCGTCGCGCCCCCCGCTTGGGAGGCCTCCAAAACTCCGCTCATCGATTTGCCGATACAGCCGGAAGATCGTTCGAACCTCTGCAAGGCGGCGCAGCAGTTCTCGCTCTTCCCGCGCAAACGCCCGAAAAAAATCGGTTGATGAACGCTCATCGATCTGCGTTCGACCGATACCCTGATCGTGAAAGCGCTGGAGTTCACGTAATCGATAGACGGTGGTTTCAAAGAGGGGCAGCACGCTTCTCATCCGAATGATCGCCGGACTCATTTCCGAGCGAAGCCGCATATCCGCTCCGAGAGAGCTCTGCCCCTGGTCTACCGCCTCTTCAAGACGAGGGCGCAACGCCACCAGATCTCGGTAGGCGGTGTCAAACGTTGCTCGGGTGTCCAGATATCGCCGGGCATATGCGCGAATAAAGGCAGGCGCGCCACTGCGGAACGCCCGCAAGCGGATCTCCGTCCAATTGGCATAGTACGTCTCGAAGTCTCCGCCGGGAACGGACTCTGCGCGGGGGCGCCGGTCGGGAATCGCTTCCACGGCGGTGCCCGCTTCCGCTACCAGCCTGCGACCGCCGCCGGTCACCTCTACGCGTCCTTCCGTGATGCCGAACAGTGTACCCTCATCGGGGGCAATCAGGACATCAAACTCGGTGCCTCTCACTCCCAGGGTTGCGGTTTGGGTTTCCACCGACAGCGAGGAGCTTGGCGATATCTCCGATACCGCCATATTTAGTCGCCCCGTGAGCAGTCGTACCGTCACGGCGGCCCGCTCCCCGTCTGCCGTCTGCTCTACGTAGTAGGCGGCGTTTTCCTGGACTCGCACCGTGACGCGTGAGGGAACGGTGAGCGCCACCTCTACATAGCCGTCAAAACCGGTTTGAATAACGTCAAGATTGAGGATCGTTTCGCCAACATCGATCTCCGTGCCTGCTCGGATTTCGCCATCTCTCAAGAGCTCAACATCGCCTTCGAGGTATACGAGTCTTCCTATCTCCTGACCGAGGAGCGGACTTATACCCATAAGGGCCATAAGAGTAGCCACGGCCGGCATGACCGCGAGTCGTTGTACGCGCATAGTTCACTCCTCCCGGGCGACGGCAAGACTATAGTGATACCTGCCGTCGGACGTCTTATACCGCGCTACCACTTGAAATCCCGAGAGGGTTGCGCGCGCTTCTTCCGCGCTGGTCACCGTGTTGGTGGTGCCCCGACGCTCCACTGATCTTCGGTCCTCTACCATGCGCAAGGTACTTCCGGTCTGAATGAGAATCGCCTTGAGCGCTTCCTGGTCCGTTGCGTCCACGGTGTCCCGCAGGGTGCGCCGTCTCTGGGCAGTCCCCACCGCTACGAGGTAGCCGGGAACTTCCGGAGTGGCGGAGATCCAAGGCGGTGGCGAATCCGCGTTACCGCCAGGGGTGATGTGATCCATCGTTGGAGCCGGTGGCAACCCGGATACGCGGGCGGTAATCACGGTTGCCTCGTCGGTTTGGCGCGAGGTGAGCACTTCCACGGAATCCTTCAACTGTTCGGCTGCGTGTTCATCCCAGTCGGTTATGATGTCGTCCAAATATCCGATGCCGTCGGTGCCGCGTTGACTGACGTACTGATATATCGCCGACGTGCGCAGATAGCGCGACGCCTGCTCGGCGACATGAGCAATCGCCTCAGCCTCTTCCTGGTCCCGGTCCAGTTGACGATTGGCGATTCCCAGAAATACTGGGATACCGTTCTGCGGCCTCAGATCGTGAGTGAGCGAGGAATCATCGGCAGGTTCAGTTTCTGCCGTGGCAGGTGGGGAGGCCGGCGGAGAGGCACAGGCAGAGATTGCTACAATGAACGCGGATACTACTAATCGGATACAGATCGATCGCATGTTCCTGTACTATAGGCTACGCTCCTGCCAGAACTCAACAGATTTGATTGACAAAGACCAACCTCAAACCTATTCTCTAGCTCCGGAGGGCCCTATAACAATGACGGCCAAACGTATGAAACATGCTACGATAATCGCCGGTGCGGTAGCGATCGCACTTCTTGCGGGGTGTGCCACCCCGAGTCGGTCCGTACAGCGGACTAGCGCCGATACGCAAACCGATCTCAGCGGTCGTTGGAACGATACGGACGCCCGCCTGGTGGCGGAAGAGATGGTTGATGATATGTTGCAGCGCCCGTGGTTGCAGCGCTTTTCGTCCAATGAGGAGCGCCAGCCCGTCGTTATCGTCGGGGCGGTGCGCAACCGCAGCTCGGAACACATCGATACATCGATTTTTATCTCCGATATCGAGCGGGAGCTCATTAACAGCGGAATGGTTCGCTTTGTTGCCGCCTCGGAGCAACGGGACGAGATTCGCGATGAACGCCTGGACCAGCAGACACAAGCCGCAGAGGAAACGATCTCTCGCTTAGGCGAGGAAACTGGGGCGGATTTCATGATGCAGGGATCCATTTCCTCCACGGTGGATGCGGTGGAGGGAGAGCGCGCGGTGTTCTACCAGGTTGATATGGAGTTGATTAATATCCAGTCCAACGAGAAAGTTTGGATCGGCTCCAAGGAGATCAAGAAGATTATCGAGCAGCGGCGATCGCGGTTCTGATCCGAGATTTGGCGGATGAGACGTAACAGTGGCGGCGCAATACGGAGGATCGGCGCGATCACCGTGGGGGTCCTGATCCTCTCCTCGTGTTTCACCACACGAAATCAACGCTTCGTCGAGATCGATGAAGCCGCTCAGCGCGGGGACTTTGAGACGGCAGCGGCGCAAGTAGAAGCCGAGCGGGATCAGCTGTACAGCAACCGTGATCAGGTGCTGTACTATCTCGATAGCGGGATGCTCAATTTCTACAGCCGCGACTACCAGCAGAGTATTCAGCAGTTTCACGAGGCAGAGCGCCTCATCGAGGAATACTTCACCCAGAGCATTTCTCAAACCGCGGCCACGTTTCTTCTCAACGACAACGCCCAGGACTACTCAGGAGAAGATTTCGAGGACATATACCTTAACGTCTTCAAGGCAGTGGGATTTCTTCAGCAGAACGATTTTGAATCAGCGTTCGTAGAAGTACGGCGCATTAACACCAAGCTGAATCTGCTGGAAGACAAGTACCAGGGACTGGCGGCGCAGTATAGCAATACTGACGAGGCCTCAGTGGAGTTTGAGGCGGGGGAGAGCCGCTTCTACAACAGCGCCCTTGCCCGCTATCTCAGTCTCATTATGTACCGCGCCGACGGAAATTACGATAGTGCCCGGATAGACTGGGAAGAGATGCAAGAGGCGTTCGCCCAGCAAAGCAATCTCTACGATTTTCCCGTGCCCCTCGATGACAGCGTGATCGAACGAACTAACGACGCCCGTCTCAGTGTCCTGGCCTTTACCGGTGAAGCACCGATCAAACGCGCGGAAACGCTGTATGTGGTCACGTTTGACGATCGGGTAGAGATTATCTACGCCGGCGAAGGCGATCAGGGCCAACTCATTCCGGAAGGATATGCGGGATTCTACTACCCCGGTGTAGAAGGCGGGTATCGGTTTAAGTTCCAACTGCCTCGCATGGTGCTTCGGGGAAGTGAGGTTACTCGAATCCGCGTTGTGGTAGACGGCACCCCCATCGGGGAGTTGGATCTGCTGGAAAGCATGGAGCAGATCGCGCTGGATACGTTTCAAGTGCGGGAGCCGCTAATCTTTCTCAAGACGGTGACCCGTACGATTGTGAAGGGGATCGCTGCCCAGAAGGGCAAAGAGCAAATGCAGGCGGCGGGAGCGGAATCGGGCTCTCTCTTGGGTGTTGCAGCAGGATTGATCGGATCTGTTGCCACAGACGTTGCCGTGGACGCCAGTGAGCAGGCGGACCTGCGAGTATCGCGATACTTTCCCGCGTACGCTCACGTGGGGGAATGGAACGTGGCCCCCGGCAGCCGTACGGTTGAGATAGAGTACTACGGGGCCAATGGCCTTCTTCGTGTTGAGACGGTGGGTCCGGTAGATCTGCGGTCCGGCGAGCTCAACTTTGTCACATCGTTTCATAATGACTGATCAGGAGAATACAGGATGAAAACCCGGACCCATGCAGTGATAGGAATTACTCTGGCAGTGGCGGCGGCTACACTGGTGTTAGGATCATGCGTCTCAGGGGGCGGCGGCGGGAACACGCGCTCTGCGGTGCGCGCCGGCGATCTTCCGGAATGGTATCTCAACCCGCAGAACGTATACCCCAGCGAGGTGTTTCTCACCGCTATCGGAACGGGTGATACGCGCCGGGACGCCGAGCAGCAGGCGCTGGCCGGGCTCTCCCAGATCTTTGAAGCTGAGATTAGTGTTGATTCCCGAACCAGTGAGCGCTACAGCGAGCTCATGACGGCGCAGGGTTCCGTTACCGAGAACGAAGTTCGGTTAGCGCAGGACACCAACGTACGCAGCAACCAAACCCTCCTAAACGTACAGTACGGAGAGGCGGCGGTCGATGAGGCCAGCCAAGTACACGTCATCGCCTATATTGAACGGATTCCCACCGGTCGTGTGTATGCGGATCTCATCGAGAAGAACGGTGAACAGGTGGAGTCATTTATGCAGGAGGCGGCGGAGAGCGACGGCCTCGTGCGGGAGTATGCCTACACCAGTGCTGCAGCGGTGGTGTCCTCCACAAATGAGGTGTTGCGGGATCAATTGCGCATAATCGCCCCGGGTTTCAGCGAGATTGTGTCCCTTCCATACGATCCGGATCGGGTATTGCAGCGTAGGGCCGATATCGCCGCTCAAATGCGGACCTCGATATCTGTTGACGGTGACGAGTCCGACCGCATCTCCGGGGTGGTACGATCCGCTCTCAGCGAGGAACGGTTTCCCGTGGGCGATTCGGACCCCGTATTTCGGGTTACCGGATCGATGCGGCTGGATGAGGGCGAAGTGAACGATGACTTTCAGTCCGTCCGGTGGACGCTTACCCTTGACTTCACGGGACCGGACGGAAATACGCTTGTCACGTTTGATGAGCAGAGCCGTGCCTCGGGAGTGTCCCAGGAAGCGGCCGTGTCGTTTGCCTACACCGATATGGAAGAAGCAGTGGAGCAGGGGTTCGTAGGGGCGATTCGTCGCTACTTTGACGGGCTCGTACTGAATAGCTGATGGGATTTCCGAGGGAACGAGGCGGTACTACGTAGATTTCTGCCGCGTTTCATGGAACTCCAGAAACAGGTCGAAGAGAATCGGATCGATCTTCCGGTTCTTCTCGATGAACTGCTCGCGGATGAGCGCCAGCGCCTCTTCCGGAGATAGCGGCGATCGGTAGCGGCGATTGGGATCAGTAAGTGAATCAAAGACATCCACGATCTCAAGCATCTTGGCTGGAAAGTACGCCAGTACCTGGTAGTCAATGAGCGGTTCCATCGTATAGGACATGATGTAGTCCTGTGTTGCCGCAGGGTTTGCGTCTTTGTACGCCTGGAGAAACTCCCGAAAGTACCCATACCCGGCGGGATTGCCGTAGTACTCGTGGTGATACCCGGTAATGAGCGCTGCCTCGTGGGGATACTTGGTCTTTTCCATAACCGCCCGGTATCCGATCTTTACGTGCCGCTCCACCGTACCGCGGTCGTAGCCGGCATCGCCTTCATGGTACTCGATGTCTTCCGCCTTACCCACATCATGTACGAGAAAGCCCGTAGCGAACTTATTGATCTCTACTTCATTGAGCGATTTCATTCCACCGAGAAACACGTGTTCCAACGTGACGTAGTCCTCGTGCAGATGGGGAAGGAGGGCGCGGTAGAACTTCTTATACCGTTTAGAAAACTGTACCCGAATGCGGTTGGCGATGCCCTTGGTAATGACCTGTCGGTTGTAAAACAGCAGGAACTCCAGGCCGCTGAGAAATACTCGCGTCATGTGCTGCACTACCGTGCCGTTAGACTTTTCCACTACCGCCCGCACCAGGTCATCGTCGTATACCTCGGAGTCCACCAAACGCATCGTTGACTTCACCATCTTGTGCGTCTCCACCACCATTTGATGGGTGTACTCCTTTGCCTGATCGTTGCCGAGTTTCACCGCTTCCAGGAGCGTGGCGCGGTTGGCCATCGTGGCATCTTGGGTAGCCTCCACCAGTGCTTCGGCCAATTCCTCACGTTCTACGGTCTCCTGTTGTGCCAGGGCGTTCAGGCGCTCGGTGGTGCGTTGCAGGAGGCCGACGCGCGCCTCTGCCTCCAGAGACTTGTACTTATGGTAGGTATCACCGAAATTGTCCGGACCGTCGGAGGGCTCTTGTTGGTCGGAGATGGGAGTAAGCTCATCCAGCTCTTCCGGTTCTTCCGGCTCTTCCGCTGGGTCGGAACTCATGGCCGTAGCTTCCTGCTGGGAGCGCTTCGCCTCCTGCAGTTCCCGCAGCCGATCGCGTATCGTCTGGGCAACCGATTGATCGAGAAAGTACTCCCACCGCTCCTGATGCTCCCAGAAGCGACGATTATTCTCATAGAGGGCTCGCAGCTGCATCCGTTTCACGCGGCCGGTGGTGCGGTCTCGGCACAGCACGTTTTCCCGCTCAGCGAGCAGCAGCTTTAGCGCGCCGGGGTGGGCTTGGAGAAAGGCGTGTAGTTGAGTCACTTTTTGAGCCGCCACTGCCACCAAATCCTAATCTACCGCCGCCGGCAGTGCAAGCTGCCGAGTAGATGCTCGATTCCAGAGGAGGATTGTGCCACACTACCGGCCGTATGCACCAATCCGAACAGTACCAACAGGTAAGCGCCGCGTACAACCGGCAGGATACGCTCCTGGTTTTCCCCTCTGAGGTGATAGCTGCCGCCTGGCGCCGCGCGCTCGCCGAGGATACGGCACGGGGCGCGGTTCGCAGTGATCGCATTATCTCATGGGACGTGTTTAAGGAACGGGCCGTTCCGGTGAAACGCAGCCAGAAACCGGCGGGGCGTCTGGCGAGACGGGCGTTTGCCGTGGGACTCTTCGAGGAGAACGCGGCGCACCCCTTTCTGTCGACGCTGGTGCAGCGTGAGGTCGCCGAGGCGGGGGCGGGAAGTGCCGGTGCTTTGACGCGTATGCTGCCGCAGCTTCCCTACCTGGTACGGCATCGCGGAGCGCTCCGTAGCGGCCTGGCAGCTGATCTCGACGTAACTCTGGAACGCTATCAGGCGTTCCTTACGGAGCACGCCCTCTTTGAGCCGGAGTGGGAGCTCTCGCGAGTGGTTGACCTGAGCTACATCACCCGCCGCCCGATACTCTTCCATCCGGAACTTTTAGAAGACTATCGGGAGTACGAATCGCTTCTGCGCGGAGCGGTTGAAACGGTTGTCCTTCCGCAGCCCACCGCGATCACCGCGGCGCGGTTCTCCTCCGTGCAGGAAGAGATCGCCGCGGCGCTGGACCGCATCGAAGCGGCGCTGCGAGCCGGCACCCCCGCTCATCGGACGGCGATCACCGCGGCGGACCTGGATGGGGTTCGCCCGTGGCTTGAAGCGGAGGCGGCGCGCCGGGGAATACCGCTACGGTTTGCTGCGGGGAGCCCCGTGGCCGGGCAGAGCGGTGCGCGCCTTTTCTCCCGCATGCGAGAGGTGATCGACGGTAATTTTGGTGTGGCCGCCCTGGCGGGTCTCGTCTCCGATCAGGCGCTGCCCTGGAAGGGGAGGACATTTCTCCGGCTCCTGGTACAGTTTGGCTACCGTGGGCACTGTTATCACCGCGCCCATTGGGAAGAGGCGTTTGACCGGGCTCACCGTATCCTCACAGACGGCACATCCCGTGAGCAGGTGACCGTGCCGGTGCGCGCCGCCCAGCTTCCAGTAATCCGGGATCGCTATCGCTCGCTCACGCGGCAGCTGCAGGCGGTGCGATCCGCCAAAACGGCCCGAGCACTCCGCCGGGCGTTGCGCACGGTGCTGGATTCGCAGCTCGAGCCCCCGACTCATCCCGATTGGCGATCCGATGGAGGCGCCACGGAGAACGTATATGAGACGGCGCTGACGGAGCTTGAGGCTATCGTCCGGCTCGAAGAGCGCGGTGTCCGCATACCGCGTCCCTGGAGTTTCTTTCTGGAAGCGTTGGAAGAGCGAAACTACGTGGCACGCGGCGCCTCAGGAGCGGTGGCGGTGTATCCGTACCGGGTGGCGGCGGGTATTCCCACGCACGTGCACTGCGTGGTGGGGCTTACCCAGGCAGCTACGCGAGTTCGCTCCGTGCCACCGCTTGGGGTTCGTCAGGACGAACTCCGCGCGATCGGATGGGAGGGAAACGACCGGTCGCGGGCGTTTCTTACCGCCTACGGTGGTCTCAGCACATCTACCATTTTGAGCTGCTCCGATCAGGGACCCTCCGGGGCTCACGTCCCAGCAGCGGAGCTTACGGTAGCCCGCGACGCCGGCTCCCGCGAGGTTGCAGGACCGTGGGATCGGGAGGCGCGGTGGTGGCGCAGCGATGCTGCACCGCCTCCGGAGGAGCTCTATCGGCCACAACGTGATGGTCTGGAGCGAGCCCTTGCGACGACGCTGGTTGCACCGGCGGACGATCTACGCACGGAACGGATAGCGCCGGAGCTGCTGCGGCATCTTCCGGTGCCCCGCGGCTATTCACCAAGCATGATCGATACGTATTTACAGTGCCCCTTTAGTTTTCTTATGAAGCATATACTCGCGGTTCGGGAGGAGGACTACGGGTTTGTTCCCGACCGTCCGGCGGTTTTGGGCAATGTCCTCCACGCCACCTTGGAGCGCGTTCTGCGCTATCCACCCGCGGAGCGCGCCGGCGCCCTTGGGCCACTACTACGCGAGGAGTTTGGCCGCGACCACATTCGCTTTCAGGTTGCGCCGGTGGGAATCGCGCAGCAGATCGATTTCGCCCAGCGCGCCCTCACTATCCTCCTGGAAGATCCGCGTCTGGAGGCGCTGCGCCCCGGTACCACGGAGGCCCCGGTTTCCGGCGAGATCGGCGGGGTGCCCGTTTCCGGCGTGGTGGATCGGGTTGCTGGAGTTCACGATTGGGACGATACCACCGGAACGTTCGATGGACAGCCGCTGGCGATTATTGACTATAAGCTCACGCTTCGATCGCACCACACCAAGAACGCGGTGTTCGGCACCGACGGCGGCCACCCCGAAGAAAGCGAGTCTCTGCAACTGCCGATTTACGCGCTTCTTCTTGCGCACAAAACCGGCGTGAGCGTAGAACGTCTCACCTACGTGGGGTTGCGGAAGGCGGAGGTCAAGGCGCTGGCAGATCCCGCTGCCGGGGGAGCGGGAGGCCGTTTCGCCCGGGAGGGGGCGGAGAACTTGAACCGAATGCAGGAGTCACTTCCCGGATTCATCCGAGCGCTTCACGAGGCGGTCGCCGGCGGAGATCTTCGCTGTCGAGAAGACACCGGATGCTCCCGGTGTCGCATTCGTTCGATCTGCCGGAGCTGCTTTGTCACGCGGAGGTATCACGGTGGCTAACGAGATTATCTTGGACGAGCAGCAGCGGGCGGCGGTGGCAGTGCGGAACAATGTGGTGGTTTCCGCGGGCGCCGGTAGCGGCAAGACACGCGTCCTCACGGAGCGCTACCTGGATATGGTGCGCTCCGGAGTGGATGTATCCGAGATTCTCACGCTTACCTTTACCCGAAAAGCGGCGGCGGAGATGTTTCAGCGCATTTATCGCCGTCTGAGCGAGGTAGCCGATGAGGGCTCTCATCTGAGTAATCAGCTCCAACGCTTTGATGAGGCGCAGATCTCCACGCTGGATAGTTTCTGCGCCGGTATCCTGCGGGACAGCACCACCCGGTTCGGGTTGCCGCCGCAGATCCAGTCAGACGAGGTGCAACTGCGGCGGGAGGCCGAACAGTTGGCGCTGCAGTTCATCACTCGTCACGGCGATGACCCGGTGGTCGGGGCCTATGCGCGACAGCTGGGGGTTGAGCGAACGCTGTCAGAGTTTTTGGTACCGTTGGCGACTCGCTTCTTTCGACTTTCCGCACCGATCGATTTTGAGGATCTCTTCCAGCGGCAGCTTCGGTGGCTGGAAGAGCGGCGCCTCGGTGTGGAGCAGGAGATCACTGCCGCCGTGAAGGCGTTAACCGGTGTGGCGGGTGACAAAGGAAACGCGAAGGAGGTGTGCGCGGCGCTGAACGACGCCGGCACCGACTACGCGGCCCTCGCGGATATTATGGAAACGGTGGACCGCCGGCGATTTCCCCGGGGCGACGCGGGAGCTCCCTTTAAAGAGGTGGCCAATACCCTTCTGGAGAAGAACGGCCGAAGCCGAGCAGGACTGCTTCCGCGGTGGACCGCACTGCAAGATACCGCCCGACGCGCGGATGAGCTGGAGCATTTGTACCGCGTGCTGGCCCCATTTCAGGAAGAGGTGCTCGCGCGTCGGCGGAGTCGCGGGTTACTCAGTCATCATGAGGTGATGGAGCTCGCCGTCACCGCGTTACGGGAGGATTCCGATCTCCGGCAGGCGTACAAAGAGCGGTTCCGGTACATCATGATTGATGAGTTTCAAGACAATAACGCCGTTCAGCGGGACTTGTTATTCTTGCTCTCCGAGGATCTTTCGCGTTCCGGTGACCAGGTGCCGGCGGCGGAGGAGCTGCAACACGATAAGTTGTTTTTCGTGGGGGACCAAAAGCAATCGATCTATCGCTTTCGTGGTGCCGATGTGGCGGTTTTTCGACGCCTCTCCCGGGATATTGCCGGACTGTTGACTCTCGACACCAACTATCGCTCGGAGCCGCTGCTGATTCGCTTTTTCAACGCGCTCTTTCCCCGCGTGTTCGGCGAGCCGCAGCACGACTGGGATGCGGAATTCGAACCGTTGCACCATCGTGCTCCGGACGCAGCGAAGCAGCCCGCGATTACCGTGGCGTGGGTCACTGAGCCGGAGAAAAGTGGGCTATCCGCGCCATCCCCGCCATCCGGGACCGGTGACTCCAATGATGAGCCGGCGGATCTCTCATATTCCGAAGCGGGGTGGATCGCTGCGGAAATTCGGCGGCTCACCGTAACGGAGCGCCGCTACGCTCCGGGTGACATCGCGATTCTGTACCGAACCAGCGGCAACCAGCAGAAGTTGGAACGCATGCTGCGGCGCGAGGGAATTCCATACCGTACGCAGGCGGTGCGCTCGCTGTTTACCGAGGCCCCCGCCGCGGACTTATACGCGCTACTCCAGTTGTGCTTCTATCCCTCGGACCGAGGCGCATTCGCTGCCTTCTTGCGCTCTCCCTTTGTCATGCTCAGCGACAGCGCGATGGCGCGTATTCTTACCGAGGAGGTTCCCGCCGGGGAGGAGTTACTGCCGGTGAGTGGTCGCCGTGGTGTTCAGGAGATCTCGGCCCAGGATGTGGACAAGCTCGACCACGCCGATCGGTTGTATGAGCGAGTGGCACGTAAGATAGATCGAACGCCGCTGTATGAAGTTGTCCGGGGCATCTGGGAAGAAGAAGGATATCGCTATGCGATTCTCCACCGCGCCTCCGATCATCCGTATTTGGAGCACTTGGCGTACCTCAATGCGCTGGCGCTTCGCTATTCCGATCGCCCGGCGATCGAGTTTGTGGACTACCTGCGTGATCAGCTTGGCGAGACGGAAAAGGTGGATGAACTTGAGCTTCCCGGAGGGGATG
>Ga0102940_1000504_pt1 | contig 26751 bp, 14 predicted proteins | sample SalPonR2_C_D1_MG_FD_78215 | JGI IMG/M metagenome (GOLD analysis project Ga0102940, IMG submission 78215) | Salt pond soil microbial communities from South San Francisco under conditions of wetland restoration - Salt Pond MetaG R2_C_D1_MG | ecosystem: Environmental > Aquatic > Marine > Intertidal... | reverse complement strand
ATTGCCCATTTTCCAGATCAGATGGTCATGAGGCGACGGACTATCCTCTTCCACAACCGAACGAATCGACCGTCCTTCCAGGTCAGCCGGGACATTCGAGACGCCAGCATAATCCAAGATAGTAGGGAACCAATCCATGGCGGCTACCATCTGCTCCCGCACCTCATTTTGTGGGATTTGCGTGGGATAACTGACAATAGACGGTACGCGAATTCCGCCTTCGAAAAGGGAAAACTTACAGCCGCGGTAAGGCCCGGCATATCCACCGCCGCCCAGGGTGCGAACTTCTGTACTATGCCCGTGGTCCGATTGCAAAATAATCAGGGTATTATCCCGTAAGCCGTAGCGCTCCAATTGGTCGAGAAGCCGCCCTATACCTTCATCGATGGTGCTGACAAAAGCCGCATATTCGCGCCGGGGCGACGGTAAATCTGCGTAATACGAACGCCACTCGGCTGACGCCTGTAATGGATAATGGGGCATATTGATCGCGTAATACAGAAAAAAGGGCTCCTCGTGGGAGGAACGGATAAAGTCATGCGCCTCAGCCTCCATCAGGTCGAGAAAGAATTCTCCATCGTGCCATACCTCTTCGCCGTTACGCCATAAGTCGTGTCGGTTGGGACCCGCCCAGTAGAAAAAATGGGAATAATTGTCAATACAGCCCCCCATGTGGCCGAAGGAAAAGTCAAAGCCCTGTCCATTGGGCATTTGGTCAGCCTGATACCCAAGGTGCCATTTCCCGATGTGTCCGGTGCGATACCCGGCAGCGGAGAGTACTTCAGCAATGGTGGTGGCGTGAGCCGGTAAGCCCTGCTCACCGCCGCGCTGTGAAGTAGCGTTTCCTTCCAGCCCCGCCCGCGAAGGCGTTTTCCCCGTCAGCAAGGAAGCCCGGGAAGGTGAACATACCGCCGCACCAGCATACGATTGTGTAAACCGGACACCCGTCGCCGCTAACTTATCCATATTTGGCGTGTACAGGTCTTCGGCACCGTAGCACCCCATATCCAGCGTACCCTGATCATCCGTGTAAATAATGATCACGTTGGGCCGATCCTTTGGCGTCTGAGCCTCCAGGCCGATCCATAAACTCAACCATAAAAAGATAACGATATAGCGCATAACAATTTATTTACTCCAGTTTGGCATCATTACTCATGGAATAGGGCCTGGCTGCGGGACCGGTAGCCCATGATGTATTTGGTGTATCACCCATTGTAAACGTCAGTTGCCCGCCCGCCTGAATCGCTTCATGGCTAATCCAGGTTTGCTCGAGTGGCTGGCCATTGAGCATAGTTTTTTGAATATACACGTTTTCCGGGCCATTGTCCAGGGCTTCGATACGGAAGGTGTTGCCATTCTCCAATTGCAGAGTCACCTCATCGAAGAGCGGACTGCCAAATATGTACTCAGGAGTACCCGGACTCACCGGATAAAATCCCATGGCGCTAAAAACGAACCAGGCGGAAGTTTGCCCGTTATCCTCATCGCCGCAGTAACCGTCCGGCCCCGGATGATAGAGCTTTTCCATCACCTCCCGTACCCGGGCCTGCGTTTTCCAGGGTTGCCCGGCATAATTGTACAGGTAAATCATGTGCTGTATCGGTTGATTGCCGTGAGCGTAGTTCCCCATATTGACAATCTGCATCTCCCGAATTTCGTGGATGGTAAAGCCGTAATAACTATCGTCAAAATCGGGTGGCATGGTAAATACCTCGTCGAGTTTAGCCACAAAGGCCTCGTCGTCCCCCATCAGGCCGATTAAGCCTTCCATATCCTGAAAGACCGACCAGGTATAGTGCAGGCTATTGCCCTCCGTAAAGGCATCTCCCCATTTTAACGGATTAAACGGTGACTGAAAGTTTCCGTCTTTTAACTTGCCGCGCATCCACCCGCTCTCCGGGTCATAGAGGTTCTCGTAATTTTTGGCCTGCCCGTAAAAACGCTGAGCCAGGCTATCTTTACCCAACGCTTCCGCTAAACGGGCAAGGGTAAAATCGGCATATGCATATTCCAGGGTACGTGCGGCATTCTCATTTACGCCTATGTCGTAGGGGACATACCCCAGTTCATTATAGTAATCAATACCGGCCCGGCCTACAGATTGTACCGGACGCCCCTCTTCCACGGTAGCATTTTTCACCATGGCATCCAGCAACAGTTCCACATCGAAACCACGCATTCCCTTCAGGTAAGCATCAGCAATAATAGGAGCCGAATTGGAACCAATCATGCAGTCGCGGTGGCCGGGACTAGCCCATTCGGGCAGCCAGCCCGACTCTTTATAGGCATTTTCCAACCCCTGCATGATCTGTCCGTTCAGCTCCGGATACATAACGGTGAAAAAGGGAAATACCGCCCGGAAGGTATCCCAAAAGCCATTATCGGTAAACATGTACCCGGGAAGCACCTCTCCGTTGTAAGGGCTGTAATGAACGATCTCATCGTTCGCATCGATTTCGTAAAACTTGCGCGGAAAAAGTAGAAGCCGGTACAGGCACGAGTAAAAGGTCTCGCGATCGGCCTGCTTGCCTCCGCTTACCCGGATGCGTCCCAGCTCCGCATTCCAGGCCTGATTGGCTTTTTCCCGGGTTTGGGCGAAGGAATACCCTCCAATTTCCCGGTCCAGATTGAGGAGTGCCTGCTCAGGACTGATAAAAGAAGAAGCTACCCGTACATGGACCTGTTCCCCGCGTTCGGTAGCAAAGCCAATCACCGCTCCTACGTGTTCACCGGTAGCCGATTGACTCCCGGGCATAAGCGTCCAATCATCGGTCCAGGTATGGTGTACCGAAAAATCTTTATCGAATTCAGCTACAAAATAATTGTGGAAATTGTCGGGTACGCCTCCACTATTATTGCGGCAGTAGCCGATAATCTTTCGCTCTTCGGGAATAATTTTCACCATAGAGCCCTTAAAAAACCCATCCAACAGCACCCAGGCACTGTCCGTCTCGGGAAACGTAAAGCGAAACTGAGCCGCCCGCTCCGTGGGTGTAATCTCGGTCACCACATCATAATCGGCCAGGTATACCTGATAGTAATCCGGCCGTACCGTCTCCGCTTTGTGCGAAAACCAGGATGCCCGTTCTGCCTCATCGATGACCAGCTCGCCCGTGAGCGGCATTAGAGAAAATGCGGCGTAATCATTAATCCAGGGACTAGGCTGATGCGTCTGCTTAAAGCCCCGGATTTTGTAGGCATCGTATTGGTAGGTCCACCCATCGCCCATTTTATTCGTCATCGGAGTCCAGAAGTTCATACCCCAGGGCAGAGCGATGGCCGGATACGTATTCCCGTTACTCAGACTGAATTCAGAATCGGTACCCATCAGCGGGTTCACCAGACTGACCAGATCATCTGGAAGAGATGCCGGGGATCGTTCCTGCGTTTCTGAGGTGCAGGCTTGCGCCAAAAAGAAGAGACCCAGAAGATAAAATACTTGTTTCATAGCTGATGTTAGTTCAAATAGATTTCATCGACAAATACCCATAATTCCCCAGCTTTGCCCTCTCCGTGCCAGGCTGGTGCGGCGCCGTAGTTGATTAAATCGATCGCCACGTAACGGTAGTTTCCGGGAATGACCTCCAGGTTTAGGCGCTGAACCGATCGTGCGTGACCGGTTTGCTCGGGCAGGTCTATAAAGCCCACTTCGGTAAGTTCCTCCGGGTTATTACCCGCCCGCACGCGAACCTTATCCGGAGGAAAGATCCACGAGTTTGTGTCGATCAGATAGCCAATAGATACCGTACGTACCCAGGGGGCCGTACCCAAATCAAGCTCAACATTTAGATCTTCTTTGATGCCCGTCCATTTGTTATCGCTATAATTTTCCGAACCGATTTCTTCATCAAACATCAGATGGCCGCCATCCTGTCCGTAGGGGAAATTATTCTGCTGTACCGCATAGTGGGGGTAGCCAGTTGGCAGAGCGGCAAAAAGGCTCTTGAAGTAGGGCTTCTCGTAGATGGCACTCGGCTTTAATCCAGCCTGATAGGCAATTGCTTTGAGGATGCCATCCTGCCTGATCTTGATGGGCGAATCATAGGACTGACTGCTGCGGTCGGGATCGGTGCCATCGAGGGTATAAAAGACATCCACTTCTTCAGCGGCGCACGTCAGGGTAATCGAGCGATTATCGGCAAAAAAGGCTCCTTCCGTGGCATCAAAGGGAGCGGGTGTACCGGTAATCGGTACCAGTGCTTCAGCCTCATCGTCAAAATCACCGATTGAGGTATCTTCCGGACGGTTTCCCCATTCCATATTAGGGCTCGGCCCCATAACGAACTCCAGGGTTCCGCCGCTCATAATCGCTGCGTACGGCAGGTAGTTTTTAGTGTAAGCTTCTCCATTTAGGAGTACTTCCTGTACGTAAATATTGCGGTCCGATACATTCGTGCCCAGCACCGTGAAGGTCTTACCATTTTCCAGGTTAATCGTTGCTTTTGGATGTAGGGGAGCGCCCAGCTGAAAGACGCCATCCCCCGGAGCCACCTGATACATACCCAACGCACTCATCAGATACCAGGCCGACATCTGCCCCAGATCCTCATTATTAATGGAGCCCTCATCGGGTGTATCCTGGTACATGGTGGTCATCACTTCATGGGTATACTTTTGCGTCAGCCAGGGCATCCCCACGTAATTAAAGAGGTAAGCCATATGGTGGCCGGGCTCGTCCCCGTGCCCATATTTGCCAATAAACCCGGAAATATCTACGTGTTGGTGGCCTTCTACGGGGGCTTCATTGGTAAAGATTCCCTGCAGCCAATTGGCATACGCCTCTCGTCCGCCATGCAACTGAATAATGCCTTTCATATCGTGAGGGGTATAGGCCGAATATGCCCAGATATTCCCACTAATGTAGTGGCCCTTCATGCTATTCCATTTGCTGGTATCGAGCTTCAGTAAGGTCCCCGTACTCGTACGCGGCATCAGGTATCCGCTCTCCGGGTCAAATAAATTACGGTAGCCGATTGCCCGCAGGTCAAACAGCTCGGCATCCTGATCTTTCCCCAGCTTTTCCGCCACGCGAGCAATGGTCCAATCGCTATAGTTTTGTTCGGTAGTTTTAGAAACTGATGCCCCCGTCTCAGCCGTAACGTACCCGTACTTCAGGTATTCGTCCATGCCGTTTACATCGCTTACCGGGCTGTGCTTGGTGCGGTCAAAAGCAGCGTAGCGGGCCGCTGTGTAAGCAGCCTCCTGATCGATCCCCGGCACGTCTTTGAGTACCGCGTCGGTCATGGGCGATACGGCACTGTAGCCAATCATACACCGGTTATCAAAGCCCAGACATTCCCAGCTAGGGAGACCCACTCCCGCGTCGACTACCCGCGACGAAAGGCTATTGACAAACTCCGCCGTTTTATCCTGCTCGATAATGGTAAAGAGAGGATGCAAAGCCCGATAAGTATCCCAGGTCGAAAAATTACTGTACTGCGGAATATCCGATGTAAATACTTCGCCTTCCACATAGTATTTTCCATCGACATCAGAGATAAGGTTGGGAGAGATAAAAGCGTGGTAGAGGCCCGTATAGAAGATGCGGTATTGCTTTTCTGTAGCCCCTTCGATGGCGATCTTATCCATTACGGCCGACCACTCCTCACGCGCTGCCTGATGAGCCGTGGCGAAGTCAGGTGCGGCTTCCGCCAAAAAGTTTTTACGAGCGCCTGCGGCCGACACCGATGATAAGGCGACCCGCGCCAGGACAGAGTCACCGGGCGCTAAAGCAAAACCCAGTTGGGCAACAATCCCCTTGCCCGTACCTCGTTTTCCAGCGATGGATTCCCCATTTTTAGTCAGGCCAAAGGAAGCGATAGGCTGCGAAAACTGTGCGTAAAAATACATGGTTCGCGTACCGGCCGACCAGCCATCGCAATATTTATATCCCCGAATCTCAGTATCGGAAATTTGCTCCACTTCTGCATTCAGAATATTTTCATTAATGCTGTGGTTAGGATCGACAATGATGTACGACGAATCATCGCGATTAAAGGTGTATTGATGGTACCCCATGCGTCGGCCCGCCGTAAGCTCTGCCTCGATGTCCTCTTCGTGAAATTTTACCGCATAGTAGCCGGCGGAGGCTTCTTCGTTGGCGTGGGTAAAACGAGCCCGATATCCCGCATCGGCATCTTCCTCCGTGCCGGGGCCGGCATCAGGCGACAGGCTGGGCATAAAAAGAATATCACCAAGGCCGGCCAGGCCCGGTCCACTGATGTGATTGTGGGCAAAACCCTTAATAATCGTATCGGAATAATGGTATCCCGATGACCAGTCCCATCCTTTATAATCATTTGAAGGACTCAGTTGTACCATGCCAAAGGGCACGGTAGCACCGGGGAAAGTATGTCCATGTCCGCCGGTACCAATCATAGGGTCAACATAATCGAGGTATGCCCGGGGAGGTGCTGCTATGTCTTGCTCCGGTTTACAGGAAAACCAGACCATCGCCAGGGTAAAAAGCAGTAAACTCTGCCATAAAATAGTCTTTGGTGTGCGCATATAGTAAGTGGTCATTTTGGGTAGGTTTGATAAATGGACGTCCAGGCTAAATGAGTATCGCTGAAGGCGGAGGGTTTGATTCCCCGGACAATTACTGTTTTGGGTTTTCCAGGAAGCAGATCAAAGAAGTTTTCGCTAAAGTGAGCCGTGGTTTCTCCCAGCCAGAGGTATATATTTTTGACAAAAGTCGCACTCTGTAAAGTGAGCGCAGTCCCCTCGGAATGATCAGAGACACCCCAGGTTACCCGGGGCGCCGGCAGCTCAACCTTCTTGACCGGGCAGGGTAACAATTGCCGCTCGTAGATCACCTGATCGCCTTTTTTCAAAACGGCCCGCAGGTAGCCGGGCGGAGCATTTTTTTGCCGAAAGGCAGACTCAAAACGAGCTAAAGACATCCGCTCAACCACATCCCGGGTGACGGTAAATGCTTGTTCTTTCCGCAGTATTTCGTTGCCTGCCAGGTCACAATACGTTACCCGACAGACGCCTTCCCAACCGGAGGGGGCATCCGTAATAATATGGGCACTCCACCCCGGCTGTTCGGTGCGAATGGCTACGATGGTTTCCTGATAGGCCTGCTGCACGGCATAGTGTAAGGCCTTCCAGCGACCATAATAGTCGATTCCCGACCAGGAAGCGACGGGCCAGCAATCGTTGAGCTGCCAGTACAAGGTTCCCATGCAGAAGGGCTTGGCAGCCCGGTGCGCTTCAATAGCCATGCGAATACCTTTCGCCTGTAAGACCTGGCTCAGATAGAGAAAAGAGGCAAAATCGCGAGGTGGCCGGTATTCCTGCAGCAAATATTTTTGGATAATCCCATTTCCGCGGGGATGCTTTTGATGCAACTGCATTACGGCGCTATCGATAGACCAATCTTCCGGCTTGGTATATTGCCGCACCGACGGCAAGGTAGGAAAAGACTGAAATCCGTATTCACTCATGAAGCGCGGTACGTGATCCAGATAGGTAACAAAAGGCTCTTCCTCATGCCAGACGCCCCAGTAATGGACATCACCATCCTTATACTTTTCGACTTGCGAATAATCGTACAGGGGCGAGGTCGATACGTAATCCAGGGTAGGATCGTACTGTGTTACCAATTGGGGCAGGAGCTCTTCGAATAGGCGGTCGTATTCTTCGCACATACCATCGTACTGAGCATCGGTATAGCCATAGTCTTTCTGCCACCCCCAGTAATCGCGTCCTACGGCAATTTCGTTATTCCCACACCACAGAGCCAGGGAGGGGTGTTTTTTGAGGCGCTTGAGGTTATAAACCGCTTCTTCCCGCACAGATTCCAGAAAGTCGTCTTCTCCCGGATAGAGCGTACAGGCAAACATAAAATCCTGCCAAATCAGAATGCCGTAACGATCAGCGAGTTCATAGAAAATATCGTCTTCATAGATGCCACCACCCCATACCCGTAGCATATTCATATTAGCGGCGAGCGTATCGGTGAAGCATTTTTGGTATTGCTCCTCTCCTACCCGATCCAGTAAGTTATCCTGTGGAATGTAATTGGCCCCTTTCATGAATACCGAGCGACCATTGACCCGGAAGTAATAACTATGTCCATCCGCATCAGCCTCCCGGATAAGTTGTACCGTGCGCAACCCGAATTGCTCCGTCGGCAACTTCCGCACTCCGGAATCATCGTGTACCGATCGCTGAACCGAATACAATACAGGCTCGCCTTCACCCACCGGCCACCAACGCTGCGCCCGGGGCAGCTTATAGCTGAAGGTAAAGGCGTTATGTCCTTTCTCCACGGTCACCTGTTCGGAGAATGTCCACAGCCCTTCGCCCAGGTCGAGGTCGAGCGTAATAGTTCCGGCGTGTAGTGCTTCGAGTTCCCACTCCGACTGCACCATACCACCTTCCTCGTTGGCCTGCAGGGTTGATAAGGCGCAATGCTTTAAGCGAGTATGTGTAAACAGGTGCAGCTTTACCGGACGCCAAATGCCGGAGGTCACCAAACGCGGCCCCCAGTCCCAACCGAAATGATAGGGTGCCTTACGGCAAAAAACGCTAAGATTCTCTGCGGAATGGTCATTTCCAGCGGGATAAATAAACCCTTTGCGGGCTGCCCGCGATGCTACTTTTTTTAGGGGGGAGGTAAACACCACCTCTAACCGGTTATCGCCGGAAACCAAAATCCCCTGAACCGATACTTCCCACGCCCGAAACATATTATCAGCGGTAAGGATATGGGTGCCATTGAGATAAACCTCGGCAAAGGTATCGAGTCCCTCAAACACCAACACCTGTCCCGGCAGGGCACTATCTTCTTCAGAACAGTGAAAAGTCGTATAGTACGCCCAGTTTTCCTGCTCTATCCACTGTACTTCTTTTTCGTTTTCCCGGTAAAACGGATCGGGAATAAGATGGTGGCGCAGTAAATCAGAAAAATTATTCCCCGGCACCACGGCCGGGTGCCAGGTATCACGACCTTCCTGCCGGAAGGACCAGGTATCGTGTAACAGATAGGTCTTTGCTACCGGATCTCCCGCCTCGCCTATCGAAGTGGAAAGGTCGTTCCCGGTATCAGATTGCGGATCAAGCATAAGTTATTTGTGCAAATTAGTTCTTGAATATAGCCAAAAACGACAATAATAACTCTCAAAAACGCAAAAAAATGCAAAAACCCGGCACAAATAAGGAATTAAACCAAAAATGTCTATCTTTCCAATAAATCGACGTCTATTCATGGCGCGTACCATTAATCACTGTAGCCATGCTGAAAGAAGAGCGGCAAAGCACTATATTAGAGATTATAAATGTGCGCAATAAGATTCGTTCGACCGAATTGAGTGCGCACCTTAATGTATCGGAAGATACCATTCGGCGTGATTTACGCGAACTGGCGGACGGTGGGTTTATCAAAAAAGTTCATGGGGGCGCGTTAGCCAACCCCAAGACGCCCGAGGCCATTCACCGGCAGGGTCGTGAGCCCAGTCCCGAGATGAAGATCATTGCTGAAAAAGTACGTCCCCTGATACAAGACGATCAGGTAGTGATCATGGATGGTGGATTAATCAACGAATACCTGGTGAGCCTCTTCGACGATCATCTCACCCTCACGATATTTACCAATGCCATCGGTGTCGCTGATCGACTTGCCGAATGGCCGGGCATTGACACCTATTTACTAGGGGGGAAACTTGCCGGCCGTGAGCGCATATCATGCGGTCCCGATACCATAGCCATGCTGAAAGACATACGGGCCGACCTTTCCTTGCTGCACATCAGTAGTCTGCACCACGATTTGGGGCTAACGAATAAACAACGAGAGGTAGCATTAACACGCCGGGCCATCATTGCCTCTGCCCGACAAACCGTTGGCTTGTGCTTATCGGAGCACCTGGCCCACATTCAGCCCTTTCGCATCGCCGATGCGGATGATTTGCACGTACTCGCCACCGAACTCGATCCCGGAGCCAAAGCACTACGCCATTTTCACACCAAAGGAATTTCTTTGCTATGAGTCAGTTTCATCTTATTCTAACCAGCATCACGCTCACGCTACTGAGCACCTTTACAGGCTCTGCACAGACACCTGCCGACTGGGTGGATCCCTTTATCGGCACGGCCAACTTTGGCGCTACCCATCCGGGACCTCAGTACCCCCATGGGCTGGCCTCTGTCCTGCCTTTCAACGTTGCCTTTCGGGAGGGCACCGACAATCTATTTGAAAAAGATGCCGGCTGGAACTCCCGGGGGTATATTTATGAAAATGGTTTCCTGACCGGGTTTAGCCATGTCAACTTAAGCGGTGTGGGCTGCCCTGACCTGGGTACTATCCTGCTCATGCCTACTGCCGGGCCATTAGAGCTTGACCCCGAGCAATACGGCAGCACCTACCGTCAGGAAGCAGCAGCTGCCGGTTATTACACCTGTACCCTCGATGCCTACGATATAAAAGTGGAAGCCACCAGTACCCCCCGAACCGGATTGAGCCGCTACACCTTTCCTGCCGGCCAGTCGCACATCTTACTAAACCTCGGGCTTAGCCTGACCAATGAAACCGGTGGTACGGTACGCATTGTCTCACCTACCGAAATCGAGGGGCATCGCCTGATCGGTACATTTTGTTACAATCCGCAGGATGTACGCCCCGTATACTTTGTGGTACGCTTTAGCAAACCAGCCACTGACTTTGGCACCTGGAAAAACATGCCTGCCTTCCGCGGTGTAGAAAAAGACTGGGTTGGCTACAACGATACCATCAAGCCCTACCCCGGCTACCAGCAGGAAATGTCAGGCGATGATGTAGGCACGTATTTTAGCTTTTCTACGGAAGCCGGAGAAATTATTGAGGCTAAGGTCGGAATCTCTTACGTAAGCATAGCAAATGCCCGGGAGAATCTCGACGCGGAACAGCCCGGCTTTGATTTTGCGGGCACGCGTACGAAAAACAAAAACCGTTGGAATGAGCTTTTGCAGCGCGCTGAAATCGAGGGTAGCCCCGAGCAAAAAACGTTATTCTACACAGCGCTGTACCACGCGCTAATTCACCCCAGCGTTTTGCAAGATGTCAACGGGGAATACCCACTCATGGGCAAGCACGACACCGGTAAAATGCCGGAGGGAAAAAACCGCTACAGCATCTTTTCTCTCTGGGATACCTACCGCAACGTACATCCTTTACTCAGTCTACTCTATCCGGAGATACAGGAAGAAATGGTGCAATCAATGGTCGCTATGTCGGAGGAAAGCGGATGGTTACCCAAATGGGAGCTGTTGAGTATGGAGACCAACGTGATGGTTGGTGACCCGGCTACTCCGGTCATTGCCGATACCTGGTTGCGTGGCATTCGCGGCTTTGACATAGAAGCTGCTTATTCGGCTGCCAAAAAAGCAGCACTCATGCCTGAAAAGGCAAACCCGCTCCGTCCTGACATTGATGCCTACCAGGAACTGGGCTACATCCCGATGAACCAGGAAGATAAATGGGGCGGCAGTGTATCGACGGCACTGGAATATTACCTTTCGGACTGGACACTGGCCCAATTGGCCGATGCACTCAACAAGCCGGAAGATGCCCGTTTATTTCAACGCCGGTCGTTGCAGTACCGCAATTACCTTGACCCCGAGACGGGAATGCTGCGACCAAGGTATGCCGATGGCAACTTCTATGAAGATTTTGATCCACTACAGGGCAAAAACTTTGAACCGGTGGTGGGTTTTGTCGAAGGTACTGCCTGGCAGTACCGCTTCTACGTTCCGCACGATATTCCCGGATTAATCAAAGAATTAGGGGGACGACAATTCTTTATCGACGAACTACAAACCTGCTTTGACTCCGGTCATTACGATGTGGCAAACGAACCCGACATCACCTATCCGTTCCTCTTTAATTATGTAGACGGAGAAGAATGGCGCAGTCAACATCAAATTGACCGAATTATAAAAAAACACTACACCATCTTCCCCGGCGGTATCCCGGGTAATGACGACACCGGTACCCTTTCGGCCTGGCTCGCCTTCACTATGATGGGGCTATATCCAGTTTGTCCGGCCGACATGGACTACGCACTCGTTACGCCCCAGCTGCAAGAGGTCACCCTACATCTAAATCAGGATTATTACCCCGGAGAAAAAATTCACATTCGGGCGCCACGCAAACAGTCCGATGATAAGTACATCGAAGAAGCTTCCTGGAACGGCAAGACCGTCAACCGCTATTTTCTCCGTCATCAAGATTTGGTAGAAGGAGGAACGTTAACCATCAAAACCAGCTCAACACCCGATAAAAATTGATTCTCCAATGCGCAGTATATTTCTTCTTGCTTCCCTTACACTTTTCGTTCCGTTCTGCGTTTATGGCCAGCAGCACGAGGACTACTCCTATGCACCGCGTACTTATACCTGTTGGTACACGGAAGATGCGCCGACCATCGACGGCAAACTCGACGAATCCCTATGGGCAGACGCTCCCCGAACACAGTCATTTATGGATATTGAAGGAGCCCATCGTCCAGCACCCTATTTCGACACGTACGTAAAAATGCGGTGGGACGCTGAATACTTCTACATCGGGGCGGTACTCGAGGAAACAGACCTCTGGGCGACCTATGCCGAACGCGACATGGTCATCTTTCACGAGAATGACTTTGAAGTATTTATTGATCCCGATGGGGACACGCACAACTACTATGAGTTGGAGATCAATGCACTAAATACTATTTGGGACCTGTTGCTTACCCAGCCCTATCGCAATGGTGCCAAGGCCATTGACGCCTGGGATATTCGGGGGATACAACACGCCGTACATCGCTACGGAACCCTCAACCAACCCGGTGATACTGACGAAAAATGGACCATAGAGCTAGCCCTACCATGGTCAGTCCTGGAAGAAGCTGCCGCCCACCCCGGCGCCCCGCGCTCCGGAGAAATCTGGTGGGTAAACTTTTCCCGGGTACAATGGCGTACAGCAGCAAAAGGCGAGGAATACCAAAAAATGATCGATCCCAAAACGGGCAAGCCATTCCCTGAATATAACTGGGTTTGGAGCCCACAGGGTGCTATTGCCATGCATCAACCCGAAACGTGGGGCCTGGTAAGATTCACCAAAGAGAAAATCAAACATAAGCCGAAACGCATTTTGGCGAAAGCCAGAGCCAGGAAACGCTGGCAACTCTGGCAACACTATTACCAACAGAAAGCACATTTCGAAAAGCATGGTCAGTATGCTTCTGCCGAAATATTGGGCACCACGAACCTCGAGGTACAAGCCGACCGCTTTTCCTTTACCACTTCCCTCGCTTTAAAAGGAGGCTGGCTGACCATCAATCAAGACGGACGTATTTCCTGGCATAAAAAATAACCTAGACATGGACAAACGGACCTTTTTAAAACAACTTGGCGTAGGCACCCTCTCTCTGGGAAGCCTGAGCTGGCTGCTGCAGAGCTGTCAGGCATCCCCCGAACAGTCTACATCAGAAGCACAAAAAAAGTACTGGACCTGGGCCCGCCCGCAGCGTGACTGGTCAGATGACGACTGGAAAAAAGCCCTCGAACGCGCCAGGCAGGCTGGTATTGATGCCTTACTCCTCGAAGTGTATAATGGAAATAAAACCTTCTATGAAGGAGGGCAGCTACCAACGGAAGACAACCTGCTGGAGCGCGTAGCTCCAATGTGTCATGAGCTCGGCATGGAATTTCACGCCTGGATGTGGACGATGCCCCTAACCAATCCGGAAATGATCAAAAAGCATCCTGACTGGTACGCCGTTAATGGTCTGGGGCAACCGGCACATACCGACCCTGCCTATGTGCCCTACTATAAATTCATGTGCCCCTGCAACCCGGAAGTACTCGATTATGTGGCCGGTAATGTAGCCTCCCTTGCTCGTATTCCAGAGGTAGACGGAGTACACCTAGATTACGTTCGACTGCCCGACGTTATCCTGGCCAAGGGCCTGCAGCCAAAATACGATATCGTACAGGATAAGGAATATCCGCAGTACGACTATAGCTACTCGGAAAACTGTCGGCGCATGTTTAAAGAACAAACGGGGATTGATCCCCTGACCGACCTGGAGGACCCGTCCGCCAATACGGAATGGCGGCAATTCCGCTATGATCAGATTAGCAATATGGTGAATAACAAACTGATCCCCGAGGCTAAAAAGCACGATAAAATGATCACGGCTGCTGTCTTCCCCAACTGGGAAAGTGTTCGTCAGGCCTGGCACACCTGGGATTTGGATGCATTTTTGCCTATGCTCTACCACGGATTTTACGAGCGGGATATTGACTTTATACAGGAGCATACTCGCAAAGCCCTGGAACGCATGCAAGCCCCCAAGCCCATCTACAGTGGCGTCTACATTCCCTTCCTCGAACCCACACAATTGGAGGCTGCCATTAACCAAGGGATACAGGGAGGCGCTTCCGGGGCAGCATTTTTTGACATGACGGCCTTAACCGAAGAGCACTGGGCTGCCCTGGAAAACGTTCTGTCGTAGGCTATGCATATTCCACAGAAACCATACGTAGCTATAACCACGGATAAGCAGGTGTGCCATAGTGGATGGCCAGAGATTGGTCAGGCCCTGAAAGCACACCTGCAAAACCACCCCAAAAGACGGATGGTTTTGACGGTAGAGTGCTACCCCGGTACGTACGCCAGCCTCGATTTGGCCGCCCTAAAAAAAGCACTAGACCCAGACGTTATTTGCCAGAGTGATGACCTGTTCCTGGAAGAACAAGCGCTGCGCAGGGCAACCCCGACACCGGGGCCTTTAAGTAAGGCCTCGCTACAAGCCGGAGGGTCCTACGAGATAGACACTTTTTTTGACGAAGCAAAGCTGCAAGCCTTACGGCAAACCATCGAGCAGCTGCCCTCAGGGCTGATTTTGATTCACGGAGTGGGTGCTCACCACGTATGGCCTGCCGATGTGCTGGTATACTCGGATGTATCACGGTGGGAACTGGTACAACGAATGCGCCGTCAGGAAGTGGGTAACGTAGGTTTCTCTAATAAGCATATAGCCTTGCAAAAACGCTTTGCAAGGGCGTACTTCGTCGACTGGCCGGTGGCAGAACAGATTAAGCAGAAGCTACTCCCAGAGTGCCACTATTATCTGGAAGCAAACAACTGGCAACAACCCAAATTGATGGATGGTGCATTAATGCGCACCGGATTAGCCCGGGCTAGTACGCAACCCTTATTTCTCGCCCCTTTTTTCGATCCCGAAATTTGGAACCTGACCGATACAGAATCCGAGAAAAATCTCGCTACTTCTTTCGACCTACACCCCAACCATGATAACTTTTTGCTAAAAGTGAGCGATCAATTAATCGAAATCCCGGCGCGCAATATATGCTATCTTTTTCCCAGGGCACTGCTCGGTGAGCAAAACGCGGGGGCGTTTCCTTTTACGCTGACTCATCACCAACAGCTTCACAAGAAAGAACATCTTATTTTCTGGCACCCCGATCAGCCGCAGGGACCTGAGATAAAACCCCTGTACCAGCACTTTATTTTGCTCCGAGCAAAAGATAAAGCAACCATTCTGGCCGGTTTTCAGGAGGGCATTGCGCTTGCGCAAAAGCAGCAGCTTCTGCAACAAGATGTTCCCAGTCAAAAGGATTGGCGCACCCACCTGCAACCATTTACCCTGGTTGAACGGGAATGCCTAAGTATAGCACATGCCATGATTCATAGTATTGGTTCGCATGGAGACATCCTGCGCATCAGTCGCGCAGATGAATACTGCCGGCAGAGGATTCCCCAACGCTTGCAGGACGAGGCCAAAATCCCCATGCCTCCAGAGCAGGCTATTCCAACTAAAAAGCGTCAATCTGCCGCAAGAGTCTGGTCAACCGACATAGAAAAATCTCCGGTAGATCAATTGTTCATCGTTCGACAATTAGTAGATAAAAACCCCATATCTATTCCGCGTTCAGGCATCTGGCGGGTCGCCTGCCATCTGCGAGGAGCCCCCGTCTTCCTGGAATGCAAAAACACTCCGGTGGTGCCGCTACATGCCGGTCAACTCATCGTACTTCCTGCCGGCTATCAAGATGCAACATGGTACAGTAGTGGGCATGCAGAGCTATTGCTTATTGGAGATCAGTGAGCAGATAGACATGGTTTTGGTCTATACGGTTAGTGCATAGCTTTTTTCCCGGGCCAGGTAGTAATCCGCATTTTCGGTAACGACGATATCTAAGGGTAAATATTGGATATGTGCCACTTCCTTATCAAAGATCAATTTATTCACCAAACTCATTAAGGCCAGATAGCCCTGTTCTACGGGGTTTTGATTGATGAGAAAGTCAATTTTGTCCTCTTGTAAAAACTCCAGATTCTCGGGTAATAGATCAAATCCAACGATGCGAATACCCTTCAGCAAGTCGGCAGGAAGGGCTTGTAAGATGCGGTAAGCCCGTGAATTGGTTACAAACATTCCCCGCAGGTTTGGTTCGGCATGTAAAAAGGCTCGCAATTCTCTTTCTAAGATTGGCAGCTGTTCAAAGTCCTCCGAAATAAATCGTAGAATACGCTTTTGGTCGCCCAATCCGGCTTCCGTAAAATAATCGATCAGCCCCTGCTCTTTGTCCGTCAGGTGTTTGGCATTAGCTGGCTCCTTACTTAAATTAATGATGGCTACTTTACCACCGGCATCGAGTCCCAGGCTTAAGAGTTTTCCCGCCAGTACACCACTCTGATAGGAGTTTTGCCCGACATAAGTGAGAATGCTCTTATTTCCCAATTCAGTATTAAAAATCGAAACGGGAACTCCCCTTTCCCGGCAGGTTTCCAACAGGACATTAGCTGCTTTCAGAAATACGGGCGGGAAGACTAATCCATCCATTTTTTTAAGCAGTGCTGCTTCTGCCTTTTCGGTAAAATCGGCCTGATCAAAGAGGTTGAAGTAATACATATCAACCTCCACTCCATAGTGACGAACGGATTGCCAGGCTTTTTCGACCCCTTTGGCCGGAGCTGCCCAGTAGGGATCAATACTGGGCAAAGGAAGAAGAATAGCAATACGGACTACGCGGTTGCTCGCCAGGGTGCGGGCAATAATATTGGGTTCGTACCGTAGCTCCTCCATCGCGGCCTCCACCCGGGCCCGTTTCTCTTCCGACACATTCCCCCGGTTATGTAGCACCCGATCTACGGTGCCCGTCGACACCTCTGCCCTTTGGGCAATGTCCTTAATTCTAATTTTTTTGGCCATAAGCAAGTTGGTTTTCTCGCGATGGACGTAGAGGGCAAAGCAACCTTGAAAAGCACCTCAATAATTGAATCTTATTTGGCATATACCTTACACCTACGTTGGAAAGACGCGTATCGTTTGTTAATAGTTTTGTACATCTTTGAGATCGATCTAATAAAAAGCTGTGCCAGCATTCCTTTTTTCCACCTCAAAAAATAATATCGGGTGTATCGACGTAATTTGGCGCTGTAAAATACACATATAATATTAGAACTGTGTTCGAACACGGCACTAAAAAATTTCCCGCTAACAGATATTCTGTGAAAAAAAGTATAGCTTTGTGGTGGAAAGCCCAATAAAACCTATCTTTGTAACGAACAAACAAAAAGCATTGAACCAAATCGTACTAGGGGTTGATATTGGCGGTACCGCTACCAAGCTAAGTATCGTCACCGAAGCAGGGAAGATTCTTGCGAAATCGTCGTTTCCCACCCACGCTACCGATAATCAGGATCCCTATCCGCAGCGGTTATTGGCTTGCGCTAAAAATCTTTTACAACGTCAGGAGGCATCAGCAGAGCTGCTGGGTGTCGGCATTGGGGCCCCGGGTTGTGATCCGGAGCGCGGCTATATCAACTATGCCGTCAACCTTCCTTTTTCCAGCCCCTTCCCTATTCGCCTTTTTTTTGAAGAAAACCTGTGTGCGCACACAGAACTAATTAAAGACTCTTCGGCGGCAGCACTGGGCGAGAAAATGTGGGGGGGAGCCCGCCATATGGATCACTTTGCGGTACTTACCCTGGGCACCGGACTGGGAAGTGCCTGGTACCTCAATGGCAACCTCCTAACGGGCGCTCATCAGCTGGCTGGAGAATTAGGGCATACGGTGCATATTCCCGGGGGGCGGCAGTGCTCCTGTGGGCAGCGTGGATGCCTGGAAACCTACATTTCAGCCAGCGGCTTACAACGAACTCTTACCGCTTTAATGGCCGACCGCATCACCGACAGCCCTTTACGTGAGCTACCCGAACAGCAACGCAGTGCCCAGAAAATTACCGAAGCAGCGCAAGCAGGTGATCCATTGGCTCAAGAAGCACTGCAAAGGTGTGGTCAGGATCTCGGAGAAGCCCTGGCAAAAATTGTTCTGCAAATTGATCCGGAGGGAATATTCCTGGCTGGAGGCCTCGCGCAGGCAGGTCCTATCCTACTGGACACGGTACAAGAACATATGGATAAAAACTTACTCTCTCCCTTCAGAGGAAAAGTAACCGTTGCCTTTTCTGAACTAGGGGCAGGAACGGCCGGTACTCTGGGGGCTGCTGCACAAATATTCCGAACAAAAAAATATTCACGAGTACATCCAAAATAGATATATGCCATGAGGAATTTCCTGAAATACCAGCTACGATCTGTTGAGAAAATGCCGACTACCGTCTGGCCAAAGGCCAAAGAAGGGTCGGATCATGTGGCCCAGTCGATTGCCTTAGCTATTCGGCAACGGCAGCAGGAAAACCAACACATTGTACTAGGATTGGCGACTGGATCTTCCCCGATTCAGGTATACCGCGAGTTGGTACGCCTGCACAAGGAAGAAAAACTCAGTTTTGAAAACGTCATCACCTTCAACCTGGACGAATACTACCCGATGCAGCCCGATGCGGTGCAAAGCTACGTCCGGTTTATGCACGAGCATCTCTTCGACCATATCGACATCAAAAAGGAGAATATTCACATTCCCGATGGCACACTCCCGATGGAGGACATCGAAAACTATTGCCAGGAATACGAACGAAAAATCGAGACCTACGGAGGTATCGACATTCAGCTTTTGGGTATTGGACGCACCGGGCACATTGGGTTTAATGAACCCGGATCCTGGGAAACATCGAAAACCAGAATGGTTCGCCTCGATGCCATCACCCGGCGGGATGCCGCCAAGGACTTTGACCGGGAGGAAGATATCCCTTACCGGGCAATTACGATGGGGATTTCGACGATCATGAACGCTAAAAAGATCTTCCTGCTCGGTTGGGGACAGCATAAAGCAGCCATCCTACGCAAAGCAATTGAAGGAGAGGTCACCCCCAATATTCCCTCTACCTTTTTGCAAAAGCATAAAAATGTCAGTGTCCACCTCGATTATGGAGCCGCGGAGTTGCTCACCCGTTTCGAAGCGCCCTGGCTAATCGGTATATGCAACTGGGACGACGACCTGATTTGTAAAGCCGTTACCTGGCTCTCCGGACAAGCCGGCAAGCCCATTCTGAAACTGACCAACGAAGACTATGCCGAGCACGGCCTCAGTGACCTGACCATTGAACACGCCTCTGCCTACGATATCAACATCAGAGTCTTTAACCGGTTGCAACATACCATCACCGGCTGGCCGGGAGGAAAGCCGAATGCAGACGATTCCACACGCCCCGAGCGTAAAATGCCCGCAAAGAAGCGCGTCATCATTTTTAGTCCGCATCCCGACGATGATGTCATTTCCATGGGTGGCACCTTCCTGCGCCTGGTTGATCAGGGACACGAGGTCCACGTGGCCTACCAAACCTCAGGCAACATTGCCGTACACGATCACCACGCCCGGTTATTTCTCGAATTCTGTATGGAACTAACCGACGAGAAGAATACCGATCTGATGGACGAGCATTTTGGCAAAAGCCTTAAAAAAATGCATCGGCAGGTTCTGAAAAAAGATACGAGCAAAAGCGCCACGCTCGATACCCGTCTCATCAAGGGACTGATTCGGCGGGGAGAAGCCCGCGCCGGAGCGAGGCTGTGTGGACTCTCCAACGAGAATATTCACTTTCTTGATATGCCATTCTACGAAACGGGAAAAACCCGCAAAAAGCCCCTGTCGGATACCGATATCGACCTGATTGCCGACCTGATGCGGTCGATTAAGCCCCATCAGGTTTTTGCCGCCGGTGACCTGGCCGATCCACACGGCACCCACGCCACCTGCCTCGACGCCATTTTCCAGGCTTACGACCAGGTAAAAGAGGAACCCTGGGCGAAAGAAGCCTGGCTTTGGCTCTACCGGGGTGCCTGGCACGAATGGCCGGTACACGAGATTGAAATGGCTGTCCCCATCAGTCCAACCGAATTACTGAAGAAGCGGGATGCTATCTTTATGCATCAATCGCAAAAAGACCGCCCGCCCTTTCCGGGTGATGATTCCCGTGAATTTTGGCAGCGTGCCGAAGACCGCAATAAGTTTTTAGCCCATGCTTATCGTCATTTAGGGCTGGCCGAGTACGAAGCTATGGAGGCTTTCAGTCGCTGGAAGTTCCCCTGGCAGCCTTCGGTCGACACCGTGAAAGCCACACCGAACCACACCAACAAAACAAAACGAAAAGCCAAATCCAACACCTAACCCTGAACATCGTTTTGCCACCCTATCCGCCCCGGGTCATGATCCGGGGTGATAGGGTGTAGCGAACTACACCATCGATAATTCCTAAATGAACTGTACCTTGTCCTAAGAAAGGAGGTACTCGTCCACGCAAACCAACCCAAAACAAATCCGCTATGAATTTGACTACCCTGGACTGGAGCATTGTTTTTAGTTTTTTTGCCATATCCATGGCTATTGGTGTTATTGTATCCCGGCAAGCCGGCAAGAATTATAAAGAGTTTTTTCTCTCCGGCAGAAACATGCCCTGGTGGCTCTTGGGGGTATCGATGGTCGCAACGACTTTTTCGGCCGACACCCCCAATCTGGTCACCGACATTGTGCGTAAAAATGGCGTGGCCGGCAACTGGGTTTGGTGGGCCTTCCTACTGACGGGGATGCTGACGGTCTTTGTTTACGCTAAACTCTGGCGTCGCTCCGGCATCCTCACCGACCTCGAATTTTACGAGCTGCGCTACAGCGGTAAACCCGCTGCTTTTTTGCGTGGATTCCGGGCCATTTACCTGGGCTTCTTTTTCAATATCATGATTATGGCGACCGTTACGCTGGCCGCTATTAAAATCGGGGGCGTACTGCTGGGGCTCACGCCGATCCAAACGGTACTAATCGCTTCCATCGTCACGGTGATATATACCTCGCTGGGTGGATTACGGGGTGTTATCCTTACCGATTTTTTTCAATTCATCCTGGCTATGGTCGGTATTATTGGGGCAGCATACGTTATTATTCAACTTCCCGAAATCGGCAGCCTCAACAATTTACTTACCCACGAGAACGTACAGGGAAAACTTAATCTACTTCCTGACTTCACTGACAGCAAACAGCTCATCCCCCTCTTTATTCTTCCTCTGGCCGTACAATGGTGGAGCGTCTGGTACCCAGGAGCTGAGCCAGGAGGTGGTGGGTATATTGCCCAACGTATGCTTTCCGCAAAAAACGAGACCAATGCCGTAGGGGCTACCCTACTGTTCAATGTAGCCCACTATGCCCTGCGCCCCTGGCCCTGGATCCTGATTGCCCTGGCCTCGCTCATTGTATTTCCAGACTTGCAATCCTTACGCGATGCTTTTCCTAACGTGAACGACAACGTGATTCAAGATGATTTGGCCTTCCCCGCGATGCTCACCTTTTTGCCGGCAGGCTTACTGGGGCTGGTTATTGCTTCCCTCATTGCTGCCTTTATGTCGACTATCTCCACTCACCTCAATTGGGGATCGTCGTATCTGGTAAATGACTTTTACCTGCGCTTCATCAACCCTGAAGCCGGGGATCGACAACTGGTGCGTATGGGGCGTCTGTCCACAGTAATCCTAATGATCTTTGCCGCACTCTTTGCCCTGGTGTTGGAAAATGCTCTACAGGCCTTCAACATTCTACTGCAAATTGGCGCCGGAACCGGGCTCATTTTCATTTTGCGCTGGTTCTGGTGGCGCATCAATGCCTACAGCGAAATTGCCGCTATGGTTATTTCCTTTTTAATTGCCCTTTACTTCGAATTCGCACACCCTACCCCCGTAGAGCAGCATTGGAAATTGTTGATTGGTGTAGGCCTCACGACTATTGGCTGGGTTACGGTTACGCTGCTTACCCCCCCGGCTGATCATAAAACCCTGGTCGATTTTTACCGGTTGATCCGTCCGGCCCAGGCCGGTTGGCAGCCGGTAGTTCAGCAGGCCCTGGCGGAAGATAAAATACAACCCGGCGACGTTAGCAATGGTAAACTACCCCTGGAAATCAGCGCTATGCTTGTCGGTTGCCTCGCCGTGTACGCCTCGCTCTTTGCTACTGGCTTCTGGATTTACGGGAATACCACACCGGCTATAATTGCCACCACGGTAGCTGCCGCAGGTGCCTTTTTTCTATTCCGGGTGTGGGAACGCCTGAAAGGTTAACTTTTCTAATAACACCAAGCGACCATGAATAACCAACGTCTACTTTCGCTCGATGTGTTCCGCGGCATTACTATTGCCGGTATGATTCTGGTTAATAATCCCGGCAGTTGGTCAACCGTCTATGCACCACTATTGCATGCCGACTGGCACGGCAGCACCCCTACCGACTGGGTCTTTCCCTTCTTTTTATTCATCATGGGCGTGGCAGTCCCCCTGGCTCTGGGTCGACGAGTAGCACAAGGACACGCGCCGCGTCAGTTAATGGCCAAGGTTTTTACCCGTACCCTGATTATATTCGGACTGGGCTTGTTCCTGGCAGCTTTCCCCTATTTTGGTTGGCGCGACCCACAGCCTGCCGGGCTAAAAATCGCGCACTACACTCTACTTACCCTGGCTATGTTTGCGGTTTTCGGAAGAGGCATTTTGCAGCAAAAGCGATTCCAGGAAGAAAAATACGTGCGTCGCCGAAAATTACTGGGATACATAGCTCTCGGCATCATCGCTATTATGATTGCCCTGGGCTTTAGCTATTACGACCTGAGCAGCCTGCGCATCCCCGGGGTATTACAGCGCATAGCGCTGGTTTACTTTTTCTGTTCCCTCATTTACCTTTACGTGCCCTCCAAAATACAGTACGGGCTGACAGCCGCATTACTCCTTCTTTACTGGGGGCTGATGACCCTCGTTCCCGTACCCGGATATGGTGTTGCCAGCCTGGAGCCGGAAGCCAACCTCGGAGCCTGGTTCGACCGCCTCCTTTTGGGTACCGAACACTTATGGAGTCAATCCCGTACCTGGGACCCCGAAGGTCTGCTTAGCACCCTACCCGCTATCGGCACCGGAATGCTGGGTATTTTTGCCGGCAACTGGCTCAGGGCTGATACCAGTGCTTACCGTAAAGTGAATGGACTACTAGTCGCTGGTGTACTCTTGATTGTACTGGGACAAGTGTGGGGTATGGCCTTTCCCATCAATAAAAAAATATGGACCAGCTCCTACGTATTGTACACTGGTGGGTTGGCCTTCCTTTTCCTCGGTATATGCTATTACCTCAACGATGTGTTGCAATGGAATACCTGGAGCAAGCCTTTTGCAATATTTGGCGTAAATGCCCTGTTTGTCTACGTGCTGTCCGGCCTGGTGGCCAAGCTGTTCTATATGATTCAACTTCCGCAGGCCGGAGGTGACAGTATAAGCTTACAAAGCTGGCTTTACCAGTCGGTCTATTTACCGGTATTTTCCGGCAAAGCCGCCTCCCTGGCCTGGGCTCTAAGCTTTGTCCTCCTCATGTTTATCCCCTGTTGGATCCTCTTTCGCAAACGGATTTTTATCAAAGTGTGAGGAGGTTGGAGTTGGGAGTTGAGAGTTGGGAGTTGGGAATTCGGAATTGGGAGTTGGGAGTTGGGACAATTTCTGACCGCAACCTCCGCTCCACTGACAAAAGTCACCAGCAGGAAGGGGCGCGATTGATAAGGCTCATTCGTCAACCGACCTGTCCGGACTATCTTGCAGTCTAGTTCGCAAAAGCAAAAAGAGCCTATGACGGCACATAAATCCACCGCGCCCAATAATGCGGCTGGAAAACCCCAGCCAGGTACCCATACGTGCTATCACTGTGGAGATGCCTGCCCGACCGATACCATTCAACTTGCAGAGAAACACTTCTGCTGTGAGGGCTGTAAGACCGTGTACCAAATTCTCAATGAGAATGATATGTGCCGGTACTACGATCTCGACGAACAGGCCGGAATCAGTTTAAAAGGAAAAGAAAAGGCAGAATACGCCTATTTGGACGACACTGACGTACAGGAACGTCTGATCGACTTTACCGATGGTACGCAAACCAGGGTAACCTTCTTTTTGCCACAAATTCATTGTGCTTCCTGTATCTGGTTGCTGGAAAACCTCTACAAGCTTAGCCCGGGCATTGCCGAATCACGCGTAAACTTTCTGAAAAAGGAAGTATACATCACCTATCTGGAAGCCGATACCAGTCTGCGCAAAGTAGCGGAACTTCTAGCCAGTATTGGGTACGCTCCAGCCATCAATCTTGGTAATCTCGACGAAGACAGTCGTCCGGTGGTTCCCAAGACATTCTTTTATAAGCTCGGTGTAGCTGGTTTTGCTTTTGGCAACATCATGCTGCTCTCCTTTCCGGAATATCTCGGTATTGACGCTGCCTCCGACGGCTTTTTTGTCCGCGTCTTTGGTTATCTCAATATTTTACTGGCCTTACCGGTCGTTTTCTACAGTGGTCGCGATTATTTGCAATCGGCCTGGTTAGGCTTGCGCCAAAAAGACCTGAACATTGACGTACCGATCAGTCTGGGTATTTTAACCCTCTTTGGCCGGTCGGTCTTTGAGATTATTACCCATTCCGGGGCGGGTTACCTGGATAGCCTGGCTGGACTGGTTTTTTTCCTGCTTATCGGAAAATGGTTTCAGCAGCGCACCTACCACAACATTTCCTTTGACCGCGACTATAAATCTTACTTCCCCATTGCCGCCCACAAAGTACTCGATGGCGAAGAGAAATCTGTTCCCCTCGATAAGCTGGAAGCCGGCGATCGCATTCTCGTAAAAAATAAAGAACTCATCCCGGCCGATGGCATCATTGCTCGTGGTAAGGCCCGTATCGATTACAGTTTCGTGACTGGTGAATCGGAGCCCGTGCATTTGCCGGAAGGTGAAAAAGTATACGCTGGTGGCCGACAAACTGGACCAACTCTCGAGCTCTTACTGACGCGAAAAGTAGCCCAAAGCTATCTGACTCAGCTCTGGAATGATGAGGCTTTCGCCAAAAAGCAAGAGACCAACGCCAGTCAACTCGCCAATAAAGTAGGCCGTTACTTTACGATGGTCATCTTAACCATTGCCGCCGTAACGCTGGCGTACTGGCTGCCGCGCGATATGTCGATTGCTATCAATTCCTTTACCGCCGTACTAATCATTGCCTGCCCCTGTGCAGTAGCCCTGGCTATTCCGTTTATTTTTGGTAATGCCCTGCGGATTCTGGGGAAAAACCATTTCTACCTGAAAAATACCCAGGTCATCGAAGCACTCGACAATATCGACCACATTGTATTTGATAAAACGGGTACACTCACCGACCGAAGTAAACTGTCGATCACTTATTTGGGTAGCCCCCTGACCACGGTAGAGCAAGGTATGCTTCTTGCGCTTACGCAAAATTCGAACCATCCGGTGTCTCAGGCTATCCGTCACTATACTCGGGGTCGTGATACCTTCCCTGATATCTCAGAGCTCACCCATTGGTTCGAAGACGAAGGAGCCGGTGTGCAAGCCCAATGGCAGGGCACCTCTGTTCGGCTGGGTTCTGCCGCCTATATGACTGCCCCCCTGCCCGAAGGTTGGAAAGAACAAAGGGGAACCTACCTGCAAATTGGGGATCGGATTCGTGCCGGATTTGTTATTCAGCACGGTATGCGCCGTGGTGTAGATCAGGTTTTCAGCTACTTCCGCAAACTCGGTGATCTTTTTCTCCTTAGCGGCGATAACGAACGCGAAAAAGACACCTTTGCCCCGCTCTTTGGCGGTGAAGCACAAATGCATTTCCAAAAGACCCCCGAACAAAAACTCGGTTTCATCCGACAGTTGCAAAATGACCAGGGCCATGTACTCATGGTCGGTGACGGCCTGAACGACGCCGGGGCCCTCCGGCAAAGTCATGTAGGCCTGGTTGTCACAGAAGACACCAATAACTTTACGCCAGCCTCCGATGCCATCTTACGTGCTGATCAATTCGAGGCACTTCCTAAATTTATTGATTTCAGTCGCCGCAGTATCCGCCTGGTTTACGGAGCCTATGGATTTGCTTTTATCTACAATATCATCGGGCTCAGCTTCGCGGTACAGGGAGCACTCTCTCCTATCATAGCCGCAATTTTAATGCCCCTAAGCTCCATCAGTATTGTGCTGTTCGGGGTTTTCTCCAGCAATCTACTGGCCCGACGCATTGGAATTAAGTGATGAAGTTGGTGATGTGGTTTTGTGCTATAGCTTTCGCCAAAAACCGAGGGGATTCTTGTTCCGCCTTGTTGTGTGAGGAAGTGTATAAGAGGAGAAGTGTATGAGTTAGTTCTCATGCACTGCCGCAAGCTTTTTTCTCTGAATAAACCTTCCGGGGAAGTTCTCGTTCCGTATTGTTCCCCTCGGCTTCGCTCGGGGACCGTCCTAATCAAATTTGGCTACCGTCGGACCGCAATTGCTCCGGCAGGGGCAACATGCACGGTTT
>Ga0102940_1000499_pt1 | contig 26890 bp, 23 predicted proteins | sample SalPonR2_C_D1_MG_FD_78215 | JGI IMG/M metagenome (GOLD analysis project Ga0102940, IMG submission 78215) | Salt pond soil microbial communities from South San Francisco under conditions of wetland restoration - Salt Pond MetaG R2_C_D1_MG | ecosystem: Environmental > Aquatic > Marine > Intertidal... | reverse complement strand
CTCGGTGGACCACGCGTCGCCGGACACGCCGTACTGGGCGAGCGCCTTGGGCGTGGAGCCGCCCGACTGGTCGAGCGCGGCGATGAAGCCATCTCCGCGTGTGATCTGTTCGGTCTGAAGCGTGTTCGCCATTGGTGTCGGCCCTATCCCTTTGAAAACTCGTGTTCTGACCGCTTCTAGGCAAGCGGCGGGCGAGTTGCACTTCTGGTGGCGCTAACGCGCGGTCTCCGCCTCAGTCCGCCTGCTCGAGTGCCGCCACTCCGGGCAGCGTCTTGCCTTCCAGCCATTCCAGAAACGCTCCGCCCGCCGTCGAGACGTAGCTGAACCGCTCCGCCGCGCCCGCCCTGTTGAGCGCTGAGACGGTGTCGCCGCCGCCCGCGATGGACACGAGCCGGCCCGCCTCGGTAAGCTCCGCCGCCCGACGCGCGGCCGCGTTCGTGGCGGTGTCGAACGGCTCGATCTCGAACGCGCCGAGGGGGCCGTTCCAGACCAGCGTCCGGGCATCCTCGAAGGCCGCGACGATGCGCTTCACGCTTTCGGGGCCGGCGTCGAGGATCATCGCGTCGGGCGGGCAGGCGTCGGCGGCGACGCTCTCGTGCTCGGCGCCGGCCTCGAACGCCTTCGCGACCACCACGTCCGTCGGCAGCAGGATCTCGCAGGACGCCTCCCCGGCCTGGTCCATGATATCGCTCACCGTGTCGGTCATCTCGTGTTCGGCCAGCGATTTCCCGACATCGATGCCCTGCGCGGCGAGGAAGGTGTTCGCCATGCCCCCGCCGATGACCAGAACGTCGACCTTGCGGACGAGGTTGGCGAGCAGATCGATCTTGGTCGAGACCTTGGCGCCGCCGACGATGGCCACCACCGGCCGGTCCGGCGTCGTCAGCGCGCCTTCGAGCGCGCGAAGCTCCGCCTCCATCAGCCGCCCGGCGCAGGAGGGCAGAAGATGCGCGACGCCCTCGGTCGAGGCATGCGCCCGGTGCGCGGCCGAGAAGGCGTCGTTGACGTAGACATCTCCCAGGGAGGCGAGAAACTGCGCCATCTGCGGGTCGTTGTTCTCTTCCATCGGCGAGAATCGGGTGTTCTCCACGAGGATCACCGCGTCCTGCGGCTGGGCATCGATGACCGCGCGGTCGGGCTTTTCCACGAACGTGACCTCGCGCCCGAGGCAGTCCTCCAGCGCGGGCTGGACGGTCCTGAGGCTCATCTCCGGGACCACCTTGCCCTTCGGACGCCCGAAATGGGCCAGCAGGACCGGCGTGCCGCCCTTGCCGAGGATATCCCCGATCGTCGGCAGGATCCGCTCGATCCGGGTCGTGTCCGTGACCTTGCCGTCCTCGACCGGCACGTTGATGTCGACCCGGGTCAGCACGCGCTTGCCCGCGAGGTCCATGTCGTCGAGTGTCTTCCAGGCCATCCGTTCCTCCTGCTTCATCGGGTCTTAACACCCGAACGCGACGGGCGCGTCAACCGCCGTGCCGATCTCGGCGTCAACGGCGGGTCTTTCCCTTCGTTCCCTCCCCGACTAGGGTCGCGCCGACGTCTGACAGAGGAGACCGGCATGGCCGAGATCAACGACCCCGACAACACCATCCTGATGGAGCTGAAGGACGGCACCGTCGTCATCGAGCTTCTGCAAGACGTGGCGCCGAAGCACGCCGCGCGGATGAAGGAGCTCGCCCGGTCGGGCGCCTACGACAACGTCGTCTTCCACCGCGTGATCGACGGCTTCATGGCCCAGACGGGCGACGTCGAGCACGGCGATTTCGAGGACGGCTTCAACCTGCGCCGCGCGGGCACGGGCGGCTCGGATCTGCCGGATCTGCCAGCGGAGTTCTCCAAGATCCCGCACGACCGGGGCACGCTGGGCGCTGCGCGGTCGGCCAACCCGAACTCGGCCAACAGCCAGTTCTTCATCAACTTTTCCGACAACCACTTCCTGAACGGGCAATACACCGTCTACGGCCGGGTGATCGGCGGGATGGAACATGTCGACGCCATCGCCCGCGGCGAGCCGCCGATGAACCCCGACCGGATGCTCAGCGTGAAGGTGGCCGCAGATGCGTAAGCTCGTCCTTGCCGCCGTCTTCGCCCCCGGCCTCGCGCTTGCGCAGGAGGACGGGCCGGGCCCCAACCTCGTGATCGACGTCGAGGGCGAGGCCAACGGCACCATCGTCGTCGACCTCCTGCCCGAGGTCGCTCCCCTGCACGTGGAGCGGATCACCGCGCTGGCCGAGGCCGGCGCCTACGACGACGTCGTGTTCCACCGCGTGATCGACGGCTTCATGGCCCAGACGGGCGACGTGGAATTCGGCAAGCTCGGCGGCGACATGGGCATGGCCGGACGCGGCGGCTCCGACCGTCCCGACGTCCCGGCGGAGTTCTCCGACATCCCGTTCGAACGCGGCACGGTCGGCATGGCGCGGGCGGCGAGCCCGGATTCGGCCAACTCGCAGTTCTTCATCATGTTCGACGAGGGCGCGTTCCTGAACGGCCAGTACACCGTGTTCGGGCGCGTCATCGAGGGCATGGATGTCGTCGATGCGATCAAGCGCGGCGAAGGGCAGAACGGCGCCGTGATCGGCCAGCCCGACGTGATGACGCGGGTGCGCGTCGAGGAATAGCCCTCGCGCGCGATCACGCCTGCGTCAGCGGGGCTGTTCCGGGCGACCCTCCTCTGCCACGCTTCGCGAGACCAGAGGAGGGTCGCCCATGCTTGCCCGTATCTTCGCCACCGCCGCCGCCCTTAGCGTCGCCACCGCCGTGCTCGCCGATCCCTCGCGCTGGCGGGCCGAGTGGCCGGACACCGATTTCTCCGTCACCAGCATCGAGGACTGGAGCGAGATCCGCTCCGGCGGTCCGCCGAAGGACGGCATTCCGGCGCTGTCCGATCCGACGTTCCTCGCCGTCTCCGAAGAGACGCGCCTGTCGGACCGCGAGCCGGTCATCACCGTCGAGGTCGAGGGCGCCGTGCCGCGGGCCTATCCGATTCGCTACCTGACCTGGCACGAGATCGTGAACGACGAAGTGGCCGGCATTCCGGTGGCGGTGACGTTCTGCCCGCTCTGCAACTCGGGCCTGACCTTCGAGCGCCGCATGAACGGCCGCGTTCTGACCTTCGGCGTGTCGGGCAAGCTCAGGAATTCCGACATGATCATGTACGACCGCGAGACCGAAAGCTGGTGGCAGCAGGCCATCGGCGAAGGCATCGTGGGCGAGATGACCGGAGAGGAGCTCGAGCAGCTGCCAACCTGGATGGAAGGCTGGGCGGAGTTCCGGGCGCGCAATCCCGAAGGTCTCGTGATGGACGAGCCCGACTTCAACCGCCCCTACGGCCGGAACCCCTACGTCAACTACGACAGTTCCCGCCAGCCCTTCCTCTATGACGGCGCGCCGCCGCCGCACGGCATTCCGGCGCTCGCCCGCGTCGTGCGCGTGGAGGATCGGGCCTGGACCTACGAACGGGTGCGGGACGCCGGCCGGATCACCGAGGCGGGCGTTACGATCAGCTGGACCGAGGGTCAGGCCTCGGCGCTCGACAGCGCGGCGATCGGCGAGGGCCGCGAGGTCGGCACCGTCCGGGTTCGAGACGGGCAGGGGCGAGACGTGCCCCATGACGTGATGTTCGCCTTCGCCTTCCACGCCTTCTTCCCCGACGGCGACTGGATGCTCGGCAACTGAGCTCCGCCCGCCGCCGCGTCCGGGCGCCGGCCGGCCCATGCCTCCATCTGTCGGAAAATATCCTCGGGGGTCGTCACCGTCGCGCCATCGGTCCGCGAGACGATGGCGACGGGGGGCAGACAGCCCCCCGCGTCGTCAGCCGCGCTTCTCGACGTCGACGTAATCGCGATACGTGTGGCCGACGTAGAGCTGCCGCGGACGGCCGATCTTGAGCTGCGGATCGGCGATCATCTCCTTCCACTGCGAAATCCAGCCCACCGTCCGCGCGAGCGCGAAGATCGGCGTGAACATCGAGGTCGGGAAGCCCATCGCGTCGAGGATGATGCCCGAATAGAAGTCGACGTTCGGATAGAGCTTCTTGTCGACGAAGTAGCTGTCCTCGAGCGCGATCCTCTCCAGTTCCTTCGCCACCTGAAGCGTCGGATTGTCCTCGACGCCGAGAAGGCCCAGCACCTCGTCGGCCGACTGCTTCATCACCTTCGCCCGCGGGTCGAAGTTCTTGTAGACCCTGTGGCCGAACCCCATGAGGCGGAACGGATCGTTCTTGTCCTTCGCGCGCTCGATGAATTCGGGGATGCGCTCGGGCGTGCCGATCTCGCGCAGCATCTCCAGGCAGGCCTGGTTCGCGCCGCCATGCGCCGGTCCCCAGAGACAGGCAACGCCTGCGGCGATGCAGGCGAAGGGGTTGGCGCCCGACGACGAGGCGAGCCGCACCGTGGAGGTGGAGGCGTTCTGCTCGTGATCGGCGTGGAGCGTGAAGATCCGGTCCATCGCGCGGGCGAGGATCGGGTTCACCACGTGCTCTTCCGCCGGGACGGCGAAGCACATGTGAATGAAGTTCGCCGCGTAATCGAGGTCGTTGCGCGGATACACGAAGGGCTGGCCGATCGAGTACTTGTAGGCCCAGGCGGCGATCGTCGGCATCTTCGCGATCAGCCGGATCGAGGCCACTTCGCGCTGCCAGGGATCATTGATGTCCGTGCTGTCATGGTAGAAGGCCGACATCGCGCCCACGACGCCGACCATGGTCGCCATCGGATGCGCGTCGCGGCGGAACCCCCGGAAGAAGTTCTGCATCTGCTCGTGCAGCATCGTGTGCATGGTGACGCGCTTCTCGAAATCCTCGAGTTGCTCGGCCGTCGGCAGGTCTCCGTAGAGCAGCAGATAGCAGACCTCGAGGAAGTGCGACTTCTCGGCAAGCTGGTCGATCGGGTAGCCCCGGTGCAGAAGCTCGCCCTTGTCGCCGTCAATGAAGGTGATCGACGAATCGCACGACGCGGTCGAGGTGAAGCCGGGGTCGTAGGTGAAGACGTCGCCCTGCGCGTAGAGCTTGCGGATGTCGACGACGTCGGGTCCCGCCGTGGGCGACAGGATCGGCAACTCGATCGACGTATCGCCGAAGCTCAGCGTCGCGGACTTCGGCTCCTTCTGGGTGTCGGGCATGGTTTCGGTCCTTCCTGTCGCGTCCCCCCGAGGTTCAGGCGGTCCGCCGTGATCGTTCGTCCCGCTTTACCGGAGGCGCGGGCGTCTGTGCGGCCGGTCAGTCCCGGCCGGCGTCGTCGAGCCGTGCCACGGTTTCATCCCGTCCGAGCACGAGCATCATATCATAGACGCTCGGAGTGACGCTGCGGCCGGCGAGCGCTGCCCGCAACGGTCCGGCGAGCGCCCCGAACTTCATCCCGCGCGCCTCGGCGGCCTGTGTCAAGATATCCTCGAGCGCGTCTCGCGACCAGCTAGCATTTCGCAGGTGCGGCGTCAATTCTGACAGTATACCACGGGATACCGGATCGAGCGCCTTCGCCGCCTTCCCGTCCGGCTCGACCGGCCGCGCTGTCAGGACGAAATGAGCCTTTTCAAGGAGTTCCGCCAAGGTGCGCGCGCGGTCCTTGAGGCAATACATCGCACGGGAAAGACCGGCGATCTGGTCCGAGGTGAGATCCTCTTGCTTCGTTGCAGCGCGGAACGCGACGATCTCCTGCACGAGTGCGGCATCGTCCATCGTGGCGATGTGCCGGCCCGAGATATGGTCGAGTTTCTTCTGGTCGAGCCGGGCGGGCGCCTTCTTGATTCCGTCGATGTCGAACCACTCGATCGCCTGCCTGGTCGTGAACACCTCGTCGTCGCCGTGCGCCCAGCCGAGCCGCGCGAGGTAGTTCCGCATCGCTTCCGCCGGATAGCCCTGCGCCTGCCAGTCCTCGAGCCCCACCGCGCCATGGCGTTTCGACAGCTTCTTGCCGTCCTCGCCGTGAATGAGAGGGATGTGCGCCCAGACCGGCACCTCCCAGCCCATCGCGTGGTAGACGAGCATCTGGCGGGCCGCATTGTTGAGGTGGTCGTCGCCCCGGATCACGTGGGTCACGCCCATGTCGTGGTCGTCGACGACCACGGCCAGCATATAGACCGGCGTTCCGTCCGAGCGGAGGATTACCATGTCGTCGAGCTGATCGTTGCGGATCCTCACGTCGCCCTGCACCCGGTCGCGGATCACCGTCTCGCCTTCGCGCGGCGCCTTCACGCGGATGACGAAGGGCGCGTCGGGGTGCTCCGGTTCGGGCGCGTCGCGCCACGGGCTCCGGAACAGCGTCGAGCGGCCCTCGGTGCGGGCGGCCTCGCGGAACGCCTCGATCTCCTGCTGGGTGGAAAAACACTTGTAGGCCGACCCCTTGGCCAGCATTTCGCGCGCGACCTCGGCGTGGCGTCCGGCGCGGGCCGCCTGACTCACAGCCTCGCCGTCCCAGTCGAGCCCGAGCCAGCGCAGGCCGCGGAAGATCGCCCCGGTCGCCTCCGGGGTGGAGCGGGCGCGGTCGGTGTCCTCGATCCGCAGCAGGAAGCGGCCGCCGGTGTGCTTCGCGTAAAGCCAGTTGAAAAGCGCCGTCCGCGCGCCGCCGATGTGCAGGTATCCCGTCGGCGAGGGGGCGAAACGGGTGACCACGGGGCGTTCGGGGGGACGCTCGGACATGGGGCGCATTAACCTTCCGGAAACCATGGGGAACTAGCCTCGCCGGGTGTATCCAACCGAGACTTTCAGGACAAGGGTGCGCCCGGGTCCGCTGATCTCCGGCCTCCTCGACCGCCAGCGCGGCCATCTCTTCCCCTGGGTGCCGGTGTGCTACGCGATCGGGATCGGCGCCTACTTCGCGCTGAAGACCGAGCCCGACGCGCGGGACTGGGCGGCCCTCGGCGTCGCCCTGGCGCTCGGCGTCCTCGCGGCGGCCACTGTGCTGCGATCCCGCCCGCTCCTCGTCGCGCTGCTTGCCGTGGGGGCCGGGCTCGCCGTCGCCGGGCTCAGGACCCACGGCGTCGCGGAGCCGGTTCTTGGCTTTCGCTACTACGGACCGATCGAGGGCCGTGTCGTCGGCATCGACCGGTCCCGGTCCGACAAGCCGCGCCTCACCCTCGACCGGGTCGTCCTGCGCGACATGCCGCCGGAGCGAACCCCGGCGCGCGTCCGCGTGTCCCTCCACGGCGACCAGCGCTGGATCGCGCCGGAGCCGGGGCTGACGGCGATCCTCACGGGCCACCTCTCGCCGCCTTCCGGCCCGGTGGAGCCGGGCGGCTTCGACTTTCAGCGGCAGGCTTTTTTCGACCGTCTGGGCGCGGTCGGCTACACGCGAACCCCGGTCCTGACGTTCCGCCCCGCGGAGGACGGCCGCGCCGGACTCTTCGTCTACCGCACCCGCATGGCGACTTCGGCCGCCGTGCTCGAGGCGATGCCGGGGCGGGCGGGGGCCTTCGCGGTGGCGATCACGACGGGCGACCGGTCCGCCATCGACGCCGGGACGCTGGAGGCGCTCCGCGCGTCGAACCTCGCCCATCTCCTCGCGATATCCGGGCTTCACATGGGGCTTCTGACCGCCTTCGTCTTCGGCGCGGTGCGCTACGGGCTCGCGGCGGTGCCGACGCTCGCGCTGCGCGCGCCGCTCAAGAAGATCGCAGCGGTCGTGGCCCTCGCGACGGGCGCCGTCTACCTCGCGCTCTCGGGCGGCAACGTCGCGACCGAACGGGCCTTCGTCATGGTCGCCGTCGTTCTCGTGGCGGTGCTGTTCGACCGCCGTGCGCTCACGCTGCGGGCCGTCGCCATGGCCGCGCTCAACGTGCTGACGCTCCGGCCCGAGGCGCTGACCGGGCCCGGATTCCAGATGTCATTCGCCGCCACGACGGCGCTGATCGCGGTCTTCGCAAAGCTCCGCGACTGGGAGACGTGGCGCGCGCCGCGATGGACGCGGCCGCTCCTCGCGCTGCTCGTCTCCTCGGGCGTCGCTGGGGCCGCCACGGCGCCCATCGCGGCCGCGCATTTCAACCAGGTGCCGCATTACGGGCTCCTCGCGAACACGCTCTCGGTGCCGCTGATGGGCACGATCATCATGCCCGCCGCCGTTCTCGCCGCCCTCCTGGCGCCCCTTGGGCTCCACTGGATCGGCCTCGCGATCATGCGGCCCGCGATCGAGTGGATCCTGCGCGTCGCGGAATGGGTGGCGGGGCTCGACGGGGCGCTCTCCTTCGTGCCGTCGCCACAGATCGCGGTCCTTCCGGTGCTCGCCCTGGGCGGCCTCTGGCTGGTGATCTGGCAGGGGCGCGCGCGGGCGCTCGGCGTGGTGCCGATGGCCGCCGCGCTGCTCGTCTGGACGCAGGTCCAGCGGCCCGACCTGCTGATCGCGGAGACCGGTGGTCTCGTGGGCGTGCTGACGCCCGATGGCCGCGCCCTGTCCAAGCCGAGGGGCGACGGCTTCGCGGCGTCGAGCTGGCTGGAGAACGACGGCGACCCGGCCGGGCAGGCGGAGGCCGCGCTCAGGACCGGGTTCGGCGGAGAGGCGGGCGCGCTAGAAGTCCCGCTCGGCGCGGACCGGGTCGTGCATGTCACCGGCCGGGGCGGACGCGACCGGCTGCCGGAGGCCTGCACGGAGGGGACAGTCGTCGTCTTTTCGGGAGAGGCCGGGGGTGCGGGGCCGTGCCGGCTGTTCGACCGGGCCGCGCTCAGCCGGACGGGCGCCATCGCGATCTGGGCGGAGCCCGGCGGCCCGCGTTTTGTGACCGTGCGGAACCGGATCGGGCGCCGTCCCTGGAACGCTCAGTAGGTGCGGATCAGCCCGACGAGCGTGCCCTGCACCTTCACCTGATCCTCACGGTAGACCCGCGTCTCGTAGGCGGGGTTCGCCGCTTCGAGCGCGATGGCCGAGCCGTTCCTGCGGAACCGCTTGAGCGTCGCCTCCTGATCCTCGACGAGGGCGACCACGATGTCGCCGTTCTCGGCCGTCGAGGCCTCGCGGATCACCACGACATCGCCGTCGTTGATGCCCGCGTCGATCATCGAATCGCCCTTCACCTCGAGCGCGTAATGATGGCCGCGGCCCGACAGCATCTGCCCCGGCACGGCCACGTGGTGCGACACGGTCTCGATCGCCTCGATCGGCACGCCGGCCGCGATCCGGCCCATGACGGGGATCTCCAGCGCGTCGGCCGCGACCGGCATCGCCCGTTTCGGCCGGTCCGACTTGTCGCCCTCGATCACCCGGGGCACGAAGCCCTGCTTGCCCATCGCGTCGGGCAGCTTGACGATCTCGAGCGCGCGGGCCCGGTGCGGCAGGCGCCGGATGAAGCCGCGTTCCTCGAGCGCCGTGATCAGGCGGTGAATGCCCGATTTCGACCGCAGGTCGAGCGCGTCCTTCATCTCGTCGAATGACGGCGGCACCCCGTCGCGCTCCATCCGCTTGTTGATGAAATCCAGCAGTTGCAGTTGCTTGCGGGTCAGCATCGACCGAACCTCCTCGACTGGCCCTCAGGGACCGTTCGCGGATGTTCTACCCATGTTCCCCTTTTGTGTCAACCTGTTGGGTCAGAGGGTCAGGTAGTCGACGATCTCGCCCGCCTGCCGCGGCCCGTCGCCCAGTGGCCGCACGATCAGCGCGTTCGCGGTCGACAGGATCGACAGGAGTGAACTGTCCTGGCTCGCCATGGCGGTCAGCGTGCCGTCGGAGAGCACCGCGCGCATGTAGTGTTCGCGCGGTCCGTTGGCGCCGAGGGGCGCGGCCAGCGGAGCGCGCGACCGCGGGGCCGGATGCGCCCCGCCCCCAAGCATCGCCCGCACCGCCGGCAGGACGAAGATCAACCCGCAGACGATGGCGGATACGGGATTTCCCGGCAGCCCGATCATCACCATGCCGTCCGCCTTGCCCGCCATCAGCGGCTTTCCGGGACGCATCGCGACCTTGTAGAAGGCGCGCGCGACCCCGTGCTCTTCCGCCGCGCTGCCCACGAGGTCGTAATCTCCCACCGACGCGCCGCCGATGGTCAGCAGCAGGTCGGCGCCCTCGGCCAGCCGGAACGCGGCGGCGAGGCTTGTCGCATCGTCCCGCGCGATCGGCAGCATCCGCGCCTCCGCGCCCTCGGCCTCGAGCATCGCCTTCAGCGCGAAGGCGTTCGAGGCGATGATCTGGTCGGGCCCCGGGTCGCCGCCGGGCATGACGAGCTCGTCCCCGGTGGCCAGGATGGCGACGACCGGCCTCCGGCGGACGGTGACCGCCGGCACGTTCATCGCGGCGACGAGCGCGAGATCGGCGGGTCCGAGGCGGCGCGGCGCATCGACCGTGTCGCCGGCGCGGAAATCGGTGCCGATGGCGCGCACGTTGGGCTTGGGGTCGAGCGTGTCCTTCAGCGTGATCCGGTCGCCGTCGCGGTCCACGTCCTCCTGGATCACCACATGGTCCGTCCCCTCGGGCATCGGCGCGCCGGTGAAGATGCGGACCGCCTCGCCGGTGCCGACTGCTCCGCGAAACGATGTCCCCGCGGGGACATCGCCGATGACGCCGAACCGCGCTCCGACCGCGACCGCGTCGCCACGCACGGCGTAACCGTCCATGACGGCGGCGCGGAACGGCGGCTGGTCGCGCCGTGCCGTCACCGGGGCCGCCAGGACGCGCCCGGCCGCGTCCGCCAGCGGCACCGCCTCGGTCTCCATGACGTCGCAGAGCGCGAAGATCCGGGCCAGCGCCTCGTCGACGGAAATCATGCCTCGTAGCGGCCCGACTTGCCGCCGTCCTTGAGGGTCAGGCGGATGCCGCCGATCTCCATGCCCTTCTCGACCGCCTTCAGCATGTCGTAGAGCGTGAGGCAGGTCGTCGAGACCGCCGTAAGCGCCTCCATCTCGACCCCGGTCTGGCCGGTGGTCTTCACCGTCGCCTCGACGCGGATGCCGGGCAGGCTTTCGTCGGGCGTCAGGTCCACCGCGACCTTCGTCACGGGCAGCGGGTGGCAGAGCGGGATCAGTTCGGCCGTCTTCTTGGCCCCCATGATCCCGGCGAGCCGCGCCACGCCCATGACGTCGCCCTTCTTCGCCGTGCCGGAGGCCGCCATTTCAAGGGTTTCAGGGCGCATCTTCACCCAACCCGTCGCGATGGCCGTCCGTGCGGTCGTCTCCTTGTCGGAGACATCGACCATATGGGCCCGGCCCTTGGCGTCGAAATGCGACAGCGCCATCAGACGGCCTTTCGCAGCGGGTCGGCCAGAAGCCGCCGCGTCGCCGCCTCGACGTCTGGACGGCGCATCAGGCTCTCGCCGACGAGGAAGCTGCGCACGCCCTCGGCCGCGAGCCCCGCCAGATCCTCGGGCGTGTCGAGGCCGCTTTCCGAGATCACCAGCCGGTCGGCCGGAACCCGCGCGGCCAACCGTCGGGTGGTATCGACATCGGTCACGAACGTCTTGAGATCGCGGTTGTTTATCCCCAGGAGCGGCGAGGACAGATGCGCCAGCGTCCGCTCCAGTTCCGCCTCGTCATGGACCTCCACGAGCACGTCCATGCCCCAGCCGGCGGCCGCGTCCTCCAGTTCCTGCGCCTGCGCATCCTCGACCGAGGCCATGATGATCAGGATGCAGTCCGCGCCCCAGGCGCGCGCTTCGGCGACCTGATAGGGGTCGTAGAGGAAGTCCTTGCGCAGCGCGGGGAGCGACGTGGCCTGCCGCGCGGCTGTCAGGTAGTCCGGCGCGCCCTGGAAGGACGGCGTGTCGGTCAGCACCGAAAGACAGGCCGCGCCGCCCGCCTCGTAGGCCCGCGCCAGCGCCGGCGGGTCGAAGTCGGCGCGGATGAGACCCTTCGAGGGGCTCGCCTTCTTGATTTCGGCAATCAGGCCGTAGCCGGTCTCCGACGCCCGCCGCAGCGCCGCCGCGAAGCCGCGCGGGGCAGGGGCCGCCTGTGCCGCCGCCTCGACCTCCGCGAAAGGCCGCGCGACCTTCGCCGCCGCGACTTCCTCGAGCTTGTAGGCCTTGATCTTGTCCAGAACCGTGGTCATGCGTCCGTCCTACCGCGTGGCGTCCCGCGTGAAAAGCTCAGGCGTTGCCGGAGCCGGCGAAGAGCCCCGCGTCCTCGGCGGCCCGGCGGATCGCCTTCGCCTTGTTCACCGTCTCCTGGTACTCGGCCTCGGGGTCGCTGTCGTAGACGACGCCGCCCCCCGCCTGGATGTAGAGCGTCTTGTCCTTCAGCACCGCCGTGCGCAGCGCGATGCACATGTCCATGTCGCCGTTCGCGGCGAAGTAGCCCACGCCGCCGCCGTAGACGCCGCGCTTTTCCGGTTCCAGCTCGTCGATGATCTCCATCGCGCGGACCTTCGGGGCGCCGCTGACCGTGCCTGCGGGCAGCCCCGCCAGAAGCGCCGAGAGCGCATCCTCGTCCTCGCGCAGCTCGCCCACCACGTTCGACACGATGTGCATCACGTGGCTGTAGCGCTCGATGATGAACTGCTCGGTCGGGCGGACGCTGCCGATCTTCGCGACCCGGCCCACGTCGTTGCGTCCGAGGTCGAGCAGCATGAGGTGTTCGGCCAGCTCTTTCTCGTCGGCCAGCAGATCGGCCTCGAGCGTCTTGTCTTCCTCCGGTGTCGCACCCCTCGGCCGCGTCCCCGCGATGGGCCGGATCGTGACCTCGCCCTTGAAGACGCGGACGAGGATCTCCGGGCTGGCCCCGATCACCTGGAAGCCGCCGAAGTTGAAGTAGAACATGAAGGGCGACGGGTTCGTCCTTCTCAGGGAACGATAAAGCGCGAAGGGCGGAAGCTCGAACCGCTGTGCCCACCGCTGCGACGGCACGACCTGGAAGATGTCGCCGGCGCGAATGTACGCCTTCGCCGTCTCGACCGCGGCGAGGTAGTCCGGTTTGGCGACGTTCGAGACCGGCTCGGCGATGGGGGCCGTCTCCCCCAGTCCCCGGCCTTCCCCGGGCACCGCGCGTTCGAGGTCGCGCACCGCGTCCATCACCCGCTCGGCCGCCTGCGCATAGGCCGCCCGCGCAGAGAGACCGGATCCGGCCCAGGCGGGCGATACCACCGTCACCTCGCCCTTCACGCCGTCGAGCACCGCCACGACGGAGGGCCGCAGCAGCACCGCGTCGGGCAGGCCCAGGGGGTCGGGGTTCACGTCCGGGAGCCGCTCCACCAGCCGGATCATGTCGTAGCCGAGATAGCCGAAGAGGCCGGCGGAGGCCGCCGGCATGTCCTCGGGCAGATCGATGCGGCACTCCGCGATCAGCGCCCGCAGCGTGTCGAGCGGTGGCCCGTCGAGATCCCCGAACGCGTCCCGGTCGAACCGGGCCTCGCGGTTGATCCGGCTGGTCTCGCCCCGGCACTCCCAGACGAGATCGGGCTTCATCCCGATGATCGAGTAGCGCCCGCGCACCTCGCCGCCGGTCACCGACTCGAGCATGAACGAATCCGCCCGCGCCTCGGTCAGTTTGAGCATCAGCGACACCGCAGTGTCGAGATCGGCCGCGAGCCGGGTCCAGACGATCTGGTTACGCCCGGCCTCGTAGCCGGTGGCGAAGGCGTCGAGGGCGGGCCGGAGCGCCATCAGGGGAACTGCGCGTGAACCGCGTTGATGGCGGACTGGTTGATCTCGATCCCCTTGTCGAGCGTGAGCGCGCGCGTGAAGGCGTCGAGCACGTCGTCCGCCGCGCCCTGCGCCGCCTGCTGGGCGAAAAGCGGCTTCAGCGCCTGCGCCTCCGCGGAGTCCTGATCGGCCGGCGTGACCGCGTCGAGACGTACGATCCATGCGCCGGTCTCGTCGGCGACGACCCGGATCTCGCCGGGCTCCATCTCGAAGAGGGCGGGCACGAAGGCCTCCGGCGTGCCGTCGACGAAGGTCTCGCGCGTCAGGTCGCGGTCGGTGCCGAACTCGGCCGGAAGCGAGGCCATCTCGCGTCCCTGACGGACCTCCTCGGCTAGCGACTCGGCCTGCTCGGTGAGCCGGTCGGCGATCGCCTGCTCGCGCCAGGCCTCCGCCACCTCGTCCCGGACCGCCTCCAGAGGCGGAAGGCTCGGCGGACGCACCTCATCGACGCGCAGCGCGAAGACACCGCCTTCCTCGATCTCGAGAATCTCGGGAAAATCGCCCTCCTGCGCCGCGGCGGCCGCGTCGCGGAAGTCCTGGTAGGCGGCGATGCCTTCGGAGACCTCGGGGTTCCACTCGATCCGGCCGAGCTCCATCTCCGTCTCGGCGGCGAGATCCTCAAGCGTCGCGCCGCCGGCGAGCAGGTCGTCGTAGTCTTCGAGGCTGTTCTGGATGATCCGCCGGGCGCGGTCGGCCTGCACCTCCGGCAGAAGCTCGTCGCGCGCCTCCTCGAAGGGGATGTCGCGCGGCGCGAGGATCGCGATCACGCGGAACAGGGCGGGGCCGAGCGTGCTCGGCGCCGGGCCGACGATGCCGGGCTCGTCCGTGGCGAAGACGGCCTCGCCCGCCTCGCCGAGCTCGTCCCGGGCGACATCGCCGAGGTCGATGTCGTCAAGCGTCAGTCCACGCGCCTCGACCAGCGCGTCGAAGGTGATCTCGCCGTCGCGGATCCGGTCGAGCGCTTCGGTCGCCGCGGACTCGGTCGAGAAGACGAGCCGTTCCACGAGCCGCTGCTCGGGCTGGACGTATTCGTCGATCCGGTCCTCGTAGATCGCCCGCAGCGCGTCCTCGTCCGGCTCGATCGTGTCGAGCAGCATGTCCGGCGTCACCCAGGCGTAGGTGATGGCCCGCGTCTCGGGCAGGGTGAAGCGCTCGGCGTTCTCCTCGTGGAATTCGGCGAGTTGGGCTTGCGTGGGTTCGGGGATCTCGCCGCGCAGATCGTCCGGCGACAGCCGTGCCCATGTCGCGTCCCGCGCCTCGCGCGCGTAGGCGTAGATCGTGTCGGTATAAGCTGGCGGAAAGACCGTGCCGGAGGCGACCGCGTTCTGCACGACGCTCGCCGCCGTCTCGACCCGGACGCGCTCCTCGAACTCGGCGACCGAGAGGCCCGTCTGTTCCAGAACGAAGCGGTAGGCGTCCCGGTCGAACTCTCCGTCGACCCCCTGGAACGCCGATATCGCGAGCACCTGTTCGCTCACGACCTCGTCGCCGACCGATATTCCGAGCTCCGCGGCTTCGTCCTCGAGCGCGGTGAGACGCACCATCCGCGACAGCACCGCCTGCGGCACGCCGAGGCCCTGCGCCTCGGTGAGCGTGACGCTGCGGCCGGTCTGCGCGGAGAGCGCGCGAAGCTCCTGCTGAAGCTCCCGCGCATAGCGGTCGAGGTCGATCGCGGTGGCGCCGACCGTGCCCACCGACCGGATGCCGCCGCCGAAGTTGGTCGCGCCGAAGCCCGCGAGGCCCACGATCAGAAGAAGCAGGATCACCCATACGAAGAATCTGGAAGCCCCGCCTTTGGCCATGGTCTGTCGCTCTCCCGCGTGTCTGGTCGGCCCTGTCTATGCGAGGGGCCGGGGGCCCGCAAGCCTCACAGCCGGACTGCCGCCAGCCTCTCGAAAAGCTGATCGATCCCGGCGCGGCCCACGTTGGCGAAGGCGATCCGCAGCTGCCGGCGTCCGTCCGAGCTGTCGCCCGGCATGAACATCGTCCCCGGCAGCATCAGCACGCCCGCCTCGGACACGAGCCGCCGCGCCGCCGCGTCGGAGGGCAGGGCGAAGGGATGCTCGACATAGGCGAAGTAGGCCCCGCAGCCCAGCAGCCGCCAGCCGTCGAGGCGGGCGAAGCCGTCGGCCATCGCCGCCCGGCGGTCGAGGATCTCGGCGCGCTCGCCGGCGAGCCATTGCGACAGGTTCCGCATGCCCCAGAGCGCCGCCCGCTGGCCGAGCTGGTTGGGGCAGATCGTCACCGTGTCGAGGAACTTCTCCACCTCCGCGAGCCGGGCCGCGCCCGCCACCATCGCGCCCACGCGATGGCCGGTGAGCCGGTAGGCCTTCGAGAAGGAATAGAGGTGGATCAGCGCCTCGTCCCACTCCGGATCGGCGAACAGGTCGTGCGGCGCGCCGGAGCGGCTGTCGAAATCGCGGTAGGTCTCGTCGACGACGAGAGCGATGCCGCGGACGCGGGCGAGATCGCGGAAGGCGCGGACCAGATCGGCGGGGTATTCGACCCCGCCCGGGTTGTTCGGTGTCACCAGGACCATCGCGCGGGTGCGGTCGGTGATCCGCCGCGCCGCCTCCGCCGGATCGGGCAGAAGCCCGGGGCCGGGCGGCAACGGCACGGCCCGCACGCCGGCCATGTCGAGCCACATCTTGTGATTGAAATACCAGGGCGTTGGCAGAAGGACTTCATCTCCCGGCCCGGCCAGAGTCGCCAATGCCGCGCAGAACGCCTGGTTGCATCCCGAGGTGATCGCGACCTGGCCCTCGGCGATCTCTCCGCCGTAGTCCGCGGACCAGCGCGCCGCCAGCTCCGCCCGCAAGTCCGGCAGTCCCAGCACCGGCCCGTAGAGATGCGCGCCGGGGTCCGAGAGCGCCGCCTCAGCGATCGCCCGCCGCATCGCCTCGGGGGGCGGTTCGACCGGCGCGGCCTGGCTCACGTTGATCAGCGGGCGGTCCGACGGGAAGACCGCCCCCTCGAGCCAGCGCCGCGCCTCCATGACCGGAGGCGGTTCGGTCGCGGCCATCGCCGGATTGAGGGGAAAGACCACGCCCTGCTCCTTCATCTCGGGGGCAAATACTCTCGGGGGGAGCCGACCGAAGGGAGGCGGGGGGCCGACAGCCCCCCTCCGCCGTCTCAGTCCCGCCCGCGGTAGGGTTCGACGTATTGCAGCGCCATGTCCCAGGGAAAGAAGATCCAGGTATCCTGGCTCACTTCGGTGATAAAGGTGTCGACCATCGGCCGGCCCATCGGCTTGGCGTAGACGGTGGCGAAATGCGCCTTCGGATAGAGCCTGCGGACGAGTTCCAGCGTCTTGCCGGTGTCGACGAGGTCGTCGACGACGAGGACGCCCGTGCCGTCTTCGCCCATCAGGTCGGGGTTCGGGGCCTTGATGACCCTGGGTTCGGTCTGTTCCTGGTGGTTGTAGCTCTTCACGCTGATCGTATCGACCTCGCGGATGCCGAGCTCGCGGCTCACGATCATCGCCGGCGCCATGCCGCCGCGGGTGATCGCGACCACGCCGGTCCAGCCGCCGCCCTCGAGCGGGCCCTGCTTGTCGAGCCGCCAGGCAAGCGCCCGACTGTCGCGGTGGATCTGGTCCCAGCTGACGTGGAACCCCTTTTCGTGCGGCAGGCGGTCGTTCATCGCGCGCTCCCCCTCACACCGTGGAGATGTCGGGCGCGTCGACGGCCTTCATGCCGACGGCGTGGTAGCCTGCATCGACGTGCAGCACTTCGCCGGTGACGCCGGAGCCCAGGTCCGACAGCAGATAGAGCGCCGAGCGGCCGACGTCGTCGATCGTGACGTTCCGGCGGAGCGGCGAGTTCAGTTCGTTCCACTTCATGATGTAGCGGAAGTCGCCGATCCCGGAGGCCGCGAGCGTCTTGATCGGTCCCGCGCTGATCGCGTTGCAGCGGATGCCGTCCTTGCCGAGGTCCTCGGCGATGTAGCGCACCGAGGCCTCGAGCGCGGCCTTCGCCACGCCCATGACGTTGTAATGCGGCATCACCTTCTCGGCGCCGTAGTAGGTCAGGGTCAGGAGCGAGCCGCCCGGCGCCATCATCGCGCAGGCCCGCTGGCAGACGGCGGTGAAGGAATAGACGGAGATGTCCATCGACATCGCGAAATTCGCGCGGCTCGTGTCGACATAGCGGCCGCGCAATTCGTTCTTGTCGGAAAAGCCGATGGCGTGGACGACGAAATCGAGCGTGTCCCAGCGCTCGCCAATGGTGGCGAAGAGGGCGTCGAGGGAGCTCTCGTCGGCCACGTCGCACTCGGTCAGGAAGTCCGAGCCCAGTTGCGCGGCGAGCGGCCCGACGCGCTTCTTCAAGGCCTCTCCCTGGTAGGAAAACGCGAGCTCCGCGCCCTGATCGGCCACGGCGCGCGCGATGCCCCAGGCGATGGACTTTTCGTTGGCGAGCCCCATGATCAGGCCGCGTTTCCCGGCCATGAGAGGAGTTGTCATGCGTCCCTTCCAGTCCACCATATCTTGTCTGGCGTGCTGTAAGCGATTGTCCGCCCCTCATCAAGTCCGCTACCCTCGGGTCGGGATTGCGCAGCACGCGGTACGCGGTTAGGTGCCGGGGGCGTGAGGACGGACATGGCGGAACTCTCTGGAATATTCGCGGGCAACGACCCCTTCGTGATCGCACGCCGCTGGCTGGCGGAGGCGGAGCGCGAAGAGATCAACGATCCGAACGCGATCGCGCTGGCGACGGTCGATCCCGACGGGCTGCCCAACGTGCGGATGGTTCTTCTCAAGGAGATCGAGGACGACGCATTCGTGTTCTACACGAATTTCGAAAGCGCCAAGGGGCGTGAAATCGAGACATCGGGAAAAGCCGCCTTCGTGCTACACTGGAAATCGCTGCGCAGGCAGGTCCGTGTGCGTGGCACTCTATCGAAGGTCGAAGACGAGTTGGCTGACGCCTATTTCAGAACCCGCGCGCTCCAGTCCCGCCTCGGGGCGTGGGGATCGCGGCAATCCCGGCCGCTCGCGTCCCGCGAGGCGCTGATGGCCGAGGTGGCGAAGATCACCGTGCAGAAAGGCCCGAATCCGACACGCCCGCCATTCTGGGGGGGCTTCCGCATGCGCCCGGTCGAGATCGAGTTCTGGGCCGACGCGGCGTTCCGGCTGCACGACAGATTCCGCTGGCGGAGATCCGGCGGGGAGGACGAATGGGACATTGTCCGCCTAAACCCGTGACATTCGCGCTTCGTGAATGGACTTCGTCATTTCGGGTCGGGAGATTGGCCTTGCAACGGTTAACCATTTGCAACCTTAATGGTAACACCGCCCGAAAAGGGGCGCTGGGGACAGAAGAAGTTTGATGACTGAGAGCGAGGAAGAACAGCGCCGTGTCGTCGGGTATGTGAAGTGGTTCGATCCGTCGAAGGGCTTTGGGTTCGTCGTCGCCGACGAAGGAGGCCCCGACATTCTCCTTCACGCCAACGTACTCCGGAACTATGGCCAGAGCTCGGTCGCGGACTCCGCCGGGATCGAGGTCATCGTGCAGACGACGCCGCGTGGCGTGCAGGCCGTGGAGGTGCTTCGCATCGATCCGGTGACCGGAAGCGAAGAGGAAGACGATGGCGGCAAGAGCACCTTCGCGGAGCCGGTCGATCTCTCGCTTCCGCTGGAGCCCGCCCGGGTGAAATGGTTCGACAAGGGCAAGGGGTTCGGCTTCGCCAACGTCTTCGGTCAGCCCGACGACGTGTTCCTGCACATCGAGGTGCTGCGCCGGTCCGGTCTTGCCGACCTGCAGCCGGGCGAGGCCGTCGCGCTGCGAATCGTGCAAGGCAAGCGCGGGCTTATGGCGGTGCAGGTGGCCAGTTGGGAAGCAGCCCTGAAGACCGCACAGTGATGCGCGCAGGGTTTCTTGCCGCAGCGCTCGCCCTCGCCGCGGCACCGGCCTTGGCCGACTGCGCGCCCGACCGCGTCGACATCCGGGGCGACTTCGGACAGGCGCGCTTCAGCGTCGCGGTGGCGGACGAGCCCGCCGAGCGTTCGCAGGGGCTGATGAATGTCGAGAGCCTGCCGCGGACGTCGGGAATGCTGTTTCTCTACGAGAGCCCGCGGCGCGCATCGTTCTGGATGAAGAACACGCTGATCCCGCTCGACATGATCTTCACCGACGAGACCGGAACGGTCACCAGCATCCACGAGAACGCGATCCCGCACGACGAGACGACGATCGACGGCGGGCCGGGCGTTCTGGCGGTGCTCGAGATCAACGGCGGCCTCGCCTCCCGGATGGGCATCGAGCCTGGCAGCGTGATTCGCCATCCCGGACTGGATCAGGACATCGCGGCCTGGAGCTGCGACTAGGGGCTTTCCTCTTTCGCCGCCGCTCTGTAGAGAACACCTGTCGGGGCGTGGCGCAGTCTGGTAGCGCACCTGTTTTGGGTACAGGGGGTCGTGAGTTCGAATCTCGCCGCCCCGACCACATCCGCCGGACGCCGGTCCGGCGCCGGACCAACATCCTCCCGAGCCTCCGAAAAGCGTCCTGTCCCGACCGCCGCCGTCGCCGGGCCGGCCTGTATCCTTGAGCGCGCGCCCTGTGCGGCCGCGGATCCGGCGCGGACGCAAAGCAGCCGCGTCGTGGAGGGAATCGACCGACGCCCGCGCCGTGCGCGTCCTGCCCGACACGTCAATGCAAAAAACATGTGAAGGACCTCCGATTTTCGGTTGACCGATTGTGTTCCCATACGGCAGGTTGTGCGAGCTGACCGGTTGCCCACAACATGTAGTGGGTGCGGACAGGGAGACGAAAACACCAGCACGGGGCCGGGCGGGAACGCTGCGGCGGGCGTCGGGACAACCCGGGTTGTGCCGTGGGTGGGGTCGTGTCCTCCGGGAACTGAGCCGGTCAGCGTCACAAACGGGCCCGCGCCTCCGCGAAGTGAGGAGGGGCACCACAGAAACGGGACGGGGCAGACCAATGAAGATCGAACGCCAATTCACCAAGGCAGGACAGGACGCCTACGCGGGGCTCGAGTTCACCACGACCGTGTCGGAGATTCGCAATCCCGACGGAACCGTGGTGTTCCGGCTCGACGCCGTGGAGGTGCCGCAGCGGTGGAGCCAGGTGGCCTCCGACGTCATCGCGCAGAAGTATTTCCGCAAGGCGGGCGTGCCGGCGCGCCTCAAGAAGGTGCGCGAGAAGGGCGTGCCGGACTTCCTCTGGCGCTCGGTCGCCGACGAGGCGGCGCTGGCCGAGCTTCCCGAGGACGACCGCTACGTGGGCGAGACCTCGTCCAAGCAGGTGTTCGACCGTCTCGCCGGGGCCTGGGCCTACTGGGGCTGGAAGGGCGGCTACTTCACCGCCGAAGAGGACGCGCGCGCCTATTTCGACGAGATGCGCCACATGCTGGCGACGCAGCGCGCCGCGCCGAACTCGCCGCAGTGGTTCAACACGGGCCTGCACTGGGCCTACGGGATCGACGGGCCGAGCCAGGGCCACTTCTACGTCGACTACAAGACCGGCAAGCTGACGCGATCCACCTCCGCCTACGAGCACCCGCAGCCGCACGCCTGCTTCATCCAGTCCGTCGCCGACGACCTGGTGGGCGACGGCGGCATCATGGACCTCTGGGTCCGCGAGGCGCGGCTCTTCAAGTACGGCTCGGGCACCGGCACGAACTTCTCCAGCCTGCGTGCCGAGGGCGAGAAGCTGTCCGGCGGCGGCAAGTCGTCGGGCCTGATGGGCTTTCTCAAGATCGGCGACCGCGCCGCGGGCGCGATCAAGTCGGGCGGCACCACCCGCCGGGCCGCGAAGATGGTGATCTGCGACGCCGATCACCCCGATATCGAGGAATTCATCAACTGGAAGGTCAAGGAAGAGCAGAAGGTCGCCAGCATCGTCGCCGGCTCGAAGATGCACGAGCGGCACCTCAACGAGATCTTCGCCGCGATCCGCACCTGGGACGGCGCGGAAGAGGACGCCACCGACCCCAAGGCCAACGAGAGCCTCAAGGCCGCCATTCGCGCCGCAAAGAAGGTCGCGATACCGGAGACCTACATCAACCGCGTGCTGCAACTCGCGCGGCAGGGGATCACCTCGATCGAATTCCCCACCTACGACACCGATTGGGACAGTGAAGCCTATGTGACGGTCTCGGGCCAGAACTCCAACAACTCGGTTCGCGTGACCGACGCGTTCCTCAAGGCGGTCGAGGACGACGGCGACTGGGAGCTTCTCCGCCGCACCGACGGCAAGGTGGCCAAGACCGTGAAGGCGCGCGAGCTCTGGGAGCAGATCGGCCACGCCGCCTGGGCCTGCGCCGACCCCGGCATCCAGTACCACGACACCGTCAACGCCTGGCACACCTGCCCAGAGGACGGCGCGATCCGCGGCTCGAACCCGTGCTCGGAATACATGTTCCTCGACGACACGGCCTGCAACCTCGCGTCGATGAACCTGCTGACCTTCTACCACGACGGCAAGTTCGCCGCCGACGACTACGTCCACGCCTGCCGGCTCTGGACCCTCACGCTCGAGGTCAGCGTGATGATGGCGCAGTTCCCCTCGAAGGAGATCGCGCAGCGGTCCTACGACTTCCGCACCCTCGGCCTCGGCTATGCCAACATCGGCGGCCTCCTGATGAACATGGGGCTCGGCTACGACAGCGACGAGGGCCGGGCGATCTGCGGCGCGCTGAGCGCGATCATGACCGGAGTCGCCTACGCCACCTCGGCCGAGATCGCGGGCGAACTGGGGTCCTTCCCGGGCTACGAGCGCAACGCGGCGCACATGCTGCGCGTCATCCGCAACCACCGCCGCGCGGCCCACGGCGAGGCCGACGGCTACGAGGCGATGAACGTGAACCCGGTGCCGCTCGATGCCGCGAACTGCCCCGACCAGACGCTCGTGGCCCTCGCGCAGTCGGCCTGGGACGAGGCGCTCGCGCTCGGGGAGAAGCACGGCTACCGCAACGCGCAGGCGACCGTCATCGCGCCCACCGGCACGATCGGCCTCGTGATGGATTGCGACACCACCGGGATCGAGCCCGACTTCGCGCTGGTGAAGTTCAAGAAGCTCGCCGGCGGCGGCTACTTCAAGATCATCAACCACTCGGTCCCCGCCGCGCTCGAGACGCTCGGCTATTCCTCGTCCCAGATCGAGGAGATCGTGGCCCACGCCGTGGGTCACGGCACGCTCGGCAACGCGCCGGGGATCACGCAGGCCGCGCTCGTCGGCCACGGCTTCGGGCCGGCGCAGCTCGACAAGATCGAGGCGGCGCTGCCCTCGGCCTTCGACATCCGCTTCGTCTTCAACCAGTGGACGCTGGGCGAGGATTTCTGCACCGGCACGCTGGGCATCCCGGCCGAGAAGCTGAACGACCCGGGCTTCGACATGCTGCGTCACCTGGGCTTCACGAAGCGCGATATCGAGGCCGCCAACGCCCACGTCTGCGGGACGATGACGCTCGAGGGCGCGCCCTTCCTCAAGGAAGAGCACTACCACGTCTTCGACTGTGCCAACCCCTGCGGCAAGACCGGCAAGCGGTTCCTGTCGGTCGCGAGCCACATCACGATGATGGCCGCGGCGCAGTCCTTCATCTCGGGCGCGATCTCCAAGACGATCAACATGGCCCACGACGCCAGGGTCGAGGACTGCCAGAAGGCCTACGAGTTGTCGTGGTCGCTCGGCGTCAAGGCCAACGCGCTCTACCGCGACGGCTCGAAGCTCAGCCAGCCGCTCGCCTCCTCGCTCGTCGAGGACGACGAGGACGCCGAAGAGATCCTCGCCAGCGGCTCCTCGCAGGAGAAGGCGCGGGTGCTGGCGGAGAAGGTCATCGAGAAGGTGATCGTCAAGGAGATCGCGCGCGGCCGCGAAAAGCTGCCCGAGCGCCGCCGCGGCTACACCCAGAAGGCCATCGTGGGCGGCCACAAGGTCTACCTGCGCACTGGCGAATACCAGGACGGCAAGCTCGGCGAGATCTTCATCGACATGCACAAGGAAGGCGCGGGCTTCCGGGCGATGATGAACAACTTCGCCATCGCGGTGTCGGTGGGTCTCCAGTACGGCGTGCCGCTCGAGGAGTTCGTCGACGCCTTCACCTTCACCCGCTTCGAGCCGGCGGGCATGGTGCAGGGCAACGAGGCGATCAAGAACGCGACCTCGATCCTCGACTACATCTTCCGCGAACTGGCGGTCAGCTATCTCGACCGGACCGATCTCGCCCACGTCAAGCCGGAAGGCCCGACGTTCGACGATCTCGGCCGCGGCGAGGAAGAGGGCAAGCGCAACTTCGCGGAGGTGCCCGAGACACGCGGCACCTCGGCCTTCGACGTCATCAAGAAGGTCGCCTCGGCGGGCTACACCCGGGGCCGGCTGCCGCAGGAACTGATCGTGGTGAAGGGCGGGATGGACACGGTCTCGCTCCCGGGCGATCCGGCCGCGACGCTCCAGACCATCGTGGCCGAGCACACCGAGACCACGGCGATCGCCTCGGGCACCGTCAGCATGGACGCCCGGACAAAGGCGAGGATGCAGGGCTACGAGGGCGAGGCCTGCGGCGAATGCGGCAACTACACGCTGGTGCGGAATGGTACATGCATGAAGTGCAATACATGTGGCGCCACGAGCGGGTGTAGCTGACGGAACAGGGTAGGGTGGAGCTCCGGCTCCTCCCCACTCTCGCGAAGGGCCGGGCGGTCACGCCCAGCCTTCTACCGGGCGGGGTCCGCAATTGGCCGAGGCCAATCGCTTTCACCCCGCTCGTTGAAAGGCAGCGCCTTTCAACGGTCACGGGGCGGGTGCGCTCGCCCCCGACGCGGATCAGGCCGCAGGCAGAAACCGGGCGGTACACAGAACGAGCCTGATCAGCGAAACTCAGGGGCTCCCTTCGGGGGGCCCTCTTTCTGTCCGGCCCTCACCTCCCGCGGCGGGGCCGATTCCGGGCGGCGGTCCCCGGTCGTCCGACGCGATCCGCCGCGGTGACACCGCCGCTACCGTTTCCCGGTCCGCGCCAGTCCGCCCCTCGGCCCCGGCATTTCCGCCGCGTCGTGGAGGCGCCGCCATATTCGGCGTCCCGATGCCCCGCTCTTTCCCCATTTGGCGCACGGGCGTTCCGAATTTCACGGGCAAAACCCTCGATGAAGACGAAGCTCAAAAAGTTGGAGACGTGACGAATGGCTGACTGGATTCCCTGGATTGCCCTTTTCGGTCCCTTCGCCATTGCGGGGATCGTTCTGATCGCGGCACGGCTGCAGGTGGGCGGCCGTCCGGCCCGGGGCCGGTCCGCCGCCGAATGTCTCGAGATCCAGCCGCCCGTCCTGCCGGATGCGCGTCGCAGGGCCGAGCGCCGGTTCCGCCTGTCGCTCCCGCGCCTGTCGCGCCGGCCGTCGCACATCGTCGACGACGGCTGGCAGGACACCCTCGAGGAAGCCAGCAAGACCCTCGGTAGCCGCTATCCCTATCTCGGCATGACCTGACACCGGCGGCGATCTCGCCGGTTCGGGCGGGTCCGCACGATTGCCCTTGTCAGCGCGGCCCGCTTGGTATCCGTTCGGGCGCATGAGCGGCGACACCTTCCCCCCGATCTTCGACGGCCACAACGACCTGCTGTTCCAGCTCCACCGCGGCGCGGTCACCCGCGAGGCGGTGGCCCGGGGCGGCGCGACGGGCCACATCGATCTGCCGCGCGCGCGGGCGGGCGGCCTCGCCGGCGGCATGTTCGCGATCTTCGTGCCCGGTCGGCTCGAGGGCGAGAGCTTCATGCGGGCGATGGAGGCCGCGCCCTACGACCTGCCCTTGCCCGAGGCCGTCGGCTGGCCGGACTCGGTCCGCGTCGCCGCCTCGCAGGCGGCCCACCTCTTCGCGCTGGACCGGGCCGGGGCGCTCGCCGTTTGCCGCACCGTGCCCGAGATCGAGGCGGCGATGGGCGCGGGCGTCCTGGCGGCGGTCATGCACATGGAAGGGGCCGAGGCGATCGACGCGGAGTTCCACATGCTCGAGGTGTTCCACGCCGCCGGGCTGCGGTCTCTCGGCCCGGTCTGGTCGCGTCCGACGATCTTCGGCCACGGCGTGCCGATGCGTTTTCCCGGCGACCCCGACACCGGCCCCGGCCTCACCGACTGCGGCCGCGCGCTGGTGCGCGCCTGCAACGACCTCGGCATCCTGATCGACCTGTCGCACCTCAACGAGAAGGGTTTCGACGACGTGGCCCGGATCTCGGACGCGCCGTTGGTGGCGACCCATTCGAACGCCCACGCGCTCTGCCCCTCGACGCGGAACCTCACCGACCGCCAGCTCGCCGTCATCGCCGAGCGCGACGGGCTCGTCGGCCTCAACTTCGCCGCGGTCTTCCTGCGCCCGGACGGGCGGATGAGGACAGACTTCGGGATCGACGTGATGCTCCGGCACCTCGACCACCTGATCGACCGGCTGGGCGAGGATCGGGTCGCGCTCGGCTCGGACTTCGACGGCGCGCTCGTCAGCCGCGAGATCGGGGACGCCGCGGGCCTGCCGGCGCTCCGCGCCGCGATGCGCGCCCACGGCTACGACGCGGCGCTGATGGCCAAGCTCTGCAACGGCAACTGGCTGCGCGTGCTGGGCGCAACGCTCAGACCCTGAAGCCGTCGCCGATCAGCGCCGCCACCGGCGCTTCCCGCGGCAGCCCCAGCCGTTCGGTCAGGTGCGCGCGTCCGCGCGACACCCGGCTCATCACCGTGCCGAGCGGCAGGCGGTATCGGCGCGCGAGGTCGGCATAGCTCGCGCCCTCGACGGCCAGCCCCCGCAAAAGGATCGCCTGCTCGCGGGGCAACTCGCGGATCGCGCGAAGCACGTCCTCCGCCGCGAGCCGCCCCTCGGCGTCCGACGCGACCCACGGCGTATCCGCCTCGCTGAGCGCATGCGGCCGGACCGCGGTCCGGCAGGCGAGGTTTCTCAGCGTCGCGAAGAGGTAGGGACGGAGCGCGCGCACCTCGCCGCCCTCGGCCAGCCGCGACCAGACCCGCAGGATGGTCTCCTGCACGAGGTCTTCCGCCTCGTCGCGGCTGCGCGTGAGCCGCCGCGCCACGCCCGTCAGTTGGGGCAGGATCGCTGCCAGTTCCGTATCCCGTCGCGGCATGGCGGTCTCCTTCCTCCCGCCACCGGAGACCGAAAGCCGGCCCCGCGCAATCCCGGGGATTTCCGCCGAGCGGCTTTCCCCGACGACCTCCGGCAGGAACCCGCGCGCCGGCGGAGCCCGGATCGGCAGTCCCGCGCCGGGCGGGGCGGCGCGCCGCGCGTTCGGGAATATTCCGGCGCACTCCGCGTCTTCCCCTACGAGAGCCCGACGCTCTCGCCCGCCTGGCCACCGGGCGGGACAAACCAGAAAGGGAGTTCCCCAGATG
>Ga0102940_1000498_pt1 | contig 26945 bp, 18 predicted proteins | sample SalPonR2_C_D1_MG_FD_78215 | JGI IMG/M metagenome (GOLD analysis project Ga0102940, IMG submission 78215) | Salt pond soil microbial communities from South San Francisco under conditions of wetland restoration - Salt Pond MetaG R2_C_D1_MG | ecosystem: Environmental > Aquatic > Marine > Intertidal... | reverse complement strand
GCCGTCCCGGAGGCTTCGGCCGTCCCGGCGGCTTCGGCGGTGGTGGCGGCTTCGGTGGCGGCGGTGTCCGCTTCGGACCCGGCGTCCCCCTCCCGCCGGTCGTCAAGCAGCTGCTGATCATCAACGTGGCCGTGTTCGTGATCGAGTGGCTGCCCGGCGTCGAGAGCGCCGAACTGAATCGGATCTTCGGACTGGTCCCCGCCGACGTCTTCGCCAGCGGCCGGGTGTGGCAGCTGGTCACGTACATGTTCCTCCACGGCGGACTGTTCCACATCCTGTTCAACATGCTGATCCTGTGGATGTTCGGCTCGTCGGTCGAGGCGCGTTGGGGCAGCCGGGACTTCCTCACCTACTACATGATGTGCGGGGTGGGCGGCGCGCTGCTGAGCTGGATCACCGGTCCGAGTTCGCAGGTGGCCACCATCGGCGCCAGCGGTGCGGTGCTGGGCGTGCTCGTGGCCTACACGCTGATGTATCCCGACCGCCAGGTGCTGATCTACTTCCTGTTCCCGATCAAGATGAAGTACCTGATCTGGGTGCTCGTGGCGATCGACCTCCTCGGTGCGTTCAGCGGGTCGCAGGGCGGCACGGCGCACTTCGCCCATCTGGGCGGCATGGCCACCGGCTTCCTCTTCCTGAAGCAGGACTGGAGACTGGGGTCCCTCGGCCGCAAGGTGCGCGCATCGCGTGCGCGGCGCACCATGCGGAAGCAGACCGAGCGTCAGGAGCGCGCGCAGCAGTCGGCCAAGGCGAATCAGGAGGAGATCGACCGGATCCTCGAGAAGATCTCCGCACATGGAATGGACAGCCTCACCCAGGAAGAGCTGAAGACGCTCCGTGAAGCATCACGCCATCACTGATCCCTTCCCGGACACCGTCGAGATCCGCCGTGGGCGCCGGCGCACCGTCGAGGTGGCGCTCGAGAACGGACGGTTCGTGGCGCGCGTGCCCCGGAGCGCAGGCGGCCCCGAGCTCGACGCACTGATCGACCGGCTGCGCACGCAGGTGTGGCAGCGGCTGCAGCGGGAGTCGGTGTTCGACGACCACGGTCTGTGCGAGCGTTCGCTGGAGGTCTGCCGTGCGTGGTTCCCGAGAATCGAGCTCCCACCCTTCCGGGTGCGGTTCAGCCGACGGCAGCACAAGCGGTGGGGAAGCTGCACGTACGACGGCCGCACGGGTCGGATCCGGATCAGCGCGCACCTGATGGGTCACCCCGTGTGGCTGATCGACGCCGTCCTGCACCACGAGATCGCGCACCTGCTCGTGCCCGATCACGGTCCGCACTTCCAGGAGCTGGTCCGCAGGAACCCCGACCACGACCGGGCCCAGGGATACCTCGAGGCGCTGGAGCATTCCGACCGGCTGGGAGAGGTCGCCCCCGTGCGGCTGCGCGCGAGGCTGGACGACCGGTCCGACGACCGGCCGCCCCAGCGCGGATTGTTCGAGGCGACCCCCGACTGAGCGATCAGCGCTTCTTCTGGTCGAGCGTCTTGCCGGTCCCGATCATGCGGGTCGGCGTGCCGACCGCTCGCGTGCGACGCCGGCGGCGGCGTCGCCGGGACCTCGGGTCGTCCTCACCCTCGGCCTGGGACTCACCCTCGGCCTGGGACTCGCTCTCGCCCCGGGACTCGCCCTCGGGCTCGCTCTCGGGTTCGGCCTCCGGTTCCGGCTCCTGCGACTGCGGCGCCTCGGCCGACGCGGGTGCGGGCTTCGGCTCCTCGCGCTCCGGGGCGCGAGAGCTCTCGTCCTCTTCACGACGCTCCGGACTCTCCGACGGCGGGGCCGGAGCGCTGTCCTCGGCGGTGCTCCCGGCCGGTTCCGTGGAGGGCTCGGTCTCGGGCACGGGGCGCAAGTAACTCTCGCGCGTGTCGATCGTACCCTCGGTATCCGTCGGGGCGGATTCGGTCTCGTCGAAGCTCTCGCGCGAACGATCCCGGCCTCGCCGCGACCGCCGTTCACGGGATGGGCGTTCCTCACGCGGAGCACGATCCTCGCGCCGCGGACGTTCTTCGCGCCGCGGGCGCTCCTCGCTCCGCGGGCGTTCCTCGCGGGGCGGATGCTCCGTGCGCGGGCTCTCGGAAGTCTCCTTGGACGTCTCGTCGGCCGCGGCCTCGGGCCGGCGGCTGCGTGACCGTCGGCGCCGTCGGGTGGTCCGGCGTTCGGAGCGGGGCCCGTCTTCGGACGGCTTCACGTCTGCACCTGCCTCCGCGGCCTCGGCGGGGCGGGTCTCTCCGCGCTCCGCGGGACGCGTCTCTCCACGCTCCGCGGGACGCGTCTCTCCACGCTCGGCGGGGCGGGTCTCTCCGCGCTCGGCCGGAACCGCGTCTTCGCCCTTCGCGGCCCGCCTCTCGACGCCTTCCTCCGCAGGCGACTCGGGGGCACTCCCGCTCGCCGTAATCTCCTCACCGCGGCCTCCACGGCGACGCCCCCGGCCTCCGCGGCGCCCGCGGCGGCGGCGACGCTTCGGACGCTCACCCTCCTGCTGCGATTGTCCCTCGCCCCCGGCGGGGGTGGCAGTGGCCTCGGCCTGCTCCCCGGCCGCGGCTTCCGTGTCACGGGTGGCCCTCGCCGGAGTCTCGGCCTTGGTCTCCGCGTCGGGTCGGCGGCGCCGGCGACGGCGACGCTCGCCGTTCTCGCGGCTCGCCGGCCGTTCACGGGACTCTTCGCGTCCGTCTCCGCGGCGCTCGGGCTCGCCCGCTCCGGATTCCGGGCGGCGGCGGCGGCCACGGCGGCTCTCGCGCCCCTCGCGGCTCTCGCGCCCTTCACGGCTCTCGCGCCCCTCACGGCTCTCGCGCCCCTCGCGGCTCTCGGCCGCGGCCGGTTCTTCTTCACGATCGCGGCCGCGGCGGCGGCGCCCCCCACGCTCGCGCTCCGGCTCCGCGCGGTCACGGCGCGGCTCGCCGCCGCCTCCCCGCTGATCGGATTTCTCGATCTCGGCCACGAGATCCTTGCGCCGCTGCAGCGACACGATCTGGAACTCCTCGCGGTGCAGGCGGGCGTCGTCGACCACGTCGATCTGGATCCCGGTCGACCGCTCGATCTGCTGGACGGTGTTCGCGCGCTCGGACATGAGCTGCAGCGCCAGCGTCGGGTTGGCGCGGACCTGCACCGCCTTCTCGTTGCGCGTGGCGCCCAGCTTGGTGAGCAGGCGCTCGACCTTGTTCGCCAGGGTGTCGACCGACAACACCTGCCCCGAGCCGTTGCAGTAGGGACAGTTGTCGCTCAGACGATCCTTGAGCGATTCCTGCACGCGCTGGCGGCTCATCTCGATCAGACCGAGTTCGCTCACCGCGAAGGTCTTCGTGCGGCTGCGGTCGCGCTTGAGGTGCTGGCGCAGCTCGGCCAGGACCTTGCGCTTGTCGTCCTCGCTGTCCATGTCGATGAAGTCGAGGACGATGATCCCGCCGACGTCGCGCAGACGGAGCTGACGCGCGATCTCCTTGGCTGCGAGCATGTTCGTCTTGAAGATGGTCTCGGCCTGGTTCTTCTTGCCGATGAACCGGCCGGTGTTGACGTCGATCGCGACCAGGGCCTCGGTCTGTTCGATCACGAGGAAGCCCCCGCGCTTCATCCAGACCTTCTTGTCGAGGCTCTTCTTCAGCTCGGCCTCGATGCCGAACTTGTCGAAGACCGGAAGATCGCCCTGGTACAAATGGATGCGGTCGCGCAGGTCGGGCGAGAAGGTCTTCACGTACTGCATCAGCCGCTGGTGGTCTTCCTTGCTGTCGACCACCACCGAGTCGACGTCGTCCTTGAAGATGTCCCGGATCAGGCTGACGATCAGGCCGACGTCCTCGTGGACCACGGCCGGAGCCTTGGAGTCGTGCGCGCGGTGCTGGATCTCCTTCCAGAGGTCGCGCAGGTACTGCATGTCCCGCTCGATCATCTTGGCGTCCTGATCGATCGCGGCCGTGCGGATGATGAACGCACCCGCTTCGTCCTCGGGCTTGAGGTCCGACAGGATGCCCTTGAGTCGGCCGCGTTCCTTGCGGTCCTCGATCTTGCGGCTCACGCCCACGTGGTCGCCCTTGGGCATGAGCACCATGAAGCGACCCGGCAGGCTGATGTCGGCGGTCAGACGCGGACCCTTGGTGCCGATGACCTCCTTGGTCACCTGTACCAGGATCTCGTCGCCCTCCTTGAGCATGGTCTCGATGGGACGGAGGCCCTCACGGCGGCGTCCCCGCCCCCGACCGCGGCCGCGGCCGCGGTCGTCGTCGTCGACGGGGTCGTCGTGGACCAGGTCGGAGACGTGGAGGAAGCCCCCCTTCTCCATGCCGATGTCGACGAAGGCGGCCTGCAGACCGGGACGGACGGCGGTGACCACACCCTTGTACACGTTGCCGACCGCTCGCTTGTGGTCGGCGCGCTCCATCATGAACTCGACGACGTCTCTGTCCTCGAGGAGCGCGACGCGGACTTCGTTGGGACTGGAGTTGATGACGATCTCTTTGTGCATGACGGCTGTCTCGACCTCGTTCAAGCGCAGAGCTTCGCCTTCGCGCGGAGTCTCCGTTCGACTCCGACGGCCTGCTCGATCGGCGTGACGAGTCGTTCACGACCCGCGTCGTTCTCGATCGTCAGCAGGCGAAGGCGCTGCAGGGGAATGCATCGGACGTCGACCGCGGCTTCCTCCAGACCACGACGCAACACGTCGTGCGGGCGGCAGCGGGATCCGGAGCCCCGGACGTCGAGCGTGAACGCAAGGCGTTGCTCGGCGTCGGGGTCGCCCGAGATCCGGACGTCACGGAGCTGATTGATCGCGTCGTCGGGATCGTCCGTGCAGGACTCACCCGCACGGATCCGACGACTCCAGGCCTCGAGCCGCGCGCGACTGCTCGCGCGGGCCGGCTCGTCCTTCCACACGGACGGAGCGAGGCGTGCCTCGTATTCGGTCAACGCCACGCGGGAGAGCGCCACGCCGTTCCCGTGGGTGGGAACGAAGAGCATGCGGTGCAACTGCAGGTCGTCCGGCAGGTGGGGGCGCAGGCGCTCCAGAAGATCGGGAACACGGTGGACCAGACCCAGGTCGACGACCTCGGCCAGCCCCTCGATCCCCGTGGGCAACGAAGGGCCGAAGCTGAGCTTCGGGCGGGGTTGGGCCACCCCGGAGGTGGCCAGGGGAACTTCCGCGCGCGCACAGGCGCGCAGGAAGAGCTCGGTGACCTCGCCGGCACCGAGGAACCGCAGCCGGCCGCGCTTGGCGAACTCGACACGGTGATCGAACTGTCGCGGGACCAACGCCTGCCAGCGCGTCCAGCGATCGGCGCGGCTCTTCTTGCCGCTCCGACGCGAACGACGACGGCGCGATCGGGACGACGGCCCGGTCTGGTCCGCGGCCGGCGCGTCGACGACCGGGGACCGGAAGCCGGTGGGAGCACAGACCCCCGTGGGTTCGGCGGGCGCGGCGTCGTGGAAGACCTCGGCACCGAGGAGTGGCGGCCCGTCGGCGAGCGCGTCGCGCCAGGTCGCGGGGTCCACGGCGGCGTCACTGTCGGCCCGTCGACCACCCAGCCGGTGGACGCGCTCGAGAACCGGCGCCGCCGCCGATCCGGCGCGACGCAACAGGCTCTCGATGGCAGCCAGGGCCGCAGGCGCCGTCTCGACGCTCATGCGCTTGGTCGGTAGCTGATCCCGGAGCCGATCGAGCGTCGCCGCGGCGACCGCGGGCGCGATGGCCGGACCATCGTCGGGTACGAAGCATCCCACCCGCACCCGGACCTGGCGCGCACCCCGGGGTGCGATGGCCGCGACGTCCTGGACCAGCCGGGCGATCGAGGCTCGGTCGGTCTCGGCCTCGCCGGGCAGGCCGAGCACGAAGTCCAGCTGCACCGCGCCTCCGTCTTCGGCGAAGGCCTCGGCAACGGCGGTGGCCAGGGCTTCGGCGTCGATCAGACCGTGACGCTCCCGCAGGGCCGCGGAGCCACTGCCCACGAAGATTCGCTCGGTGAAGGAGTCCGCGCGCCCTGGAAGCCGGTTTCGCGGCGGCCGGTCCAGCGAAGCGACCCCGTCGACCACGAGCCACGACGACGATTCGTCCCGACGCGGGCCCCGCGAGGTGAGGAGTACTTCGTCACCGGTTCGGTCGAGGGGTGGACCGTCCGGTGCCGAACGCACCGTCACGATCTGCGCGTCCGCTTCCGGCCTGGCCTCGAGGCACCCGGAGAGCGCTCCCTCGCGGAACAGGAACTCGACGGCCAGGACGGCGTCGGCCAGGACGGCCGCGACCTCGGGAACCCGCTCGGCCCCCGGCCCGCTGAGGATCACTCGCGGCACACTCCCGCGCCGCAGCGCGCGGGGTTCGACCCCGGCACCGACGAACACGCTCAACAGACCGAGCAGCTGCAAGGGGCTGTCGAGCCAGACGAGCCAAACGGGCACGTCGGCCAGCGGTTGCAGGCTCGGGCGCGCGAACCACGGGATCTCGTGATGCGCCAATGCGCGCTCGACGTCGGGCGCGGGAGCACATGCGAGTCCGATTCGGATTTCGGGCGGGAGAAGTGCGGATTCGAAGAGCGGCCGCAAGGCCTCGGGCAAATCGGGTCCCTCGGCGAGGGACGGCCAGATCCACGCGATATCGGGCGCGCCGTCCGCGGACCGGAAGTCCCCTTCGAAGGGGCCCAGCAGCCGGCTCGGGCGCTCAAGACGGGGAAGGATCTCCCGGTCGAGCAGCTCCGCCAGGCGCTCCGCGCGGACCGCGACGGCTCCCTCTCCGCTGACCACCCCGCGGTGGTCCTCGATCACGAGCGGGACCGGTCCAGGTCTACGAGTGTCTCGACTACGGATCGGCAGCAGCGCTCACGGCGCGCTCGGCGATCCACGGCAGGAGGTGTGACCGAGCAGACGGCGAGCGCGCGATCCGACGCACGGCAGGCGGCACGCGGTCCGATTCCGCACCCGGACGAGGCCTCGTGCCTCCAGGCCGGGGTTGCGCCCGCGGGAAACCCGCCGGGGGCTGCGGCGCAACGGAATCGATGGAGCGGCCACACGGCTCCCTCGCGGCAAACCATAGACCCGACAGCGGGTTTCGGCCAGCGTGGGTTCGAGTCCCGGACGCAGATGCGGCCTTCGGGCCCCGTGCGGCTTCCGGACTGGCGACCCGGGCCGGGATCGGTCATCGTCGACGACTCCGCCGGGGCACTGCGCACGCCATCCCCGGCCGTCCGGCCCCGCCGGAAACCAGCCGGCTCTTGCAAAAGGATTCACCATGTCGCCGACCGACGCCCTCGTCGCCGAGCTCGACCAGGAATTCGCCTCGACCCGCAGTGTCCTGCAGGCCGTCCCCGCCGATCGACTGTCGTACCGTCCTCACGACAAGAGTTTCCCTCTGGGCGACCTGTGTCTGCACGTGGCGAACACCGTGGGCTGGGGAGCGACGACCCTCCAGACCGAGGAGCTCGACACCGCGACCTTCGTGATGCCCCAGAGCCCGAAGACGCCCGACGACTTCCTCTCGCTGTTCGAAGAAAACACGAAAGTGTTCCGCGAAGCCCTGTCGACGAGCAGCCCGGAAGCCCTGATGGTCCCCTGGACGCTGCGGACCGGTGACCAGGCCCACTTCACCCTTCCACGGGCCGCGGTGCTGCGGACTTTCGTTCTCAACCACCTCTACCACCACCGCGGACAGCTCACCGTGTACCTGCGACTGATCGACGTCCCGGTGCCAGGCGTGTACGGGCCCTCGGCCGACGACGCCGCGTGATCCGACCGGCCGGATTCCCCCTCCACCCGCTCGAGGTCCGATGAACCGATTGCTCGGCTCCGGCCCCCTGCTCATGGTGCTGGCCTCACTGGCCTTCACCACGATGGTGGCCTGCGCCCGCTTCGCCCGGCAGGAGATGGCCGGGGTCGAGCTCGTCTTCTGGAGAGCGGTGATCTCCCTGCCGCTCCTGGTGCTCGCCGCACGCGGCGTGCACCTGGCGATCGGCCCGGGACGCGGCGCCCTGCTCCTGCGCTCCGCCCTCGGCTTCTGCGCCATGACCTGTTTCTACGTGGCCGCGCTCGAGGTCGACCTGCTCACGCTGTCACTCGTCATGCGTCTGCAGCCGATCCTGGTGACCCTGGCCGCTCCCGTGGTCCTCGACAGTACCGAGTACGCCGGACGCGGTGCGATCGTGGCGGCGCTCTTCGGCTTCGCCGGGAGTGCCCTGCTCGCTGCCCCGAAGCTGCAGGCCGGCTCGTGGATGATCCTCTTCGCCCTGGGCGCCCCCGTCTTCTCGGCCGGCGCGCACCTCGCTCTACGCCGCGTGGCCCCGCACAACAGCGGAACGGCGATCGTCACCTGGTTCCATCTGATCATGATCCCGCTCGCGCTGGGCGGGACCGCCCTGGGTCACGGGGGAGCTCCGACCCTGCCCACCGCGGCGATCCTGTGGCCGGTGCTCGGCGTTGGCCTCTTCGCGACCGTCGGCCAACTGCTCATGACCCGGGCCTACCGCGTGGAACGCGCGTCGCTCGTGGCGTCGGCGTCGTATGCGGGCGTCCTGTTCGCGCTGGTGTACGACCTGCTGCTCTTCGGCGAGCATCCGACCTGGTGGGCCCTTCCCGGCGGCGCCATGGTGATCGGCTCCAGTCTGTGGCTCGTGATCCGCGCGCAGCGGAAGCGCGCGATCGGAATGCCGAACTGACCCACCGACGGCTGCCGATTCCGAGCAGGAAGACACGCACCCGTCCTCGACGATCGATCGAGGAAATGACGTGAGCCGGGGAACACTCCGGGACGGGGGTCCCCCGGCGAAGACATACCGGTGCGCTGCGACTTCGGGCACCGCGACCGCAACCGCGACCGGCGAGCGCATGGCTGCCGGGCCACACGGCGGCGGCGAGCGGTTCGTCTCAGCGCGCCATGCGTGGCGGCTCGTCGAACTGCATGACCATGCGCTTGTCTCCGACCCGGATCGTGGCCGTGAGCGGGAACTCCGCGTCCTCGGTCTTCCAGTAGGCCCAGTAGGGCGCATGGCGGTCGGGCGAAACGGTCACCACGGCGGGCAGCGTGACGGTCCGCTGCACGAGCCTGAGATCGGTGTCCCAGGCCGAGGCCGATCCGGACGTCACGGGTGTGGGTTCGGCGACACCGAGTCCGGTGTCGCCCTTGCCCTGAATGCCGGCGGCACCACCCCCGTCCGTGCGCTGTTCGGCGCTGATGATCTCGTAGGCGGCAATGGTCGCCTGCTCGGCCCGCAATCCGTGATCGATTCCGTCCGCCCAGTCCAGCAGTGGAGTGAGCGGCACGCCGTCACGATCGTACAGCTTGATCTGCCCGCGATCGATCGCGAGCGGAGTCTCTCCGTGATTGTGAAGGACGAGATCGAGCGTGTACACGCTCTCGCAGCGGTACAGCGAGGCGGCGGCAGTCATGCTGGCGTCTCCGGCGACGACGGCGTTGATCAGGCGGTCGTGCTTCGGCCGCTTGGCGGCCGGGAGCTCGTCGACCTTCACCGCGTAGCGCGTCGTCATCCCGTCCAGGTAGACGATGCGGCCATCGTCCTGTCGGGTGTCGACGTCCACGGGAGCCGTGGTCGCACAGGCGGCCAGCACGGGCAGCAGCACGACGTGAGTGGGGAAACGTCGAGCCATGTCCGGCCTCCTTGTCTCGGCGGCCGGGGCGGCGAGGCCCACGGCCGCTCCTGGTGCGATCGTACAACGATCGAACGTGGCCGTGGGGTGCGGTTTTGTGCGATCGGCCGGAAAGGGCCTCAGACTGCCGGAGCGGCGGGTTCGGCGGCCTTCTCCGGCGCGGCAACACCTTCGGCGACGCCGAACTCGACCTCGAACCAGAACTCCGAGCCCTGCCCGGGCTCGCTGTCGACACCGATCGCGCCGTTCATCAGCTGGACGAGCTGTCGGCAGATCGACAGCCCGAGGCCGGTCCCGCCGTGGCGGCGGGTGGTCGAGCTGTCCGCCTGGACGAAGGCGTCGAACAGCGACGCACAGCGTTCGGGGGGGATCCCGACCCCCGTGTCGCGCACGACGAAGCGCAGACGAACTCCGTCGTCGCTCCGCGCGCACGGCTCGAGCGTGACCGTCACCCCGCCGCGCTCGGTGAACTTCACGGCGTTGTTCACCAGATTGGTGATCACCTGCCGCAGACGCGTGGGATCGCCCCGGACCACCGTCGGTACGTCGGGGGCGATCTCCTCGGTCAGTTCCAGTCCCTTGCCCCGAGCCGCGAACTCCAGCACCCGCGTGACCGTGCGCACCTGCTCGGCCGGATCGAAGTCCAGGGACTCGAGGTCGAGCCGGCCTGCCTCGATCTTGGAGAAGTCGAGAATGTCGTCGATGACCCTGAGGAGGATCTCGGCGCTCTTCACCGCGACCTCGGCGTAGTCGCGTTGGTCGGCATCGAGTTCGGTCTGCAACAACAGCTCGGTCATCCCGACCACGCCGTTCACGGGCGTGCGGATCTCGTGGCTCATGTTCGCCAGGAAGTCGCTCTTGGCGCGGTTGGCACACTCGGCGACATCGCGGGCCGCCTCGGCGTCGTTCTTGGCCTCGATCAGCGCGGCCCGTGCGTCGGTCAGTTCACGCACCCGCTCGGCCAGTTCGCGCTCCTGCTGCTTCTGCTTCGAGATGTCGACGAAGGCCTCGAGCAGTACGTCCTCGCCCTGCCACACGAAGGGGATCACCGTCTTGAGGATCGGGACCCTCGAGCCGTCGGCCCCGAGCGCCACCCGCTCGGAGTGATCCACCTCGTGTCCGAGGTCCACCACCGGACACTCGTCCTCCTGGGCCGGACACACCATCTGGTGGCAGCGCCGGTCGACGAGTTCGCCCTCGGTGCGCCCCACGATCGCCTGCGCGGTGCGGTTGATCCGGCGCACGCGGCGGTCGGTCCCGACGATCATGATGCCGAAGGGGACCGATTCGACGAGTCCCTCGGTCGAGCGAGCCACCTGCGCGAGATGAGCGGCCGTGCGCTCGTGCTCCCGCATCGAGCGGCGGACGACGCGATGGACGACGACGACGGCCAGGAGGCCGATCGCCCAGAGGCCCACGTGCCAGGCGAGCAGGGAATCCCGTGCCTCGCGACCCGCATCGGGCATCGAGGGCGGGAGCGCGGCCCCGGAGGCATGGCTGGCCCCGTCGTGCATCTCCTCGGCGTGACACACGGCGAGCCGCTGCACGGTGCGATCGTGCTGGTCGAGGTTCCACAGCAACGAGGTCCCGATCGCGAGGGACCACGCCAGGACGGGGAACCAGAGGTGGTATCGGAAGCGGGCGCGCGGGAACGACATGAGCTCTCCGGGGACGACACAGGCGGGAGCCGTACCACTCACGAGCGGTGCCCGGAAGATCGGCAGATCGGCGCTCCGACTTGAACCCCGGAAACGCGGAACCGCGCCCGGAGCCTCCGGACGCGGTCGCGGATCACGGAATCGGGGCGCCGCTCAGGCGACGGCCCCGTCCTTCAGGTCCTCCTCGATCGCCTTGCGCTGCTCGTCGGTCAGCTCGACCCGGACCTCGAGCGCGGGAAGGTCGCTCCCCAGGGCCACGGGCACCTCACCGCCGGTGTCGAAGGTCATGTACTGCACGCTCGACACGCGGGTCTCGCCCACCTGCCGTTCGTCGTACTTCGGACGGACCCTGGTCCCGTCCTCGAGCTCGGCGTAGAGGTGCCTGGGCAGGTCGAGCCACTCGACCAGTTTCACCGCGCGCTCCTCGGGCGTCTCGACCTCGATCAGCAACACGCAACCGATCTCGTCGGGGCGGCCGAGCAGTTCGTTGTAGGTGTCGATCTCGTGCTGGATCGCCTCTTCCTTCACGATCTCCTCGGCGCGCATCATCTCCTGGATCTGGTAGCGTACCGTGTCGGTGTTCTCGAACAGGAAGGTCAGGTGCTCACCGACGTGCACACGGCGGGGCTCCTTCGTCTTCATGATCTTCTCGCGCTCGGTGTCGCGGCGCTCGATCCAGGTCTGGTAGTCGACGATGTCCTTGCGGTCGACCTTGCGGGCCATCAGTCCGTCTCCTCGGCCGGGGTCTCGATCTTCGTGGGGAATCCGTCCTCGCGGTAGGCGGCCGCGAGAATGCTCATGGGGTGCATGGGCTTGCGTCCGGCGTGCTGCTGGAACTGCAGCGCGGCCAGCGGGCAGTCGGTGCTCCACACCTCGGCCTTCTCGGCGCTCTTCACGCCGTCGAAGGCGCGCTTCCCGACGCGTTGGCTCGGTTCGAAGCCCTCGACGCTCATGGCGTAGGTGCCGTCGTGGCCGCAGCACTCCATGGTGGTGTGCGGCTTGGTGCCGGGGATCTTGCGCAGCAGGTCACGACCCTTGAATCCGATGCCCTGCGCGCGCAGGTGACACGGCGCGTGGTAGGCCACCTGTTCGCCCGGCGTGCTCTTGAAGTCGGTGTCGAAGCGCTCTTCCTTGCGGATGCCCCACAGGAACTCGCTGGGATCCATGACGGCTTCGGCGAGCTTCTTCCCACGCTCGCGGTCGGCGCCCTCGAGCAGTTCGGGGTACTCGCGGCGCATCATCATGGAACACGTCGGGTTGATCGCCAGGATCTTCGCGCCCTGCTCGACGTAGGGCATCAGCACGTCGAGGTTGTTCGCGGCCTGCTTGCGCACGCTCTCGAGGTCGCCCTTCTCCCACGCCGGCATGCCGCAGCACTGCAGACCCCTGGCGCAGCGCAGATCGACCTGGTTGCGATCGAAGACCTCGCAGGTGTCCTTGCCCACGTGCGGCTCGTTGTTCTGCACGTAGCAGGTCTGGAACAGGACGGCCTCTCCACCCACGTCGAAGTTCCGTCCGCTCTTCTCGGCCCACTGCTCGAAGGTGACCGGTGCGAAGTCGGGCAGGAGCTTGTCGCGGTGGATGCCCAGGGCCTTCTCCATGAACACGCGGTGGATCTTCACGCGGTTCATGGTGTTGGCCAGTCCTCCGCTCGCGCGCGCGGCGGCGGCGCTCCGGTCGGGCTGGCTGAGCACCTTGTCGCGCAGGGGAATCCCGTGCTCCTTCGCGCGCTGCGCCTTGTAGCGGTGCACCAGCTTCGGGAAGTCGAGCTGGTACTCGTGACCGTCACGCACCGTGTAGGGACACTGCACCTCGCACAACTTGCACTGGAAGCAGTCGTCCATGATCTGCTGGGTGTCCCGCGCGTTCACCTGCCGGACGTCGCCGTCGTAGTGCTCGTCGAGCAGATCGAACAACCGCGGGAAACTGTCGCAGAACTTGAAGCACATGCGACAGCCGTGACAGATCTCGAAGGTGCGGGTGATCTCGGCCTGCAGACCGTCGGGATCCCAGTACTTCGGGTCGCTGGGGTCGTAGGTGAGGCCTTCGGTGGGCGAATAGCTGATGGGCTTGTCGGAACTCACGAAGCAGAACCTCGCCGTCGGCGCGTGCGCTCAGGGGGAACGAGATCCGGTTGTGGTGGGAAGACGGTGTGTCGGGGTGGGTGCGCACGGTGCTCACGCCCCGCCCCGACACGACCGAACCGGAACTAGCCGATGCCGTCGAGCATCTGCTGGAAGCGACCGGCGTGGCTCTTCTCGGCCTTGGCCAGCGTCTCGAACCAATCGGCGATCTCGGCGAAGCCCTCGTCGCGCGCGGTCTTGGCCATGCCCGGGTACATGTCGGTGTACTCGTGTGTCTCGCCGGCGATGGCGCTCTTGAGGTTGTCCTCGGTGTCGCCGATCGGCTGATCCGTCGCGGGGTCACCCACGTTCTTCAGGTAGTCGAGGTGTCCGTGCGCGTGGCCGGTCTCGCCCTCGGCGGTCTCGCGGAAGTTGCCGGCGACCTCGGGATATCCCTCGACGTCGGCCATCTTCGCCATCCACAGGTAACGACGGTTCGCCTGCGACTCTCCCGCGAAGGCTTCCTTCAGGTTCATGTGGGTCTTGCTGCCCTTCAGCTCGGCCATGGATTCAGGACTCCTTGGAGATACCGGGGTCTCCCGGGTGGTTGGTTTCACCGGGGCGGCCGGATCCGCCCACCCCGACAGCGGTGTGCTCCTGACACTCGGAGCACAGGACTTCGTACTCGATGTTCACGGCGACCAATGCGACCCCCTCGGGCAGCATCGGCGCTTCCTGCGGCCGGAGACCGCTCCGGGCGACGTCGTAGATGGCCCCGCAGTGCCGGCAGACGGCGTGATCGTGATCCTGCAGCGTGCCGTCGACACGGAGTCGACCTTCGGGCGTGTGCACGCGCCGGAGCAGACCGCGGTCGATGAAGCTCTCGAGCGTGGAGTAGACCGTCGACAGCGACAGGCTGGGATGCGTGGTCCGGAGGGACTCGTAGACCATTTCGGCGGTGGGATGCCGCCGATCCTCCTGCAGATGGTCCAGGATCGCGACGCGGGACGCCGTGGCGCGCAGCCCGGCCTCGCGGATGCGGTCGATCTGCGGTTGCTGGTCGTCCAACCTTTTCATAATCGCTCCGATCTAGGAATGATTACTATACAAGTTGCGGGCAGGTCGCAAGGCGGAATCCACCATGATCCCGTCGTCGCCCTCGACTCTAAGCAGTCCGACGCCACATTGCTGTGATTCGTTGGTACCAATCAAGTGGAGGCAGGTGGGCCCCTCTACTCCCACTCGATGGTTCCCGGCGGCTTCGAGGTCAGGTCCAGCGTCAGGCTGCCCACACCGGGTAGGTCGAGGATCGATTCGCGGAGTTCGGCCACGAGCCCGGCCGGCAGGGTGACCGGCGCGGCGGTCATGGCGCGCTGGGAACGAACCGGGCGCAGCACGACCATCTCGCCCGCGCGTCCCTCCCAGGCCAAGGGCACGAGCACCGTCGGGCACTGCCAGACCTCGTCGTACAGGCCGTGTCGCTCGAGACCCCGCATGACCAGGGCGTCGGCCTCGCGCAGGGTGTCGAGGCGGTCGCGGCTCATGAATCCCGGAACCGGGGCGACCGAGGCCGGATGCCCCCCGCCCAGATTCCACACGCAGCGGTTCACGTGCGGAACCTCGGCACAGATCGCCTTCACGACTGCCCCGGCCGTGGCGTCGTCGACGTCGCCCGTGATCAGGGCCGGGTGCTCGTAGGCGCGCAGGTCGGCCTTCACGCCGACCGAACGGATCGGCAGAACGACGGCCTGCACACCGAAGCGCGCGGCGACTTCCGGGAGCTTCGCGCGGATCTGATCGAAGTGATGGTCGTCGGGGCGGCCGTCGCTGCACAGCAGGCGCACGCCCAGACCGGGCCCGGGGAAGGGATGCCGCCACAGCGCCGCGTGCGGAATGCCCAGCTTCTCGCCCAGCTCGCGGACCTCGACCTTGTACAGCTCCTTCAAGGGCTCCACCACCCGTCCGGCGGCGATCATCTCCTCGATCACCGGCACGCGGTTGTGGTGGGTCTTGATCACGTCGGCGCGTTTGGTGCCCCCGGTCTCGATCGTGTCGGGATAGATGGTGCCCTGTCCGAGCAGGTGGTCCTCGACCCCAAGCTCGCGCGCCTTGTCCTCGAAGACCCGGACGAAGGTCTCGCCGATGATGGCGCGCTTGCGCTCGGGATCGGTCACGCCCGCGAGCGCGTCCAGGAAGGTGGCGTTGGCATCGACGAAGTGCAGGTGTTCGTCCAGGCCGAGTTCGCGGAACAGATCGAGGACCTGCCGGCTCTCGTCCTTGCGCATGAGTCCGTTGTCCACGTGCAGCAGGTTCACGCGCTCCGGTCCCAGCGCCTCGCCCAGGAGGGCGGCAGCGACCGTCGAGTCGACGCCGCCACTGGCCAGCAGGAAGACCGACCGGTCCCCCACCTGTTCCTTCAGTCGCTCGATCTCCTCGGCGAGGAAGGCGTCCATGTCCCAGGTGGGCCGGCAGCCGCAGATCTCGAAGACGAAGTTGGCGATCATGCGATCGCCGTGCTCGGTGTCGTCGACCTCGGCGTGGAACTGGAAGCCGTAGCGGCGCAGGTCGTCGTTGCCGATGGCGGCGTAGCGGTGGTCGGTGGCCCCGTGCGCACCGGTGGTGTAGCCGAGCTCGCGGAACCCGGGCCCCAATCCGGTGACCGAGTCGTTGTGACTCATCCACACCGTCTCGACCGGTCCCAGCCCGGCGAAGAGCGGATGCTCACCGGTGAGGTGGAGATCGCTGTGCCCCCACTCCTTGCCGCCGTTCACGATGCTGCCGCCGTAGTACTTGGCGATCTCCTGGTGGCCGAAACAGAAGCCCAGGATCGGCTGCTCCAGATCGAACAGACGCTTCTCGTAGCCGGAGTCCTCGTCTTGCGACGACAGCGCCGGGCTGCCCGACAGGATCACGCCCTTGACGCCCGCGTAGGCCTCGATCGGGTCCTCGGGCTGGCGGATCTCGGCCAGGACGCCCTGGCGGCGCACCTTGGCCGCGATCAGGTGGGCGTACTGCCCGCCGAAGTCGACGACGGCGATCAGGTCGTGCTGCATGGGGGACTCCCCGGACGGCTGGAGCGGTGGGAACCGAGAATGTAGCGCGATCGGGCCACGGGGGACAGAGCCGGATCGGGGCCGGGATCCAGGCCTCCCCGATGGTCGGCGAGGGCGGCCGGGGCTTTCCTGGCGTCTCCGTCCCGAAGGAGTCGACCGTGGCGCGAGCCGACCGCCGGAGCCGATCCGTCCTCGTCCTGAGTGCGCTCATGGTGGCGAGCGTCGGTGGGGCCTATCTCACGATCCCCGGCTTCCACGACTTCGTCGACGAGATGCTGAGTGTGCTGACCAGCGAAGATCCCGATCGGGCCCGGCGATGGGTCGAGCCCTTCGGCTGGCGCGGCCCCGTGTTGATCGTGTGCCTGATGACCGCACAGATGTTCCTGATCGTCGTCCCCTCGTGGCTGCTGATGGTCCTCGCGGTGCTGGTGTACGGAGAGGTCCTCGGCTCGCTGATCTCGCTCGTCGCGGTGGTGACCGCATCGTCGGTGGGCTACGGCGTCGGCGCGGTGATCGGCCGGCATTCGGTGCGGCGCCTGCTCGGTCCCCGGACCGAAGCGCGCGTCCGGTACGAGGCCTGCCGCTACGGCGTGTGGGCCGTGGTGATCGCCCGCCTGTCGCCGCTGTTCTCGAACGATGCGATCAGTTTCGTCGGTGGCCTGCTGCGCATGGGGTACAAGCGCTTCCTCACGGCGACGGTGGCCGGGATCCTCCCGCTGATCGTGCTCATCGCCGCCTTCGGCCGCAACGCACAGACCATGCGCACCGGTCTGGTGTGGATCTCCGCCGCCAGCCTGCTCGGGCTGGTCGCGAAGATCGTGCACGACCACCGACGCGGCGACGTGGAGCCCTGCGAGGACCGAGGGTGACCGGACCGGAGCGGCCACCCCTCGTCCCGCGGCTCAGCGGACCAGCGTCAGCTTGACCACCCGCGTGGCGTCGGGCGTGCTCAGCCGCGCGTGGTAGGTGCCCGAGGCCGCTGCGCGTCCGGCGTCGTCGACACCGCGCCACACCACCTCGTGCCGACCGTGGTCGAGCACGTCGTCCACCAGCGTGCGAACTCGACGCCCCGCGGTGTCGTACACGTCCAGTCGGACCGGCGTGCCGTCGACCGGCAGCTCGAACGACAGTTCGGTCGCCGGGTTGAAGGGATTGGGCACCGGCGCGTGCAGCACCAACGAACGCAACGGCACCGGCGCGTCGGTCGTCGTCGTCGGGGCCGCGGCCACGGACTCGTTGCCCGCGTCGTCGACCACCGCCAGCCGGTAGCTGTCGCTCCACGTCCCCGTGTCGTCGTACCACGACGTCGCCGTCGTCTCGCACACCAGCTCCTGTGCCTTCGCCGCGCGCGTCCGGTACAGACGGAACACCAGGAAGTCCGGAGCCGTGCTCGGTGCCCAGCTCAGGCCCACGCCGTCGGTCGTGTACGACACGGCGAAGCCCGAAGTCGGTTCGGGAACGAGATCGTCGACCGAGTAGCCGCTGTCCGGTGCGGACTGGAAGTACACCAGCGGGTCGTCGGTCATCGCCCGCAGCAGGAAGCTCGACCACCAGATGCCGGCCGACGTGGAATCACCCAGCGTGGGCACGACGCACTGATAGAAGTCGTCGCCGGCGGCGGGAACGCTGGCCACGTAGTCCCAGCCGGCGAGCTTGGCCCCGCTGTCCTCGCGACGGTAGACGTCGTAGGAGAGGATCGTGGGCGCGGTCGGACCGTCGTACTCCGAACGCAGCCACTCCAGGCGTACCTGACGGCCCTGGTCGTTGCCGACGTCGGTCACCGACAGCAGGCGCGGAGCCTCGGAGTACTCGACCTGGACGTCGAGGTCGTCGTAGCGGACCCAGTCGTCCGTCTCCTGGACCGGATCCCCCCACTCGCCCGCGTAGATCACCCCCTGGATCTTCTCCAGGCGTTGGCCGCGCAGGTACTCCCCTTCGTACCAGGAGCGCGGCGGCCGGTATCCCGCGATGTCCTGGGTCTCGCCGTTCACGGTGATCGACACGTACTCGTCACCGGCGTGGTCGATCACCAGTTCCACGCGGTGCCACGTGTCCCAGGCCAGGTCCTGGCCGACGGTCAGGGGAACCGGAAGTCCCCCCGAGCCCACGGGCGAATGGAAGATCTGGACGTCGAGGCCGGTGACGTCGCGGGGGGCCTGATGGCCCGACACCAGACGGACGCCACCGATGAGAAAGCCCGGGTGCGGTCCGCCGACGGCTTCGACGTCGGCGCGGTAGCGGTTCTGGGTCGTGACGGCGCTCGAGCGGCAGAAGACGTCGAAGGACAATCGCACGATCGCCACCTGCGTCAGGTCCACCCACTCGTCGAATTCGCGGTAGCCGTAGGTCTGCACGCCGGAGGCGCTCGTGATCGGAGCGTAGAGTTCGAGGCAACGGCCGGGGTCACCGCCACTGCCGAGGATCTGGGCGGTCGCATCGCCGCTCAGCGACCGGTACCACCAGTCCTGATCGGCCGCGCCGGGGTGGCCAGTGAGATCCCCGACGGTGCAGTCCTCGAAATCGGTGGAATAGACGACGGCCGCCGCCGTCGCCGGAACGACCGCACCGAGGATCCAGACGATCGTCAGCGATGCGGTCAGGGCGCGATGAGCCATGACTTCCCTCCCAGGAATCATTTGTCCAGGCCGAGAGGGACCCACGGCGGGGATTCTAGCCCGGAACCGCATCCGTGTCCCATCGTACAGCGGCACCACTTCTGTCCGGCCCGGGGAGAGCGTTGGGGACGCTCCCCATCTCGTCGTGATCGCACGCGGCTAGAGTATCGGGACGACACACGTCGACCCGTGAACGGGATCCGACCCGACCCAGGAGGTGGAACCGTGCAGGTCCCACTCGAACTGACCTTCCGCGGCGTGAAGAAGACCGAGGCCCTCGACGACCTCGTACGCGACAAGGTCGAGAAGCTGCACCGCGTGTGCGACTACCTCACCAGTTGCCGCGTCGCGGTGGAACGGCCGCAGGGCAACCCGTCGACCGGGAGTTCCTACCGCGTGCGGGTGGCGGTGCAGGTTCCCCGCGGCCACGAACTGGTCGCCGTCCGCGAGCCGAGCCAGGGCACGGTGAACGACACCCTCGAGACGGTGATACATCGCACCTTCGACGCCATGCGAAGCCAGTTGGAGCAACTCGTGGCGAAGCAGCGCCACGACGTGAAGGCGCACCCCTCGCAGGACATGGTCGGCATCGTCGACCAGTTGTTCCCCGACGAGGATCACGGCTTCCTCAAGACGCCGGAAGGCGAAAGCGTCTACTTCCATCGCAACGCGGTCGTGAACGAGGACCTCGAGGATCTCGTGGTGGGAACCGGCGTGCGCTACGTCGAGGAGATGGGCGAGCAGGGACCCCAGGCGAGCACCGTGCAGGTGGTCGCCCGTGTCGGTGGCCCCGGTCGCGAGGAACTCCGGGAGGATGCCGGGGAGCAGTGACGCGGGCGCCGGTTTGTCCGGCCCCGGACCTGGTGTTAGACTGAACCGTCGAACGCGCATCCCGCGCGGACACCCCCGTGGAAGGCGAATCCCGTGTCCGGAGCCGTGGCTCGTTTCTCGGCGTTCCTCTGCCTGCTCACCGCCGTCGTCGTGCCCACGGCGGCGCACGCGGTGTCGATCGACTTCCGCGTGCGCATGTCCCACCAGATCGAACTCGGGAACTTCGATCCCACCACCGAGTTCGTCGATCTCGCCGGACCCTTCAACGGCTGGGGTACCGAAGAGCTGATCGTCCTGTCGGACGCCGACGGAGACTCGATCCACGAGGTCACCGTCGACGGCTTCACCCCGGGCGAGACCATCGAGTTCAAGTTCCGCCTGAACGGCGAGTGGGACGGCCGCGAGGAGTTCCCGGGCGGCGGACCCAACCGTCGCTACACGGTCCGGTCGAGCGACGACGAGATCCTCGTGTGGTACGGCGACCGCGCGCCCGACGCCGGCGTGGGCGAGCTGTCGTGGTGGAACGACACGGTCTTCTACGAGATCTTCGTGCGCAGCTTCCACGACAGCGACGGCGACGGCATCGGAGACTTCCAGGGCCTGACCGACAAGCTCGACTACCTGAACGACGGCGACCCGAGCACCGACGACGACCTGGGCGTGACGGGGATCTGGCTGATGCCGATCCACGAGTCGCCGACCTATCACGGCTACGACACGATCGACTACCGCTCGATCAACCCGGACTACGGCACGCTCGACGACTTCCGCACCTTCCTCGACGCCGCCCACGCCCGCGGGATCCGCGTGATCATCGACTACGTCATGAACCACGCGTCGACACAGCACCCGTGGTTCGTCGCCGCACGGCAGGGGAACCCGACCTACCGCGACCATTTCGTGTGGTCGCCGACGGATCCCGGCCAGACCGGACCGTGGGGTCAGCCGGTGTGGCATCGCGATGCCTCGGGGTACTACTACTACGGGCTGTTCTGGAGCGGCATGCCCGACCTCAACTACGACGAGCCGGCGGTGCGCACCGCGATGTTCGACACGGCCGCGTGGTGGCTCGACACGATCGGCATCGACGGCTTCCGGCTCGACGCGGTCCTGTACATCGACGAGAACGACGGGCAGCTGCAGAACACGCCGGAGACCTTCGACTTCTGGCGCGACTTCAACCTGCACGTGAAGTCGGTGGATCCCGAGGCGATGTCCGTGGGCGAGGCCTGGACCAACTCCTCCACCGTACGCCAGTACGTGATCGAGGACCGCCTGGACTTCTGCTTCGAGTTCGAGCTGGCCAGCGCCATGCTCGGAGCGGTGAACAGCGGCGACGCGCAGGGCCTGGCCTACAAGGCGGACCAGGTCTACGGACTCTACCCCTACCTGCAGTACGCCACCTTCCTCACCAACCACGACCAGGACCGTGTGATGAACGTGGTCGGCGAGGACGTCGACCGCATGAAGGTGGCCGCGGGCATCTACCTCACGCAGCCCGGGGTGCCCTTCCTCTACTACGGCGAGGAAGTGGGCATGCTCGGCACCAAGCCCGATCCCGAGATCCGGCGTCCGATGCAGTGGACCGGCGGTCCGAACGCCGGCTTCACCACCGGCGTTCCTTGGAACGAGATCGGCCCGAACGCCGCGGACTTCAACGTCGCCGACCTGCGGCAGGCCCCGAATTCGCTGTGGAGCTGGTACCGCGACCTCGTGGGCGTGCGCAACGCCACGCCGGCCCTGCGGCGTGGAGAGTACCTGCCGCTCGCCACGGGGGATCCGGCGGTGCTGGCCTACCTGCGCCGCTACGAGGCGCAGACGGTGCTCTGCGTGATCAACGTGGGCGACACCGCACGCAGTGGAGTCACGCTGGACGGCACCAGCGACCGGTGGGCGGCCGGAGACGTGGCCCTGCGCGATCTCCTGGGCACCGGTCCGGACGTCGACACGGTCATCGACGCGTCCTTCGACCTGGCCGGCCTCGACCTCGACGCCCACGACGTGCGGATCTACGAGGTCACGCGAGCCACGGGTGTGGACGAGCCGACCGGCGATCCCGAGACGGGCTTCCACCTGCGGCCCCTGCGCCCCAATCCCTTCGACGGCTCGACGACGATCCGCTACACGCTGAGCGAGACGACGCAGGTGCGGTTGGCCGTGTACGACCTCGCCGGGCGCGAGGTCGCCCGCCTGCACGAAGGATCGGTCGTGGCCGGAACCCACACGGTGCACTGGTCCGGCCGCGACGACCGCCGACGTCGTCTGGGCAGTGGCGTGTACTTCGTGCGGCTGCAGGCCGACGGCCGCAGTCGGGTCCAGAAGGCGATCCTGAGCCGCTGATCGCACCCGCCGATCAGGCCTTCTCCTCGATGTCCATGCTCTGCAGCGGACCCTGGCCGGTCGTGCCGAAGAGCGCGACCCGACGCGACAGGTCGCGCAGGAACCACCGGGCGTGGCGAGCACGCGCGAGCATCTCGTCGGGTTCGAGGTCGAGGTCGCCGGACAGCTCGAGCACCAGCCCGCCCGCGAAGCGGATCCTCCGCAGCTCGCCCACCAGACGCAACCAGTCGATCTCGCCCTCGCCCGGCGGCAGGTGGTCGTCGTAGTCGCCGCGGTTGTCGTGGACGTGCAGCATGCGGAGGTGCCCGGCGAACTTGCGCACGATCTCGGTGATGTCGCGCGCGAGGTGCGCGTGGCCGGTGTCGAGGCACACGCCGACCTCGACCCGCCGGATGTCGCCCAGGATCCACAGCATGTCGCTGGCGTTGCCGAACAACAGGTGCGGCAACATGTTCTCGAGACAGAAGCCGATCCCGAGCTGCGCGCAGCGCTGCGACACCACGTCGAGCACCGAGGCCGCGTTCCGCAGACGGTGCAGGCGTTCCTCGGCCGGGGGCTCCTCGGACATCTCCGGCCCGGGGTGGATCACGAAGTACCGCACGTTCAGCTGCGCGGCCGCCTCGGCCGATCGCAGGATCTCCTCACGCGAGTAGGCTCGCCGCTCGTCGTCGAGCGACGTGATGTCGATGTCCCGTCCGTAGGGCGCGTGGAAGGAGTAGGCCTCCAGATCCAGGTCGCGGAGTCTGCGGACCAGGGACTCGAGCGCGTCGCGGTCGTGGTAGTCGAAGTGCTTCTCGGCGGAACAGATCTCCAGCATGGAGAATCCACCGTGGTAGATGGGCTCGAGGACGTCGAAGATGCTCCGGTCGTAGAAGCAGCCCGTCGACAGACCCACCGGCCAGTCGCTCATGTCCATCTCCTCTCCAGCGCGCGCCGTCGCCAGTCGGTGAGGTCGCAATCCCCGAAGGGCCGCGCGCACAGGCCCTTCTCCTTCTCCGACTGGCAGTTGTAGTCGACGAGTTCGTCGTTGCCGACGGCGATCCAGCTCGCGAAGAGCCGGGTGTAGAAGTCGGCACGAGTCGCGGCGTCGTAGTAGTACCAGCGGCCGCCCCATCCGTGGTCGCGCTCGTACTTCGAGCGGATCAGTCCGGCCACGTCACGGGGATGCCAGCCGTCGGCCCACAGGGTGGCCACCAGGCGACGGATCCCCGCCGGTTGCAGAAGAACGTCGTTCGGCCTCCGGACCGATTCGGCCACACAGGGTGGCAATCGGTCGAGGTCCAGCGTGTCGTAGGTCTCGGCCCAGCGCTCCGGCGCCTCGGGCTGGTGGTCGTAGTACCAGTCGTGGAACCGGGCCAGCGGTGAGTCGCGGTAGTCCTCGATCAGTCGACGGGTTCCGTCGGATCCGTCGGGAATGCGGGCCGACACCCGCCGCGCCAGGTCCCGGGCCCGCTCGGGATCCCGCATGACGTCGATCGCCGCCCGCGTGTCGAACTCGTGCTGGGGTACGGCGAAGAGCAGGGGCAGTTCGGCGTGTTGATCGGGCGAGAACAACCCCGGCTTCAGCCAGGGCTTGAGGTAGGCCGAGAACGGCAGGCGGATCATGCGCGTGTGCACCGGATCGCCGTACTCGGAGAGATCGATCGACAGCCCTTCGCGTCCCCGCTCTCCGGGACCCACCCGGACGTCGGTCAACTCGACGGGGATCTCGCACTTCGGCGCCGCCTTCTCCACGAAGCGATGCGAAAGACGCTCCATGACCAGCCCCAGCCCGGCGTGACCCCGGCACGCCTCCACCGGGAGTTGGTCCCCCCGCGGCGAGCGGATCGTCGCATTCGTCAGGGCCATGTGGCGCGGCATCCGGCCCACGGCGACGAGCGAGGAGGCCGCCGGCGTGCCGTACGGGATGCGCCACACGAAGTGGTGTCCGCGGCCGGTGAGCAGGTGCAGAGCGGAGACGCCGTAGTCGGCCAGCACCTCTTCGATGGCATCCACCAGGGGCTGCTGGATCCGGAACGCGCGCTGCGGGTCCTTGATGGCCTCACCGGGATAGTCGTAGTTCACGTACTCGATGTCGAGGTGCGCGATCAGCCCCTCGTGGTCCCACAGCGACCGGCCGACCTCCCATCCCGCCTCGAGGAACGCGTCGAGCCGCTCCGACCCGTGCCGGTGCACGCCGCCGTCGGCGCTGTCGCAACGGCACAGGTACGCGCAGGTCGCCTCGCCGTCGGAGGGACCACCCAGGAACTCCCGCATGCGCCGGCGCACATGGGGATCGCCGTAGTACGAACGCAGGTCCACGGTCTCGGTCCGTTTCGGCCCGGAGACGGGCCGGTCTGGGGTGGAGTCCCAGGATGGCCCCGCGACACCGGGAAGTCCGAGGGGGGATCTCCCGAGGAGCCGGTCCGGAGGCGACACCCGGGCCCGTCGTGCGACGACCCGCCCTCGGGTCGGGCGCTCCCCGGTCGCGGTCGGGTGCGGTGCCTGCGACCGTCCTGTCCCATGGACACCACCGCCGAGCGCACCGCCGCCCCTCCCTGGCAGAGGGACGTCGACGACGTCCTCGCGTCCTTCGACGTCGACTCCGAGCAGGGGCTCGATGCGCGTGCCGTCGAGGAACGCCGTCGGGAGCACGGCCCGAACCAGCTGCACGACGTCGAGCACGAGAGCACCCTCGGGATCCTCGTCCGTCAGTTCCGCAGCCTGATCATGCTCGTGCTGTTCGCCGCCGTCGTCCTGTCGGCCGCGTTCGGCAACGCCATCGACGCGGCGGCCATCGCCGTGGCCATGCTGATCAACGCCGGCATCGGCTTCCTCACCGAGCTGCGGGCGTTGCGTTCGATGGAAGCGCTGCAGGAACTCGACCGTCGTTTCGCCACCGTGCTGCGCGAGGGCGATCAGGACGAGATCGAGGCGGAGGACCTCGTCCCCGGCGACGTCGTGCTGGTCGAGGCCGGCGACGTGGTCACCGCCGACATCCGGCTGGTCGAGGCGAACAACCTGCAGGTCGACGAGTCCGCGCTCACCGGCGAATCGGTCCCCGTGGGCAAGCACCGCGATGCGGTCGAGCCCGAGACCCCGCTGTCCGAACGCAGCTGCATGCTCTACAAGGGCACCGCGATCACGCAGGGATCCGGGCGCGGCGTGGCCGTGGCCACCGGCATGCAGACCGAGATCGGCGGCGTGACCTCGCTGGTGAAGGAGGCCGAGAGCGAAGAGGACCCCTTGAGCCAGCGTCTGGACGCGCTGGCCTCGCGCCTGGTCCAGGGCATCGTGGCCGTGGTGGTGATCGCCGGCGGCGCCGGGCTGCTCGCCGGCAAGGAACTGGTGTTCATGATCGAGACCGCGGTCGCCCTCTTCGTGGCCGCCGTCCCCGAGGGTCTGCCGATCGTGGCCACCCTGGCCCTGGCCCGCGGCATGCATCGCATGGCCGAGCGCCACGCCCTGGTGCGCCGCCTGTCAGCCGTGCAGACGCTGGGCTCGACCAACGTGCTGCTCACCGACAAGACGGGCACGCTCACTGAGAACCTGATGACCGCCACCGACCTGCGCCTCGACGACCGCCACGTCGAGATCGGCGGAACCGGTCTGTCGACCCGCGGGGAGTTCCGCGTCGACGGCGACGAGATCGAACCCGACGACGACCGGCTGCGCGAGGCCCTGCGCGTGGGCACGCTGTGCACGAATGCCAGCCTGGGCGACGACGGCGAGGCGACGGGCGATCCGACCGAGGTCGCCCTTCTCGTCCTCGGCGCCAAGGCCGGCCTCACCCGGGACGACCTGCTCGCCGAGAACGAAGAGGTCCGCGAGCACGCCTTCGATCCGTCGATCAAGATGATGGCGACCGTCCACCGCGCCGGCGAGGCTCACTTCGCGGCCGTCAAGGGCGCCCCCGAGGCGGTGCTCGAGGTGTGCTCCCGCGTGGTGACCGCCGAGGGTTCCCGCGAACTCGACGACGAGGCGCGCGAGTGGTGGCGCGACGAGAACCACCGCCTGGCCTCGCAGGGCCGCCGCGTCCTGGCCCTGGCCCGGCGCGATCTCGACGATCCCGACACCGACGACGTGTACCGCGATCTCGATCTGATCGGACTGGTCGGACTGCTCGACCCCGTGCGCGACGAGGTGCGGGCACCGATCGAGACCGCCCGCCACGCCGGGATCCGCGTGGTGATGATCACCGGCGATCAGCAGGAGACGGCTGTCGCCGTGGCCCGCGACCTCGAGCTGCTCGAGGACGAGCGCGAGGACGTGGCCGGTAGCGAGATCCTCGGTCCCGACGACGCCGACGACTCCACCCGCGAGCGCCTGCTCGACGCCACGGTCTTCCACCGCGCCTCGCCCGAGCAGAAGCTCGACCTGATCGCCCTGCACCAGTCGGCGGGATCGGTCGTCGGCATGACCGGCGACGGCGTGAACGACGCTCCGGCCCTCGAGAAGGCCGACATCGGAATCGCCATGGGAGAGCGCGGTGAACCCGTCGCCGCCGATGCCGCCGACATCATCCTCGAGGACGACCGCCTCGACACGGTGGCCATGGCCATCGAACAGGGCCGGATCATCTTCGACAACGTCCGCAACTTCGTGGTGTACATGATCTCGGGGAACATCGGAGAGATCCTCATGGTGCTCCTGGCCGCGCTGGTCGGCGCGCCGCTGCCCCTGCTTCCCCTGCAGATCCTCTACATCAACGCGGTCAACGACATCTTCCCCGCCCTGGCCCTCGGCGTGGGCCCCGGCGGCGGCCACGAGATGGACGGCCCACCCCGCGCTCCGGGCGAGCCGATCCTCACCCGCCGGCACTGGATCTCG
>Ga0102940_1000497_pt1 | contig 26952 bp, 9 predicted proteins | sample SalPonR2_C_D1_MG_FD_78215 | JGI IMG/M metagenome (GOLD analysis project Ga0102940, IMG submission 78215) | Salt pond soil microbial communities from South San Francisco under conditions of wetland restoration - Salt Pond MetaG R2_C_D1_MG | ecosystem: Environmental > Aquatic > Marine > Intertidal... | reverse complement strand
CATGGCGGGGCCCCATGTAATTGGGATCACCCGGCAGCCAGTCGCGTAAAGTGATATAATCGTACTGATCCGGATCCGTAGAACTCGTATCCGGCAGATCGCCGTAGTCAAAGCCAACAAAGCCGAAGTCAATCGTCTCATCAATTTGATTATCCGGCCAGGTGTTACCCGCAGCCACTTCCAAAGATCCGATATCGTTCTTACCCACCGGATCGGCTTCTTCCACACACATCATCAATGGATCGTCAATACGGAAGTAATTCTCGGTGGTACGATCGTCTATATTGGAATCGTAGCCATCACTGTTATAGGCGACGCAATTCGATAAATCATTTACATCAAAGGTATCCCGATTCACCGTTGGTGTCATATTATCCGGGTCGCTAACGATAATCCGGTAATACTTTGATCCGGGCACGGTGGGTACTTCCTGACCAATCAGACCGGCGAAGATGAAGGCTCCATTTTCGTTGGTTTCTGTCATGTAGGTCCGCTCAAAGGCATCGTTGCCAAAGACATCGTCCAATCCGGCGTATTCCAGCGTTACTTTAACGCCGGGAATCACCGGCTCGTCGATGTCCTGAATACCATCGTAGTCTCGATCTTCCCAGACAATATTTCCGCTCGTTGTACGTACCAAATTAATAAAATAGTCTTCTACTTCACCCAGTGGTACGATACCATTAGAAAAGTTTTCGTTACCCGGCAGAATGCCCGTTGGTCCCAGGTTGGGTTCTTTCCCAATTCGGAAACGGCCCAGGAAGTTACCATCCTGGAATAAAGCACCTTCCGGTACATTAAATCTCAGAATGACGGGATTAGCGTCCAATTGATCGCTTAACTCCAGCTCCACCGCGTTGGTATTAGGCTCTAAGAAGAGCGTATCATCGTTTAGGAAAGTAAAGATGATTTGTTCATCCGGATCCAGACCCGCCGCCGGGTTATTAGGATCCAGGTAAAAGTCGCCATCTCCGTTCCAGTCGAAATAAGCCTGTAGGAAGGCATCCGGCCCATCGTTATTAATCGAAGTCTGGAAGGCCACCGAGATGATCGCTTCTGATCCGGGAACCAAAGGCGTAAGGAAGGTAACACCCGATTCGTCGTTCACGCAAGTGAGCGTATCCTGCTGATCGGAGGTGTTCCAGCCCATATCATTGGGGTTATCTCCCAGACCATCGGCTACCGGCATCACGCCCTGTCCGTTGAATACTTCCTGTCCGGCATCAATATCGGGCTGTCCTTCTTCTTCGGCATCGGCACACTGCCCCAGGTAGATTTCTGGCGTCACAATGTGTTTAGGACCTTCCAGTGGATTACCCACTTTCACACTATCGGTGGGGAAAATACCCGAGACATTCTCGCCTACCGAAGAACCATCTTCAACGGTACCGTAGGTGTCTAATAAATCACCGAAATCAAAGCCAGTATAGGCAAAGTCAATTCTATGCTCCACTTTATTATCAGGGAGCGTTATGCGTTGATTAGGATCTAATAAAGATGGATTGAGCTGATCCAATATCCCTTCTTCGTCGGTAGCTACCGAGTCTCTATTGAGCAAGAAGACTTGTGTCTTCGCCTGACGAATTTCGCCATCGGCGTACTCCCAGGGCTCTTTTAAAGCCAAACCATCGTTGTCCAGATCTTCTTCGGTGACAAAATCGATCCAATCCGCCCGACTTGGTGTCAGGTTGAAGGTATCTACTGAGATTAACTGGTAATTACCTTCGATCATACCGAAGAAGCTATAAGTACCATCTTCGGCGGTAAAGGTTTCACAGATGTAATCTTCGACCGCATCTCCATCCAGTGCGGTAGTCGTCGGATCGAGAATCGTGGTTTGATTGATAGCATCAAAAGTTCCGTTGAATTCGTCAACACCGCCAAAACGCAGTACCACCCGCACGCCTTCAATCCCCAGTGGAATTTCCTCCGGGTCCTGACGGCCGTTGTTATTTCTATCTTCCCAGACTAAATTACCAATCTGGAAGACAGGTACATAATAATCTTCCACCTCGCCATCTCTGGCCAGGCCAGTAGGCGCAGGTGTGGCGATAAATTCTGCGTCTGTGGTAATTCGGAAGCGGAAGAAGGCATTACCTTCGGTAAAGGTGGCTGTCGGTGGCACCGTGAAGGTCGCGATCTGTCCATCTACCGTTGCCCCGGCAGCGATCGTATTTTGCGAAAGCGTAACTAAATCCAAAACACCATCGTTCTCCCAGTCGGCATACATAAATATAGTAGCGGGTAAATCCGTATTATTGGTACCACTAAAAGCGATTTGTGCTTCTTTACCAGGGGCCAGAGGCGTGAGGAAAATGATACCGTCTTCGTCGTTTACGATCTGGTTTTCATCATCGCCAATACTTTCTAAGCCCGGCACCCCATCTTCTTCCGTATCAATGACATCTCCCAGATATAGTAGAGGGGTAACCGGCACGGCGTGTCGGGGACCATCGTAGACTCTAAATGTTTGGAAATCATTAATCGCCGTGTTTGCGGTAAGGTCAGGTAAATCACCATAATCTGTTCCTTTGACTTCTATAACAAAATCTTCCACTTCACCATCCAGTGCCTGTCCGTAAGGATCAAAGAACTCACCAGTAGTCAACCGTATCCGTACCCCAACGGAATCCGCCTGGTCCCGCATCGGGATGTCAAAGGCAATACGATAGTCTACTGGCGTTGCTAGAGGGGCAATGGGTGTTATGCTGGTTAGTTTCGTCTCCTCCTCGTCTTCGAAATCGCCATCACCATTCCAGTCGACAAAAACCAGCAGGTTAGCATTACGCTGGGTGTAGTTTCCTACGGGAATCAATAGTTCAATCGGCTCGCCGGCTACGATGGAATCCGTCATCATGGTTCCGGGGCGCACAAAGTTTAGGAAAGAGAGATCTTCATCATCGATACGATCACCTGCTCCTGAAATAGGATCAACCACAACTTCGTCATCACCGTCGGCTTTTTCCGTCGGAATACCTTCATTCTCCGCATCCGGCGCAGTAGCACCAATCTGAAGGTTGGGAATACCGTCGGGATTCGCATCAATTTGTGCTTGTGTCAGGCGATCCAGCTCTATGTAAACAATCTTATGGCTAGGTCCTGGATAGCCGCCTTCCCGATCTGTAATGTACTGCGGCTCGGGTAAATCTCCCCAGTCGAAACCAGCGATCGGTACAAATAAATCGTGCACCTCACCGATGACATCTACGCCGGGCGGATCGTTAGAAGGACTAGCGGGTCCAGTAGATAGGCTTACCGCCCCTTCTGAATCCGAAAGGCGGAAACGAGCCCCTACCCGATCGGGCAGAGGAACCGGCATGGGAGGTACTGTAAAGCTTACTTCGTAGTAACCACTAGCACCTACCGGAATTTCAATAATATCAGATTTTTCATAAGTTGGATCGTCTTCGAAATCGCCATTATCATTCCAATCGACGAAACCTCTTAAGTAAGCGGGACGGTCCAGTAAGTTTCTCACAAAAACGTAGAAAACAGCGGGCTTATCCCTGATGATGGTATCCGGTGGAATGATGCCATCCTCATCGTCGATACCATTAATGTCATCACCAAAAGCATTGATCTGCGACTGGCCATTCCCTTCGGCATCTACGGTATTACCAATGGAAAGGTCCTCATTGATAATATGACGCGGACCGCGGGATCCATCCAGCGAATAAAAAGTATGGTAATCTCCTCTTCCTGTTAAATCTCCCATCACTGTGGGCGAATCATCATCCGGTAAATCACCGTAGTCAAATTGCTTGACATCGATCAGGAAGTCTTCGACCTCTCCGTCGGGAGCCGGGCCGTAGGCATCAATGGTTTCCAATGTAGAAATACGCACCCGGGCACCAATCAGTGCCGTTGGGGTATAGTCGGGAATGGTAAAGGGAATTTGATAAATAATATCCGTTCCCTGCATGTCGATGGTAATCCGATAGGATTCGGTAGCCCCTTCGAAGAGGCCATTATCATTCCAGTCGAAGTAGGCAGTCAGGTAAGCATCCCTGCCCGTATTATTGGTGACAGGTAGCTCTAGAATCACATCATCTCCCGACTCCAGCAAGGCCGGATCGGCATTCGCGACCATTTTAAAAGGATCCTGATTTTTGAAATAGAGGCCAATCTGCTCTAAATCTTCATCATCTATCCGTACAATACCGGGCTGATTCACTACCTGATCATCTCCATCGGCCATGGCCGATGGTTGTCCATTTCTCTCGGCATCGGGAGGGGTCATACCAAAATACAGGGAAGGCATTCCGGGTGGAACGGCATTGGCTACGCTCACAATCTTGTGACTAGGACCTGGATATCCACCTTCCGTATCCGTAGCAAATTTCGGCTCGGGTAAATCGCCCCAGTCGTAAGCTACGATATTGACAAATAAATCTTCAATTTCTCCTACACTCACTAAATCCACATCTCCCGGGCCGTTGGCAGAAGTCGCTACAGTAGGATTACTACTCAAACGAAAGCGAGCAGCTACTTCATCAGGTAATGGAATCGGCGTTGGTGGTACGGTGAATTCTACTTCAAATTGCCCACTGGCATTGATCGGGATTAGGCTTGACTGTTCAAAATCGTCTTCAAAGTCTCCGTCGTCGTTCCAATCAACGTAACCCACCAGATAAGCGGAGGCAACACCATCGTCGGCCGGAGCCGGATCGGGTATGAGGTTTTTTACAAAGACATAGAAGATAGCCGGTTCATCTCTACGGATGGTATCCGGCGGAATAATGCCGTCTTCATCATCAATACCGTTAATATCATCACCAAAAGCATTTTCTTCTGGCTGACCATTACCTTCCGCATCGATCAGATTGCCAATGCTCAAACGGTCGTCAATCAAAGCTCTGGGGCCCCTATTACCGTCTACGGTCCAGAAAGTATTATAGTCTCCCGTCGCCGTTAAGACAGCTGGTGCCGGATCGGCTGGATCCGTGGCATCGGGTAAATCTGCGTAATCGAAGGAATACACTCTAACGAACAGATCTTCGACCTCCCCATTCGGTGCCTGGCCATAAGCATCAATATCGGCCGTAGTAAATCGAAGTCTTACGCCAATTTCGGCATTAGCCGCATCAAAGGGGATATCTATGTTAAAGGTATGCGTACCAGAGCCATTTCCAAGGCTGGTTGAATAGCGCTCAGTATCGTTTTCAAACACCCCATTATCGTTCCAATCGAAATAAATGGATAATTGGCCAGGAACGGAGCTTAAGTTATTGGTATAAGGAACATCGACTCGAATGGTATCACCAGCGACCAGGATATCGTTGTTCTGAGTATTAAAGAAATTGTTACCAGGAATTACACCCCCGGGACTGTAAGCAATATCTTCATCATCCGTATCCGTGTTATCATCCCCATCGGCCGTCGCGTTATCATTAGCCGTACGCTCTGCATCGGGTACAGTAGCGCCTATATACAATGGGTTCAATAGTAATGTTTCCGCAGTTGGGCTAGGATCATCATCAACGTTTCCTAAGCGGTGGCTGGGTCCTTCGAAGCCACCATTCGCATCGGTAGCGAATTTAGCTTCCGGTAGATCACCGTAATCCACTTCGTGATAGGTAACCCGTAACTTGTGGCTGCCTTCATCGGCAAAAACGATCCCGTGGAACTGGTAGAAAGCCAAATCAAAATCGTTACCCGACAGGCGAAGTCCCAACTGGAAATCCTGACCGTTGATACGGCGCTGTTCCAGATTGGCTACCGCGTCTGGGCCCAAATCGGTCCAGGCACCAGCAAGCGTAGTAGCGGGTGCAAAAGGCTTAGCAATCGTAAAGTCAGCGTATTTCACCTCCCCCAGATCATTCCATCGGGCATCAGTATAAGCAGAAGAGCTAATCAATGGATTCACCTGAGTTACATCAAACTGCACATCGCCGGTAACACTTTGTACAGGGGTCCCGTTTGGGTCTGCACCACAGACATTTTGGTTGCCGTTATCAATAGATACGGGCTGGTATTCCACCTTATCGATGATGGCATTTTCGGGAATACCCAGACTGGCCAGATCGAACTGAATATAACCTCGCATTTCCACGCGTTGGTTATCTAGGGTAGTCGCCGGGTTGGCTGGATTTCTGATGCGTCCGACAGCAATTCCACCGCTACGGATGAAGACATCGGATGCACAGCCTGGATCAATCGCATTTTGTAGATAAGCGCCCTGTGAGCCCATTCCCATAGTCATGGAAGAAGCTTCCGGCACGAAAGAATCGTCCACTGCCGGTACAGGTACTTCGATCACACAGGATGGAATAGCATTCGAATTACATCCCGGATCGCCTGTGGTCAGGGCGACCAGCCGAATACTATTATATTCTCCTACTGGTCCGGTAATACTAATTGCCCCCCCCGTATAAGGCTGTGTCATTGCCATAGAGGTCGTAGAGCCTTCCGGAATAAAATCGTATTCTACCGCATAATTCACACCCGGATCTGTACCCGTCACATTGAGGTTGATCGTCCCGTTCGCCCCCGTGGTAGCGGGTTGCGTGATACCTCCTTTCGTAAGCGAGGGAGGGGTAGAAATAATGTATGGTGCCTCCACCACATCGCTAATACACTGGGTCACCACATCATATCTGGCGACATAAAGAGAATTACTAGTCGACGGGTATCCTGGTATGGTATAGAAAATATTGGATTGTGGCATTTCGTTGGCCACCGCAGGACCCGATTCCGGATTGCTAGCCGGTGTTGTACCCGCATTGTCGGTAAACCATCGGTAGCGTTCATCGAGAATAGGTATTTCATTACCAGGAACATCAGGATCAGGTACCGTAGTCAGGGTCAATGGAGCCATCTCGAAGGTCACCTGATCTCCCAAACAGACCTCTACAGGGGTTACGGTGTAAGTGGAAGGTGTACCTGGTGTAGGGGTGATGTCGCTTGAATAAGCTGGAACGGGCGGTTCGGGATCATTTAGCTCTACATAAGAGTTAGGATTTGTATTGGGATTTCCGCCTGGATCGTCTGGATCATCGAAGTCAACAGAAAGGCAGCCCCCCCCAAATTGACTACGTACCCGGAATTCGTAAACACCCTGGGACAAGCCAGATATCAGGTAACTACCATCATAGTAGGCATCCCCATCCATGACCGTAGGTTGTATTTCTGAAGTATTCGGTGGCATACCGACACCAGCATTGTTATCCGGTCCTGGTGTACGAACAAGATCGTAAATTACCCCGGGCACCAAACCCGATATTTTGATCTGTCCAGTTACACCGCCACAAAGAGAAATTTCTTCGCCATTTTCCGTTAATACAGGTTCAACCGTAATCGGTCCTGGGATAGAGTTAATCCGGGCAAACCCGGACAGAGCGGTACAGGTCCCATCATTTATTCTGGCATAATATCTACATTTGGTGTCTTCATAATCGATCATAGATACCGTAAGCGTATTACTACTACCTAAAGAACTAGCTGGTTCAAAAGTTGCCCTGGCAACGCCTCCATTGGTAGCTACCGCTACAGTATTTCCCGACAGGGCCAGGGCCGTAGAAGAAGGAGAACCAAAGCCAATTCCATCATATTCATTGTATACGGTGAATCGTCCGCCCCCCTTATGGGTTAAGGCCAAACCACCGGGCACTGCGGCATAGATTCGCTCACCAGAGACCGCGATAGAAAACACCGTAAAAGTGCCCCCTGTCAGGCCCTGATTGTACATAAGGAAACTATACCCCTGATCAGTAGAGATGGCAACTCCCGAGCCCGTGGCCAGGTAAATATCGCCATTTCCTTCTACAAAAATATCATTTACTACGCCAATGGGTGCTAAACCTGAGCTGAAGTTCAGGCCCTGAGTATTCGCCATTGTTCTTTCCTCTGAAAAAGAAGTAGAGCCGCTACGAGCGATCTTTAATCCAGAAAAAGCACCTCCGTACATGGTACGGTTACCTCCTGAACCCGTAACGTAAATGGTAGTATAAGAAGTACCCGAGTCAAAAACGGACCACCCCCCAGAACCATCAAGATTAGGGTTAAAATAAATACCATTATTGGTCGCCAAATAAATATCTCCGTTAAAAATGCCTACATCATTAATCAAAGAAGCCCCTGGAAAGCGGGTGCTAAAGCCAATGTTGGTTGGGTAAGCGCCGTTGGAGGCACTTACGTACAATTTATCTTCCGAAGCGGCGTAAATACGCCCTCCAGAAACCGCTATAGTTGAAATGGGTTCGGAATCCAGATTATCAAAAGCGGTAAAAGTGGTATTTCCTTTGGCTATTCCTTCTTGGGTAGCTACAATAAACTCCGTAGCACTTAGCGCGTGGACATCACTAACGGAAGCACTTTCCAGACCTACTCCACTAGTACGAAACTGCTCCTCCGTACACAACTCGAACCATTCTGGCGTATTACCCGATTCAGAGTTTATGGTAAAAGAAGCATCCTGACCAAAACAAGCGTCGAAATCATCTAGTAAGCCGGTAAAGGGTAATTGTTGATTAGGGAACCGAATAGGATTGATGGAAACATAACCGTCATCATCATCTCCGTACTCACAACCAGGAATACTACTTGCCGTAGACTCCAGGCGAATCTTATATTGGGTACCCACTGGCATATTGTAGGGAATGACCACCGTCATTGAAATATTGCTGGGACTGCTTACTACCCCGTCGTTATTCGTATCACCATCATTGTTATCGTCTACTACGCTCCAAAACCGGCGGCCGATAACCCGATTACGGGGATCATTGACGGGAAAGAAGGAACCATCCGCCTGACTGATGATCGCCCTAATTTCCGAACCAACCGGGTAATCATCTCCGGAAGAAAAGGCGAAAGTGATCCGGTCTACCTGACAGAAGGTCTGATCCAGCAAAACTGAAGGATTATCAATCGTTAGCACACTGATCACATAGCTATTAGGATCCGTTACGGAAGAAAATTCACCGCCCCCGGAACTTTCATTATTTGAAATTTCCACCCGGAACTTATAGTTGGCACCCGAAGCAAAATCAATGTCTGGTGGAGGAACGTCTCCAGAACCTATCTTAACCGTTATCTCCTGGTTTTCTAAAAGAGTCGCGGAACTACTTACTATTCCACCGTTTCCAGCGGTAGCTGGTCCTGTAGTAGTTGGCGTTGCACCCGGGAAAGGCAAAACAACGGTTTCTGATAAATCGGCAAAGCTCCCATTTGGGTCACTTAGCCGTACCTGTAATTCTATATCATCATCCCTGCCAACCCAACTGCGTAAACACTGCTGGGAATATAAAACGGTCACTTCATCTCCCCAGCAAAAAGGACCATCCTCCAGAGTACCTGTTGTTTCTAAGAGAGGAGGAGTAACCGTAATTGAAGGTAGTGCGTTTTCGTCAGTTGTTTCATAATTGGTGACACCAACCGTTTCTACCCGAAACTTGTAATCCGTAGAACCCGTAACATCATTGGGAATCATGACGGTAATTGTATTCATGGATGGTGGCGGGCTATCCGAAGAAGTGATATTATCCGTTGGCGTCAATACCCGAGTACCTGAATCAAATCCGCCATCTGGATTACTCATCCGCACCTGTATACTACCATTATTTGAAGAAAAATCAGGTGTTGTGCGAAGGCATAACTCATTATAAGTTATTGTAATGTCATCGCCAGCACAATAACTAGTAGGACCATCCACTCCAGTGGTGGTAAGTTGGGGTTGATTGACCTGGAAGGAATTAGACCCACTGGCAGGTTCTAAATCCGCATTACTGGCCTGAATCTGCACCCGATACGTCCCTTCTGCACCAGTAGGAATAGTCCCCACCATGGAACCAGAACTGGCTACCGTATTCGTTGTACTCAAAAGTGTTGTACCTGATCCAAAGCCTCCTCCCGGAGCACTTAGTACTAACTGCAGGGAGGATACGGCATCCGGGCATATGACCGAATACGAAACGGATATTTCGTCACCAGCACAATAGTTGCCGGCAGGCGTGAAATTGGTAGTCACCCTGGGACCTACATAAAAAGGTGCTGATAGTACACTTGGTTCTGGACCAGCCCCAGCACTACTTTTTTGCATTACGGCGAACAATCTGTAGTTCCCCGGACTAACTGTGGGGGCGAAAAAATTAAGACTACTATTTGAAAAATTCTCGCCCGAGGCAATGGTGCTCGTCCCAAGTAATGGTCCACTCGTTGTCCCATCTTCTACCAAGTAATAACTGACGTTATAGGAGGCAGTAGCCGGATCATTCATAGGATCGAAAGTATTGTTATAGCTAAAAGAAGCCGTAAAACCTTCCAGTGGACAAAGCGGCGGTGTAGTGTTGAGGCTAATCGTTTGAGCCGACAGCCTCCCTCCTAAACTAAGGAGTACAACAAGCACCACCATACCCAACTGCCATGGAAGTGACCTGAAATTTGGATTCGGATTAATTTTTCCTTGGAACCTAAAGCGATTTTCCAAAGACATCCCCAGGTGTAAAAATTGTTTCATATACAGTATAGATTAGATAGTGGTGGTTATTTTAAATTGATTTTGCCCTAAAGCACTTATCACCCTAATTATTAGATGTTTTAAGTTTAAATTTATCTGCCAGGTAGTGATCAAACTGCCCCCAGAGTCCCTCGTACTGAGGGTCTCGACGCATTTCTTTCAGCCCCTTGATCGGATTAGCAAAGAAGGCCTCCATCCCTGGAATACTAGCGGGGTCTATATCTTCCGCTTCCCGTAACTTAGCTTCTGCTTTTCCGTATAGTGCCTTGACAAAGGCGGCGTTCTCATCCACGATTTCGTCAAACTCCTGGTCGGAGAATATTTTTTTCATCCCAGCCGAAGATGGGTTCAGCTCATAAATAGAGCCATTAGTTTCTGCTCTTTCTGCCTTGACCATTTCTGGTCGGAGTGGTTCTTCTCCCCTTAGATACCCTATGATATTATCTACTTTATTAGAGATTTCTTCCACTTTTGGCGCCATTTCATTTTGAGTCATTCCAATCGAGCAATTCACCATATTCAAGGGAGCCTCTTCGGCCGATTCCCAGGCCACACCAACGATGCGACCGTAATCTTCGGTGCGCATATTTTGGGGATGTACGGCAATACCCACCCCGTCGTTATTTCCGGAAGGTAAGATATAATCCCCCGCGGAGACGGCTCCTGCTACCTTCACTTTCACTTGCCCCAGAAAGGCAATTTTCTCCATGTTCTGTGTATTGCCATCAGCGGGTACATTGCCCAGGAAACCTGGATTCTGCGAAACGACCATTAGGTGATCGGCCGAATGGGTAACTTTAGAGACCTGCCCGGCGCGTACACCAACGATATCGCCGTAGTATAGGTCTGCCGAAAAAGGTACACGCGGTAAATACTCCGCATAATCTGCCGCGCCTGAATTAAAAGCGACACCAATATTATTTGCTTCGGAGGTAGCCCAGGCGATAGAATTCAGTAATAAGGCAGCCGCACCAGTGACATCTACCCCCAATTTGATCCCGTTAGCCACCGAAGCGGCCGTCAGTCCGGGCCCAGCCCAGGCCAAAAATAAGGAAGCATAGGCCGCAGTAGCAGCGGTCCCGAAAGCGACCGCTTTAATCCCATTGGAAACTCCACTAGCAACCAGATTAACTCCATCAATGGCATATACAGCTGCTTTAATGATGTAAAAGGGGTTAGCTAGAAGCTCGGGATAGGTTTGGCCTTCGATACGACCGTGTATATCTTCTGGATCCGCAAAGGTGACAAAGTTATTAGCCGAGCTGCGCGAACCATTTATTGTAATAAAAATACCCTGATTACCATTTTTAATATATACGGGATAAGAACTGGACACCGCATCGCTACCCCGCACCGTACTTCCCGCCCAAACCTTTAATTGACCATCAGCGGTGAAAGTAGCCCGAGTCTGTCCGTTTGTCTTCACCACCAGGTCTTCAGTGTCCCGGTTACCCAGGAAATGAAATGGAGGGCGAGTACCTACGTTACCACTGCTTGTCCAATAAATGGAATGGTTTCGCAATTCTACTGCTTCTGCTTCTGTAAGTTGACGAGCCGATTCTGCAAATAATGCGTAAGGAACAGAAAACAGTTGGGTCGCCTGTTTTACAGCTAATTCCGGTTTGTCAGCGCTATTTATGGTCATTTCTAACCATATCTTTCCTTCGTTCCAGGGGACGTCGGCCAGATAGCCGGTTCTGGAAATACCGTCACCAATCAAAAGCTCAAAAAAACCATTTTCGTCGGTCTTAGCCAAGTGGGTCTCCATATAATAAGTAGCCCCTCCAACTTGATCGGTAAAAACAAGACTAATTTGCAACTCCAGGTCAGCTAGAATCACTCCGGAAGCATCCCGCGCAATGGCCTGGTAAGGAATACCACGCTGCGGATTTTGCTCCTGCCCAAAAGTACTGGCCAGAATAAATTGAGAAAAAAACAATAGGAGTAATACTCTTTTCATGCTTATTAATTAAATACTTTCGAACTATTTCCGCTCTTCCATGGCAGCCTGCAAATGGCGATCAACACTTGCCCACTGGCTTAGAAAATTAGGATCTCTACGAACCTTTTTCATAAAGGGAATCGGATCATCTAACATTGCAAGTATCTCTGGATAATTATTCAGCTCATACCCCTGATCAACTAGTGACTCTTTCACTTTGACAAAAGAAAGCTTGATAAAGGCCTCGTGATCATCCAAAATTTGATCAAATTCTGAATCGGTAAAAGCCTTTTGAAAAGGGTCAGTTTTCGCAGGATCCCTAGCGATCATCTTCTGCTGGCGACGGTGGTCTGTACTTACCTGATCAAGTCCTTCTAAGGATCCCTCGCCCTGTAAATAGGCCAAAATGTTGCCTACCTTTTGATCCAACTCATCCAGTTTATACCCCAGATCATTAGTATTAATACCAATCGCTACATTGACCAGGTTCATCGGTGAATATTCAGCAGCTTCCCAGGCCACGCCAATAACTAGCTTATAATCCTCTACTCGCATATCCTCCGGACAAATGGCAATCGCTAAACCGTCATTATTTCCGGAAGGGAGGATATAATCACCGATATTTACCTCGCCCGTTACATAAACTGGAACTTGCCCTCGAAAAGCAACTTTTTCATATTTAAATTCTTCTTCTGGTTGCGGCATATTCCCAAGGACGATGGGTGCAGAAGAGATCACGCGCAGGTGATCGGCACCCTGCGTCCGCAGGGAGACCTGCCCATTTTTGATACCGACTACATGCCCAGCGAACAAATCTTTTTCTCCGGGGGCCCTAAAAATATATTCCGCGTAGTCGGCACCACCCGAGCTGTAGTAAACCCCCACGGTTTCTGCCAGATAAGTACCCCAATTAATGGATTCAATTAACAGGGATGCTGCTTCCGCAAAAAGTGCCCCTACGGCAATCGCATTAGCTACTCCGGCTGGTGCACCCAGAATGGAAGCCAATTCTCCCGTTACTTCCACCGTATGAGCAATGGCACTAGCAATCAAGTTCGCACCAGAAAGCGCAAAAAGAGCAACCTGTACTTTGTAGGCTTGAGTATTCGTTAGTTCTGTCCAGGTCTGTCCTTCGACTCGACCTAGAATCCCCGTGTTGGGGTCGGTATCAGCAAAAGTCAAAAAATTATTATCCCCATCCCGACTTTCGTCAATTTCAATATAAATCCCCTGATTGCTCCCCGAAACGATTAAAGGGTAAGAAGTAGAATCGGTATCAGGCCCATTGATACTATTGCCGGCAAAGATTTGCAGTTGACCATTTTTAGTAAACTTAGCCCGCTCCTCGTTACTAGTTTTTATATATAAATCCTCGGCATCGCGGTTACCCAAAAAATGAAAAGCACTATCTCGCGAGGTACGAGCATCATTATTACCAGTCGTGGTCCAGTAAATGGATTGATTCCTCAGTTCCATCTGAGCTTCATCTTCTACTTTGCGGGTTTCTCTGGCTTGAAAGGCATAGGGTACCGCAAGCATCTGGGAGCGGCTTAATAATATGAATTGATTCCCTTCTTCTTTCATTTCGAGAGATAGGAAGACAGATTTTTTGCCCCAGGGTATATCCGTTATTTGCCCCAAAACATTTTCCGTGCCGCCGCCGATTTCCAATTGAAAAATGCCCGAAGCATTGGTTTTTACCCGGTGGATTTCAGAAAACCAGATATTAGAAGCCCCATCCTTACTGGTAAAAGAAGCTTTTATTTCTAATTCCCGATCAGCCATGATTTGGCCATATGCATCTCTAGCTACTGCCTGGTAACTAATCTTTTCCTTTCCTGGTGCCTGTACTTCCTGCCCCCGTAATGGTGTTAATACCATTAGATGCAGGAGAAAACTTAATAGAATAAAATTCTTCATTACAAGCGTATTTTTATACGAAAAGCATTCCAAGGGTTTTTAATCCTGCTTTTCCAAAACTTTCTTTAATTGTTTATCAGCAAAATGCCACTGGGTTGCGTATTCAGGAGCTTTACGCACTTTTTGAATTATTTCAATTGGATTATCAAATAACTCCTCTAAACCAGGATACAATGAAAAATCAAAGTTCTGATTATTCAATACTTTTTTGGCCTTAGTGAAAACCTTAACCAATTCATCACTGTGTTCTTCGATGATCCCCATAAACTCCTCATCGCTAAGGATTTTTTGAACGGAAGTCACTGCTTGCTCCGCCTTACGTTCGGCTTTGAGTTGTTCCGTATCCGTAACCAAAGGAGCCTTACCTTCCAGAAAATCCATAATATTATCTACCTGCCGATTTAACAGATCAGCACGTTGAGCCATATCTTCCGAATTAATTCCAACGGCTACGTTAACCAGATTCACAATATTATCCTGCGCAGCTTCCCAGGCCACCCCTACGATTCGCGGGTAGTCGCCCCATTGCATATCTTCGGGATGCACAGCAATCCCCATCCCGTCATTGTTCCCGGAAGGCAAAATATAATCACCTATCGATACGGGGCCAGAAATCCTAACGGGCACTTGCCCCATAAAGGCTATTTTTTCGTGTAAAGACTCCTGATCATCAGTAGGCATATTTCCAAGTACAATTGGATTGGTAGAAACAACCATAATGTGATCGGCATCAGCAGTATTGAGCGAAACAATGCCTCCATTAACGCCCACCACCTCAGCGGGGAAAAGATCCCGACTTAAACTATCTCTAAGTAAATATTCGGCATAATCGGCGCCGCCCGAAGCGTAGTTCACGCCTACACAAACGGCATTTTTTGCAATCCAGGCAGCCAATTGTATGCCCAAACTAGTAGCTTTGGTGATTTTACCCACATTATCTGCAAATTCTGCTACCCCGGCACCCGAAGCTAATAAAGTAGCAACGAGTGCACTTCCCTCTCCAAAACTAGATCCAATCTGTATGGCGGTAGAAACAACCTTAATAGAAAATAAGGCCGCTTCGATAATATAGTTCCGGGAAGTAATTAATTCTATGTAGGTCTGCCCTTCGATAGTGCCCCAAACCTGTAAATTATCGGCAAAAGTGACAAAGTTGTTAGAAGAGGAGCGATTTTCATCTACTTTTATAAAAATGCCTTGATTACTACCTTCTACGGTTACTGGATAAGAACCTAAACTCTCATCATCGCGCCGACCATCCATTACCCCAGCTGTAATCTGTAGTTGCCCCTCTTTAGTAAAGCGGGCTCGTTCGGTATTACTAGTTTTAATCACAAAATCCCGATTATCCCGTGTACCTACAAAATGCTGATCCGGACGAGATTCTTTGTTACCGCTGGTATTCCAGTAAATAGACTGATTACGCAGGAGCAACTCTTCGTCTACCATATGATCAGCACGTTCAGCACGCATTGCAATAGGAACGGCTAGCATCTGCGTATTACTGACCAACTGGTACTGAGTACTCCCTTTTGTTGCCATCTCAATTTGCATCCAAACATCTTCCTTAGACCAGGGCACCTCTAATAAAGTATTACCCAAAATACTCCTCCCCTGCCCGATGATGATGTTAAACAATCCCAAATCGTCGGTATAAACAGAATGCTCTTCCTTATAAAAAACGGTGGGTGATTCGTCAGCAGACGTGAGACTGATGCGTAAGAAGACCGGCATATCTGCTTTTACCTGCCCATCCATATCTCTGGCGACCGCCTGGAAATTCATGCCTACCGGTACAGAAGGCGTGTTTTGCCCCTGTAGAACAGATAAGTGAATGAATCCGAAAATAAAGAACAGTAAAAATTGCTTCATTACGTTATTGCCTTGTTATTTATAAAACTGCCTTTTCTAAAAGCTTTAATACTTGATCAACTTGTAGGCCTGTTGTAGGCCTCTATTCTGATCTTTTATTGTAATCAGGTATACCCCAGCGGGGTAAGCACTGAGATTGAGTTCGTTCTGCCAGGGATTCAGTAATAATGACGGGACCAATACCTGACCATTCGCATTACTGAGCGTCAGGCGCAAATTTTGTTGAGTAGGATCCTTGATCAGGATATTTACCAGATCCGGCGTTGGATTGGGAGAAAGCGTAAGGGGAAAAACGAGATCTGCCGAAGATGAGGAAATAACAAGGTTGGGTTGTTGAAAACCGATAGTCAGCATAGCTTGCTGATTGGAGGAAGATGCTTTACCAATAAAAGTCTCTCCTGCCGTCCAGTTGATACGCGTATCGTTTAAGGAAGCGGAACCACCGGCAAAACCGATTACCTGGCGAGAGACTGATTGAGCCCCCATATCCGTAATACTAAGGAGAGTGATTGCAGATACAATCACTACTATGGAAAGTAGATTGCGGGAAGTACTGAAGGTCATGAGATTTCTATTTAGGTCGAATACTTCATAAAAGTAAAGTTTTCAGCCCGATTATTCAAATAAGCTCCCATTTAAATTGCCCCGGTAGTGAACTTTAACACAATCCCTGCTCAACCATTAAGGTTGCCAGGCGCTTCCGACTTCCTCTTCTTAAACACCGTATTCTTTGATACAACTTACTAGGTCAGTAATCAATTACGTTTGGTAAAAAACAAGCCGATGCATTTTTTTGTTTCCTATCTTTTTATGTCTATCTTTAATCGTTCTTAGAAGAGAGCAAATTTAATTTACTTTCCTGTCCATCAGCTGAATTCTCTATGCTATCTCCTTATGAATGTTCAGTTCCTCTCCCCGTATATTCATAATAAAGTGGTGAAGTCCCGGAAAACTTAAAGAATACCTAGAACAAGTTTTTTTCCTGCAGTTTACGGCAGTAGCCCATGGTTCTATTTTTGCAATAGTAAAACACCTAAAACGTAATACCCTCGGAGAACTGCCCTGCAGTTCTCCGTTTTTTTTAATTAATGGATCAAATCAGCAGGTACATCATTGCTTTTAACTATCTTTAGAAAGTAAATTTTTCCGCGCATCCCCATACTGAGTGACTCCCCAATGATTACTGTTCTTCTCAATGAAATATAGACGATTAAAGAAGTACTGACAGTGCTCCAGCTTTAGGAGGATTACCTAATCATCGCTAAATAAAAATGCATGAAACCCATTCATTTGATGAAATGCCTGCTACCGGCGTTCCTAATGATTACCTTTTATCTAAATGATCAGCTCGGATCACTCAGAATACAAAATACCTCTTCCCTTTCACAACCCGGCACCCCGGGTTGTGAAAAGGTGTTAATCGGGGATAGTCCGTTTTTCACCCTGGATAATACTGGCAACCTAAACATTACAGGAACGGTTTTCCACGCCTCTGATCAGCGCTATAAAAAGAACATTCAGGCTATCAGTACGGTGTTACCGCAGTTGATGCAGATTGGTGCCTATCACTACGACTGGAAGCTAGAGGAATTTCCCCATCAAAGATTTACGAGCGAACGGCAATTAGGCTTTTTAGCTCAAGAACTGGAAGCTGCTTTCCCCGAGCTGGTACATACAAATTCAGCGGGCTATAAGTCAGTGGACTACAGCCGCATGGGCCCCATTTTAGTGGAAGCCATCAAAGAGCAACAGACACAGATCGATCAACTCAAAGCAGAAAAAGCCGCGCTGGAAACGTAACTACACTCCTTACAATCGGAGGTAATGGTCCGTTTGGAAGCCCTGGAAAATAAAAAAGCAACTGCGGGCAAGCCTGCTAAAAACTAACCTAAAATTCAATTATGCATCATTTATCTTTTAAATCTTTAATCCTTGGCTTTATCCTCACCTTTAGTGTAGGGATTTGCTTTGGACAAGTACAGCTTAATAGCTTCGTTTTTGGAAACGGAGCCGTGAATTCCCAGGGAGGTAACCTTCAAGTTCAGGGTACCATTGGTCAATCTCTTCTGGGGTTGAATCAGAATGCCAATATTGTGGCCGAGGGCGACTTTTGGGCCCGAACAGTTAGTAACTGCGATTCGGTGGTGACGAATTTAAATGACTCCGGTCCTGGATCACTGAGGGATGCCATCGCCTGTTCGGTGACCGGCGACACCATTACTTTTGCCATTAATGGCACCATTATGCTCACTTCTGGCCAAATAGATATAGATGAAGGAGTTGTGATTGATGCAGGCTCTAATTCTGTCATCATAGATGCAGAAGGGAATAGTCGTCTCTTCCAGATTAACACCACCGATGGTGTCGTATTCAGGAATTTGATCCTACAAAGGGGCAGTACGACTGAATTTGGTGGCGCTGTTTTTGGAAATGCACCTTTCACCGCTATCAACTGCTATTTCAATAATAATCAAGCAGAAAACGGTGCGGTACTCTCTTTAGGAGGAGGCGACATGAATCTTATCAACTGTAACTTTGCCTTCAATAGCGCCAATGACCAGACAGGTGCAGTAATATTCTTTAATGGCAACCTTAATGTAGTCAACACCATCTTTGATCAAAACAGCTCTGGCTCAATTTCAGGTGCGTTGACGCTTGTTGACGTCCCCTCGGCCAATGTCATCAATTCTACATTCTATGGCAACAATGCCAACGGAGACGGTGGAGCCATTAACTCCTTCAATTCTAATTTGGTTATACAAAACAGTCTCTTTAATAATAATGTAGGGAATCAGGCGCCTGATATATTTTTCAATACCGATAATGGAAGTACAATCAGCGCTAATCATGTCCTTCTGGGTAGTGTAAATGGTTCTGGTCTAAGCCTCGGCGTCAACAATGTTGTAGCACTGGATCCTTTATTTAGCGCCCCCAATGCTTTCGACTTCAGTTTACAACCCTTCTCTCCTGCTCATGGTAATGCCGATCCGAGCCTACTCCCCGTCGATACTTATGATGCCGACAATGATGGCGACACCTCCGAGTTCATCAATTTTGACATCAATGGAGATTCTCGCGGCTCTACCGCCGGTTGTAATTTTGATATCGGCGCCGTAGAGACGGCCCAGGGTAGCCTGACGGTCATCAATGCGAATGATAGTGGTGTGGGCTCGCTACGCTCGCATATGGAATGCGCCCTTAGTAATCCTAATATTAATCAAATCAGTTTTGCAATTCCTGGCGAGGGGCCCCATACGATTAATCTTCTTTCTGAACTTCCTTTTATCAATATGCCTAACTTAACCATTGATGGGACCAGCCAGCCGGGTTTTAGTTTTGATTCACCAACTATCATATTAGATGGTGGAGGAGCGATCCCCTCTATTTTTGCGACCATCGGAGACAATACTTCTCTCCTTGGAATGGGTATGAGAGCGGTTACAGACCGCTGCGTTTTTGTAGGCGATGCCGAATTTGTAACCATTTCAGGAAATACTATTTTTACTAACGCCGGCCAGGATCACATCGCCATTTTCGGTTCCGATAATTGTAATATTTTCAATAACCGGATTGGTCTGAATACCGACGGGACCGTCTCCAGTCTGGGCCGACCAGTACTTTGGTTTGATAATAGCTCGAATAACCGGATTAGTCAGAATATTATTGCGGGTAATGCAAATTCGTTACTACTTGGCGTCACCAACGGCTCCGGTAATAATGAAGTGACCGAAAACTTAATCGGTACCAACGCAGACCGCAGCCAGTCCTTTGGAGGAGCAGAAGGCCTATTTATTGCAAATGCCAGTAATAATTTATTTTTCCGCAATACCATCGCCAATAACAACCGAGGCATTTTTATATTTGATAATTCACAGAATAATTCGATCTCGGAAAATAATTTCTTCTGTAATCAGAGCATTGGCATTGAAATCGAGCAGGGCTCACACGCTGATATCGCTGCCCCAATCATCAGCTCGGCTACCACCAAGGCAATTAGTGGTACTGCCCAAGCCAATAGTGTTATTGAATTATACGAGCAAGACAATTTTGCCTGCCCCGACGCGGCCTGCCAGGGTACCTTTGTTGGCTTCACGCAGGCAGACGGAAACGGAGACTGGAGTTTTATAGATTCTTCCTTTGCGGAAAACGCGGTGATAACGGCCCTCCAAATTAATGCGAACAATACCTCGCCCTTTGCGATTTGCAGTGTGGTCACCTGTGATATTACGGCAGAGGCGATTGGCGGCCAGGTTAATTGTAACGAGCCCTCCTTGACGCTTCAAGGCTTGAGTAACGACCCCGCAGCAAGCTTCCTATGGACAGATCCCAACGGTAGTACATCAACCGAGCAAAATCCGCCTGGAGTAGACTTACCCGGTATTTATACCCTAACGACTATGGACAGCACCGGTTGTACCGCCACCACCACCACCAGCGTAACGGCGGATTTCACCGAACCGGATATCTTCCTGCTCGGTGCTCAATTGGATTGCAATAATCCTACTACCGTCCTGAGTGGAGGGTCTAATACAACAGGAGCTACCTTCCAGTGGACGGGACCCAATGGTTTCGTCTCCGATACCCTTAATCCAGAGATCAGTGCGCCGGGAGATTATATCCTTACGGTGACGGCGCCCAATGGCTGTACCAGCAGTGGCACCCTGGGTGTCAGTCAAGACAACACCACCGTCCCCACGGCCGGTTTTACCGCCGATATCAATGGGCTTAATGTGGTGCTAAACAGCACCGCTACTCAAAATCCATTCTTCACCGACTGGGATTTTGGTAATGGACAAACCGCAACCGGCGATTCTACTGGTTTCACCTTCCTGACCGGTGGTATGAAAACTATCACTCAGATTGTCGGTAACCAATGTGGATCGGATACCTTAGCCCAAACCATCGAATTAATGAATCCTCAGGAAGCCGTTGGCTTTTGCTTCCCCGAAAAAATGGAAGGGCCCATTGGAGATACCCTACGGGTACCCGTAAAAGTGACCAATTTTGAGAATATTGCTTCCTTCCAGTTTTCCATCCACACGGGGGATCCGGCCGTGGCCACCATACTCGGTGTCAGCAACTTTAATCTACCCGACCTGAACACCGATGATTTCAATACCATTAATGACACTACCCTCTCTGCGGCCTGGTTCTTTGGTAATGGAGCTACGGTTCCGGATAGTACCGTCATCTTTACCGTCGACGTACTCCTGACCGGTACCGAAGCGATCTGTACACCGATCTTTATCGATGACGATCCGATCTTTATTGAGGTAGGCGTCTTGCAACAAAACACGGTAGTCAGTACCCCTTACACCATTGTACCCGGTGAGGTCTGTGTCTTACCCCTGGCGGATATCTCGGGCCGAATTTTTCGAGAAACCGACGAAGGACTACGCGAAGTACAGGTCGCCTGTACCGACCAGCCCGTATTTGTCACGGGTCCCGATGGTTTTTATAACTTTATGGATTTGCAAACGGGCCGGGATTACACTATCAGTCCAACGCGCAACACCAATCCGCTGGATGGGGTGACGGCGATTGACCTGGCCCTGATCCAACGACATATTCTCAATCTACAGTTCCTGGACTCTCCTTATAAGGTGATTTCTGCCGACGTGGATCACTCCAATAGTGTGGGTGCCATTGACCTGGCCAATATTCAACGCCTGATCCTGGGTAAAAGCACCACTTTCCCCAATGACAATGACGCCTGGCGCTTCGTGGATGCCAGCCATACTTTCAGCAATCCTAATAACCCCTTTGTACCGGCTTTCCCGGAAGAGCGCCTGGTGGTTAATTTGACGACCGATGTGAATGATGTGGACTTCGTAGGTATGAAACTGGGCGATGTCAACCTGACCGCTTTAGGGCGACTCACGGCAGAGCCACTGGAATTACTGGTCAGCGAAACGCAAGAGGATGGTTTTAGCATCATCACCTTTAGTGCCAAAGCAGCACAGTTGATCTCGGCCTACCAGTTTGAAATTGCTTTTGACGAAAGTCAAATGGAGCTTCTGCACGTAGAAGGAGCCGATCTGCCCGGTATCAGCACCGGAAATTTTGCCCTACACCGCTTAAAAGAGGGGATTATCCCCACCCTGTGGTTTGATCCGGCCGGTAATCTCGAAGGATACGCCGTAGAAGCTGGCCAGCCGCTATTTAAGCTTTATTTTCAGCATACGGGAACACTGCAGACACTGGAAGAACGCATCGGACGCATAGCAGATTTGATGCCTTCCATTGGTTATACCCCACGGGGTGCCGAGATGCCCATTGAACTAAGCTACGAAGTTAAAGCAGCGGATGAGCATACGACAGATTTGCGGGATAAAATTTCACTGGAGATGCTCCGCCCGAATCCTTTCCGGGAAGAGACGCAGTTAAACTTCTATCTTCCTGAGGCCGTAAGCGTCAATTTTCAGATCAGAGATGCCCTGGGCCGACTCGTCAAAGAAATAGACCAGACCTTCCAGGCAGGTACCCAGCAAATCACCATTCCCGGCAGCGATCTGAGGGCTGCAGGCTGGTACACGATACAAATGAGAAGTGGAAGCTTTTCGGCCACGCGCCGCATGATCTTCCAGAACCGATAAAACACCTTAAACCAAAAGACGGGGGACCAATAGGGGGCCTCCGTCTCTCTATTCATCCCCTTCCTTTTTGCCATCACAGCATGACTGACTATGAGATTTATCTACAGTATTTTCTTTCTAATCATTGGCGGACTTAGTTTACCGGCCCAGGATCTTACGTTCAGCCTGGATCAGGAAAAGGCCAGCCCCGGGGATTCTGTACGCATCTGCCTTTCGGCAAAAAACTTTACGGATATTATCAGTATGCAATTCACCCTGACCTGGGATAGCACCGTGCTAGAGTATTTAAAAACTGACAATATCGAGTTGCCCGGCGCCAGTACTGCTAATTTTAATGAAGACATTGTTGCCAGCGGGCGACTCCCCTTCGTCTGGTTTGCTCCGGATGGAGAAGGACTTTCCCTCAGCGACGAAAACAACCTGTTTTGCCTCTATTTTAACGCGATTGGCAACCTGGGAGATAGCAGTCTGCTCGACCTGAGTAATCAACCTACGTCCATCGAAATCGGTCGGTTAGACGGTTCTAGCATCAACTCCATCCCCCTAAGGCTGGAAACTGGAAAAGTCGATATAGTAGAACAAGGCCTGGAAGTAGATGCAGAAATTAATGCCGCCAATTGCTTCGTTCCGCCGGATGGCAGTATCCAACTGCAGCATCAGAATGGCGTACCACCTTTTAGCTACCGCTGGACCGGTCCGGACAACTTTAGCGCGGCGACCAGAGACCTGGAAGATCGGCCTCCGGGCACCTACCGTGTAAGCATTCGGGATAGCCTGGGCAGATCAGCCGAATACAGCTACGACATCCCTGGTCCGACTACCCAACTGGCGGCCACGGTCTCCTCTACACCTACCGGGTGTATGTCTAGTACGGGGCGCTTACAGCTCAATCTTACCGGGGGCAGCCCTCCTTACACTTTCGATCTCAATGGTAATACCAACAATAGCGGCCTGTTTACCGGTTTGGGTCCCGGAGAGTATTTAATTCTGATCACCGATGCCAATAACTGTATGCTCGATATTTCAGCAAGTATTGTCCAGCAGAGCGGTGGTATCCCCCTCGATTTGGGACCAGATCAAGAGCTTTGCACCGGGGATACAGCCCGATTGAGCGCTCCGGCTAATCTACTAGCCTACCGCTGGTATCAGGATAAACAATTGCTCAGTAACCAGGGTGCCGAACTGCCCATCAATACGGAAGGGCTTTTTAGACTAGAAGCTACCACTCTGGAAGGTTGTATGATTAGCGATGAGGTAAATATCCGTTTTTCCAGTCAGAGCGGTAGCGCCAGCGGAGATACGGAGATTGAGCGCGGAGACTCTACCCAGCTCAATGCCAGTGAGGGCCATAATTATCAATGGAGTCCTTCGGTTGGGCTGTCCTGCACGAACTGCCCTACCCCCAGGGCAGCACCGGAGAATACCACCACCTATCGGGTTCAGTTTGAAACACCAGACGGTTGCCCGGTAATGGACAGTGTGGTCATCCGGGTGGTTATACCCGAGGATGAAATTCGTTTTACCCCGGTCACTTTTTTTAGCCCAAACGGCGACGGAGAGAACGATGAGTTGTATTTCCCGGGCCTGGAAAATTATCAATCTAATGATATCAATATCTATAGTCGTTGGGGCCAACTGGTCTTTTCAAAAATTGATTATCAACTTTCCGGCCCTCTCTGGGACGGTAGCCTTCGCGGCAAAAGGGTACCCCCGGGGGTCTACTATTACGTCATGCGGGTGGATGAGCAAAACATCACCGTCAAACGCCATCTGACCATTGCCTATTAGACTAAAAAATCTATGAGAAAATTAGCCGCCAGTCTTTTTATTCTTTTTTTCGCCTTCACGGCAAAAGCCCAACAGCGGCCTACCGGCCCGCTGTTTATGGGTACGGCCTACGGTTGGAATCCGGCCATGACTGCCCCCTGGAACTATCTGGAGGTCGGCGCCTCCTATATCCAGCAATGGAATGGCTTTGATCAGGCACCCCGCCAGATGCTTTTGGGCCTGCAGTATCCATTCGAATCTTTCAACAGTAGTCTGGGGCTGCAACTCCTTAGAGACGAAACCGGCCCCCTTTCGGCCACGGGTATAAATTTCAGCTACGCCTATCATATCCCGACCGGCTACAATAGTCGGCTTTCCATCGGCCTTTCTGCCCGGGCCGAGCAGTTTCGCTATGACCCCAGTTCCGAACTTGTTGCCGACCTGATGGATCCGCTTTTATTTACCGATATCGCCAGCACGCAACACCTGAATTTTGGAGCCGGTGTGTTTTTCAGAACCGCCGATATGGACAACTGGCTGGAATCCCATTTTTTTGCCGGACTGTCTCTTCAGCAGGCGCTACCTTCCGATTTACTTTTAACCGAAAACAGCCAATCCATTAACTTTGAACGGATCTGGCATGGGTATGCGCTGGTGGGCTACCGATTCGTTTCTGATCAACTCTTTTTTGAACCCTCCGCGCAATTGGATTACGTATACCCCAATATTTACCTCCCCCGATTTAACTTCCATCTGGAGTCCAGCGATTCCTTTTGGGCCAGCCTCTCGATTGATGGTCGTTTTGCTTCCAGTATCCAGGCTGGTTTTATTATCGACACCCGTAATTACTGGCAAATCCGGCTGGGCGTATTTGGCACCTTTCAACTGAGCCAACAAAATCAGGTACTCGGTAATTCCTACGGTTCTTTTGGCGCTTATCGCTTTGAAAGGTAAAATAGTTGGATCGGCATTTTATTTTGTTTAAATTAGTAATAACAAAATATTCAACCAACTAATTTAAAATTATCAAACAATGAAAGCAATCACAGGAATTGGAAAGTATTTGTATGCCTTACCCATTCTCATCTTTGGTCTATTCCACTTTATGAATGCCAATGCGATGGCTGGCATGGTGCCCTTACCCGGAGGCGTGGTCTGGGTCTATATTACCGGGGTAGGTCTACTGGCCGCTGCCCTAAGTATTTTTATTGGAAAATATGATAAGCTAGGTGCTTTCCTGCTGGGGATTATGCTCCTCATTTTTGCTTTCAGCTTGCACCTGCCCGGTGCTATAGAAGGCAACCAGTCCAGCACCTCCAGCTTCCTGAAGGACTTTGCCATGGCGGGTGCCGCTTTTATGTATGCACATGCGCTGGCTAAAGATAATTCGGTAATTGGCTAAGCGCTATTTACTTTTTGTAAATGAGCCAGCAGGGAGTTATTCTTGCTGGCTTTTTTACTTGGCCATCCGCAGGAATAAATTCACCCCCAGTGGCTCCTGCTCTACTCGCAAGGAGGCTAAATCAGCGCCCGCTTCTTGAGCCAGTGCAGCAAGTTGTTCTTCCGTACGGTGATGTAAATACCAATCGGTGAGTATTTCCATAACGGGACGGGATTCGTTGCGGGGATGAAAATTGCCAATGACGATTTCGCCCGTAGGTTTGACATTACTCAACAGGCGCCGGTACAGTCGGACGAATACTTTATCTTCAAAGTAATCAAACAGCCCGGCCGACCAGACCAGATCGAATTGCTGCTCGGTCTGGTAGCGGAATACATTTTTTTGCACGAAAGTGACCCGATCCAGGTAGCCATCCAGAAGTTCCGAGGCAAAATCAATGGCCCGCTGATCCAGCTCCACGCAGGTGAAATGAACATCGGCGCCGGGGTTCTCCTGAAGAAATTCCAGGATATCCCGGGCCGGTCCACTGGCGAGGTTTAGTACCCGAAAAGTGCCGGAATGCAGTAGTGTCTTTCTGAGTAATAAATTTTTGAAGTACGTTTTGCGGTTGCGAACGGCTTGTGCCGCTTGAAAGTCGTGGAAAAATAAATCCCATTTATAAAAAGAAGGTGCCTGACAGATCTCCTTACGGTAAATCTGATCAATCATTTGAAAATCACCTGCGTAGCCATAAGGCTTTTGGAAACCCCAGGCGATATTTGTTTCCAAAGGCAATTGGGCCACATATTTTTTCCGGACTTCTTCAATAGTATGGTTTGGAAATCGCCCATGCTTGACATCCTGATCAAATGTAGCTAGTAGCTTAGTTAATGATTTATAATCCTCCGGATCGGGCCCATTTTTAGCGAGGATTTGGTCCAGAAAATCTAAAGTAAGTGTGTTGTTAATGCGAGAGATGGACATAGGGTAAAGGGTTTGTGACAAAGGTAGCTCAGCGACT
>Ga0102940_1000486_pt1 | contig 27273 bp, 24 predicted proteins | sample SalPonR2_C_D1_MG_FD_78215 | JGI IMG/M metagenome (GOLD analysis project Ga0102940, IMG submission 78215) | Salt pond soil microbial communities from South San Francisco under conditions of wetland restoration - Salt Pond MetaG R2_C_D1_MG | ecosystem: Environmental > Aquatic > Marine > Intertidal... | reverse complement strand
TTTGTCTTCCTTCAGATATACTTTTTTATGAAATGACTGAGGACCGAATTGTCGCATAATAGTATCAACAAACTCCCCCTTTTCAGGACTTACCCGATCGATAAAATCCAGTAAAATCTGCTGCCCTACAACGAACTGAAGACCAATTCGTGGCTCCCTTAGATCTGTTTTCTGAAGAATTTCGAGTCTTTGAAGAAGGGTGATGCTCAACTTTACTTTTTGAAGTGATAACCCCGATCGTCTGGCAACATTTTGAAAATTCAATACCTCCTGATGCTCCATCTCAGCACCTACAGCCAGGTTCATCTCATCACATAAGCTGTCATAAACTTTTTGCAATGTTTCATAGTCGGGGTAAGCAGACACAACTCGTTTTTCCAAAACGTGTACGTCGCTTGGTTTATATACCAATATAGGGTAGGCCTGTTTACCATCTCTGCCTGCGCGACCCGCTTCCTGGTAATATGCTTCCAAGGAAAACGGTATTGTTTCATGAATAACAAATCTGCAGTCTGGCTTGTCGATCCCCATTCCAAACGCGTTCGTAGCAGCTACTACCGGTGTATCGCCTTGAAGCCATGCCAGCTGTACATCTTCGCGTTCTTTATTTGCAAGTCCCGCATGATAGGCCTTGCATCCGATTCCCTGTGCAGTAAACCGTTTTGCGAGATACTCACACTTTCTACGCGTCGATGAATAGATAATTCCACTCCCCATAGCAGAAGCTTTTTTAACCGATCTTTGTACCATCTTCGATTTATTATCGGTTTGGGATACCCACCAGTGAAGATTTTCCCGGCTGAACCCACTTGTAACCACTTCAGGATTATTAAATTGAAGTACTTTAAGCAGATCTTTTCTTACCTCGGGTGTGGCTGTGGCTGTACAGGCCATCCATTTGGTTTGATCTGATAACTCACCAAAATCCTGTTTAATCGTTCTATAGGACGGACGAAAATCGTGTCCCCATTCCGAAATACAGTGGGCTTCATCTACCGCCACTAAAGAAACCGACAAGTTTGGCTGCTCTGTTTGCCAAAGTTCTGTTTTAATACGTTCGGGAGCGATATAAAGCAATTTATACATTCCGTTTCGGGCATTCACCAGTCGCTGTTCCGTCTCTCGCCGGGAGAGTGTACTGTTGATGAATGAAGCTCGTATCCCCATTGCTTTTAACTGATCAACCTGATCCTTCATTAGTGCAATGAGAGGAGATATTACAAGGGTCAATCCATCAAAAAGAAGAGCCGGAACCTGGTAACATAGTGATTTACCTCCTCCTGTTGGAAATAAGACCAATGTATCTTTTCCCTCAAGTATCGATCTTATGGCTTTCTCCTGACCAGCCCTGAAGGAGTTGTAGCCCCACCGATTTTGTAATACCTCTTTAGCTGATGACAGATCCTGCATACTTCCTGATTCCGGATTCTAAGGCAAACTCCAAAGGAGGCCTTGGTTAGCTAAATGTAATCACACACAAGCTATCAGTAAAATAATAGTGCAGGTTATTTATTTCTAAAATGTAAAATTCACTCCAAATTTAAAATAGAGAAGATCCGTCTCCGATCTGCTTACATCGTATGTCACATTGCCATTGTTGGTAGAAATAGAACCTTCCTGAAGATATTCCGCCTCCCGACCGAACATATAGCGAACGCCCGCATTCAGATACACAGAGCCAAGGGATACTTCAGATGTAGTGCCAGGCTGTTCTTTGTTGCTATAAACTCTCAGGTTAACCCCGGTTCCAAAACCATAGCTAAGAGAAGTATCTTCAAAATTCGTGTCACGAAGCACATCCTCATCTGAAAATGAACCTCTTTCCCTGAGCACCGTCTGAGTAAAAAAATAATTAAAGCCAAATAGCCCGTCTACATACGGTCGAAATTTCGACGGAGGGCCGGTGAGCCTGAACAGTAGATTACCGGTTACAAGATTGTACGAATTTTCGACCTCCACGGTTAGGTCTGGAATGGTTGTACTGAGTGGTTCCGTTCTGGTATCAACTCCAAAATTCATAAACCCGAAATCGAGCCCTACCATTAAAGGAGTTTCCGGAATTTTATACCCTCCCATTAAACCAAGACCCCATCCCAGTCTGTCGATTTCATCAGAAAACTCTCCCTGTGGCGCGCCAACATTAAAATCCAGATCAACGAGAAATTCCTGTGCACGGACATTCATTGATAATACCATCAATATTAACAATGATATTACGAACGGAATTATTTTTTTTCTAAACATACCATCCCCTATTCTATAAATAAAAAGGCCTTGAATTTCTTCAAGACCTCAATTCAGTTATAAATTTTAATACGTATAAAGCTATACCTAAGTTACATTATAAAACAGCTTTCATGTAATCCCTGCGCATTTCAGCTATAGCCGATATACTAATTCCCACCGGACATACAGCCTCACACTCTGCAAAGTTTGAACAATCTCCAAAGCCTTCTTTTTCCATCTGCTCTACCATGGCAACCGTTCTGTTATCTTTCTCAGGCTTACCCTGTGGCATACGGTTTAAGTGAGCAATTTTTGCGCCGGTAAAGAGTGATGCTGAGGAGTTTGGACATGCGGCAACGCACGCTCCGCAACCGATACACGTTGCATAATCAAAAGCCGAATTCGAAACATCCTGCGGAATAGGTATTAAATTTGCTTCAGGTGCTGCACCGGTTTTCACCGACACATATCCTCCTGCTTGAATAATACGGTCGAGTGCATAACGATCTACAACCAAGTCTTTAATTACCGGAAATGCCGCGGCTCTCGGAGGCTCAATTACAATTGTATCACCATCATTGTAGTTTCTCATATGAAGCTGACAGGCTGCAGTCATATGTTTGGGGCCGTGTGCCCGTCCGTTTATCACAAGGTTACACGAGCCACATATACCTTCTCGGCAGTCGTAGTCGAATTCGACAGGATCACCACCATTCTTCATCAGGTTTTCGTTCAGAACATCAAGCATTTCAAGAAAAGACATGTGTTCGTTTACTTCATCGAGCGTGTAATTCTCAAAATGCCCTGAATCTTCAGCGTTTTTTTGTCGCCAAATTTTAAGATGTATCGTCATCAAGCTCATAGTTTTCCTATTTGTAACTTCTTTGTTTTAATTCCACGAATTCGAACTCAAGAGGCTCTTTATGGAGCGTAGTTTCCAGTTTTCCGTTTACTCCATTGTACTCCCAGGCAGACACGAACGCATAATCCTCATCGTTTCTGATAGCCTCGCCTTCTTCCGACTGAAATTCATCACGAAGATGGCATCCACAGGATTCATCCCTGTCTAAAGCATCAATCGCCATCAGCTCGGCCAGCTCGAAAAAGTCGGCTACTCTGGCAGCAAATTCCAGGTATTTGTTGTAGTAGTTTTTTTCACCCGGTACCCTCACGTTATTCCAGAACTCTTCTCTGAGAGCACGAATCTCTTCAATAGCAGATTCCAGGCCCTCTTTGCTTCTTGAAATACCAACCTTATCCCACATTATTTTACCAAGCTCTCTGTGGAACTCAATGATGGTTTTATCTCCCTGAACCGCCAGAAGCTTATCAAGCTGCTCTGAAGATGTATTGGCTGCTTCTTTAAATGCTTCATGGTCGGTTGATACATCGGACAGGTCTTCATCAGCAAGATAATTACCTACAGTGTAGGGTATGATGAAATATCCGTCCGAAAGTCCCTGCATTAACGCACTGGCACCCAACCTGTTCGCTCCGTGGTCAGAGTAATTGGCTTCCCCTGCAACAAACAATCCGGGGATATTGCTCATAAGGTTATAGTCTACCCAAAGCCCGCCCATAGTGTAGTGAACGGCCGGGAATATCTGCATCGGTACTTCGTATGGATTCTCATCTTTGATATTCTCATACATATCAAAAAGGTTACCGTATTTGGCTTTGACTGTCTCTTTCCCATCACGCTTAATGGCGTCACGGAAATCGAGATAAACTGCCAGGCCTGTATCTCCAACTCCCAGGCCCTCATCCGTTACAAGTTTTGCATTCCGCGATGCTACATCTCTTGGAACGAGGTTTCCAAAGCTTGGATATCTTTCCTCGAGGTAATAATATCTCTCTTCTTCTGGAATATCGTTTGGTGGTCGATCATCCCCTTTCTTCCTTGGAACCCAAACACGTCCATCGTTTCTCAAACTCTCACTCATCAGGGTGAGTTTCGACTGGTAGTCGCCGGAAACAGGAATACATGTTGGGTGAATTTGCACAAAGCATGGGTTTGCAAACGCAGCTCCCCGTTTATGACATCGCCATATGGCTGTTGCATTTGAATTTTTTGCATTCGTCGAAAGATAAAAAACATTTCCATATCCACCGGTGCAAAGAACTACCGCATCGGCTTCCCATTTCTGAATTTCACCTGAAACCAAATCCCGGGTAATAATACCGCGTGCCTTGCCGTCAACCACAACCAAATCGAGCATTTCCTGGCGAGGGTAGTTTTTGATTTTGCCGGAATGTTCTTCCTTCATCATTGCCTGATAGGCGCCTAGCAATAGCTGCTGGCCGGTCTGTCCCCGGGAGTAGAACGTACGGGAAACCTGAGCTCCACCAAAGGAACGGTTGTCAAGCAGACCGCTGTATTCACGGCCAAAGGGCACACCTTGTGCAACTGCCTGATCAATTATGTGGTTTGAATTTTGGGCCAATCGATATACGTTCGACTCACGGCTTCTGTAATCACCGCCTTTTATGGTATCATAAAACAGCCGCCACACACTGTCACCATCATTTACATAGTTCTTGGCAGCATTAATTCCACCCTGCGCAGCAATACTGTGAGCTCTTCGGGCGGAATCCTGGATGCAAAATGTTTGAACGTTGTAGCCCAGCTCTGCAAGGCTTGCAGCGGCAGATGCCCCGGCAAGGCCGGTTCCAACAACGATAATATTGTACTTTCTTTTGTTGTTTGGAGAAACAAGTTTTATCTCATTCAGATGATTGGTCCACTTATCTTCTAAGGGTCCTTCCGGTATTTTTGGATCTAATTTCATAAGTCGATAATTAAGCTTTAAAAGCGTTAGTTACAATTGATAAGCGCAGCTTCGCAACCGCCGCCAAAATAGATATAGAGAGGAATAAATAAGAATCCAACTGCAAGCAGAAATGCAGCTACAGCTCCCACCGTATAGATTATTGCAGACGCCTTTTTGCTCTTGACGGTTAGTGATGTAAAGGCGCTCCAAATGCCATGCCCAAGATGAACACCGAGCAGTATCATCACAACAGTGTACCCAAATGCATAAACGGGATTTTGAAATGTATCCAGAACCAGCGTTTTAATATCATGGGTCATCTGGCCATCAATCATTACCTCGCCCATATCTCCCAGCGCAAATGTATTGATATGAATGACTACAAAAACCAGTAACACGACTCCGGTAAAAGCCATACTCCTGGAGCTAAGGCTTTGCTTACTGGGCCCGCCTTTGCTACTGTAAACTTCATAACCCTGAGGACGAGCCTTCCGTTTTTTGAGCCAGATTGAAATCCCAATCCAGGCATGAATTACAAACAGGGCAAGCAGCCCAATACGGGCTACCCATAAAAGAGGGCCCAAACTGTGCAGAAACTTTGAGTACGCGTTCATTGCATTTGGCTCACCGAAAACAGCCAAATTTCCAGCAAGGTGAAAAATGATAAAAAAGACGAGCAATAGTCCGGTTAAACCCGTTAAAATCTTTCGTCCAACCTGCGATTGAAAAGCTTTAATGATAGATGGCATATGATTTTCTTCAGTTACGTAATTATTATCAAAAAGGGTTTTGTTTCACTAAATCCTATTTACATAAGACTATAAAATTCGTTTTATTTGCCGTAAAAGGCAAGGTTAATACGCCCAATCCTTCTGCTAAATGCTTATTAAGAAACGATCTAAATTCAACACATTACACAATTAACACAACCCACTTTCTTGGATACAGTTACATCAACTTTTCGCTCTGATTACAGGATCAAAAGCTCCAAATTTATAGGGTATATGGCTCCATGCCCCCACACAGAAGAACTAAATAACGTTATCAACACCATCAAAGATGAGCATCCTACAGCCACCCATCACTGTTATGCATACCGCATAAACCCCGAACAGCCCCACGAATTCTCAACAGATGATGGCGAACCAAGCGGCACAGCGGGCACACCGATCCTAAATCTTCTCAGATCCCGGAACCTTATTAATATTGTGTGCGTGGTTGTTCGATACTATGGAGGAACCAAACTTGGAAAATCCGGACTGATACGTGCATACACCCATGCCGCCGGTTTGGCTGCAGAAGCTTCACGAACGAAAAAAATAGTACCGGTTGCCAACTATCGTTTAGTATATGATTACGAGCATCAGTCAGTTATTAATTCTCTGAAACATATGTTTGATTTTATAGAGCTCGAATCCACATATCTTGAAAAAGTCAGTCTAACATTTGCCGTACCCAAAAATCAGTCCCATTCACTTGAGAAACAGTTGGCCGCATCAGTTCATCTTTTTGAGAAATTTGAGAAACTGGGGGTATTGTACCGCGTCATGGAATAAACTTTTTTTGAAACCATGAAATGTAACCACAAGCTTCTTACATTTGGAGCAGTGAACGAAAGTGGCCTAATCTCTCTTTCATTTTCTGATTCGTTCAACCTTAACAAATAGTTAATAAAACTTCATGAAGATTTATACAAAAAAAGGAGATCAGGGAACAACTTCGCTTTTCGGCGGCAAGGAGGTTAAAAAAAATAATATTCGACTACATGCTTACGGAACAGTAGACGAACTGAACTCTGCACTGGGCATTGCTCTCACACACGATGTGAGTAAGAAAGGAAAAATCATTCTTGAGGAGCTGCAGGATCAGCTTTTCGTTTTGGGCGCCGATCTGGCCACACTACCCTCGAAAAAAACAAAGATCGACCGAATTAATGAAAATCATGTTGACCAGCTTGAAATGTGGATCGACGACCTCGATCGGGATCTGCCACCTCTTACTTCATTTATCCTTCCCGGCGGTGCATCAGCAGGTGCCAATCTCCATTTTTCCCGAACGGTCTGTAGAAGAGCTGAGCGGTTTACGGCAGAATTACTGGACGCCGGTGAAGCGAATCAGTATAGTCTAGTTTACCTGAACAGGCTTTCTGACCTTCTTTTCGTTCTGGCCCGTTTCGAAAACCGGCACAGCGGTATTGGCGAAACGCAATGGATATCAAAAAAATAGATGTACCTTTACACACTATTCTTCAACAGATATTAAATAATAATTTACCAGATTAACACTCTCTATGGCTTTAATGATTTCAGTTTCCGGTATTCGCGGAATATTTGGCTCTCATCTGAACCCGGAAAATTTAGTTCGGTTTACTGCAGCGTACGGAACCTGGCTTAATGGCGGCACCGTTGTAGTGGGCCGCGATTCGCGCGTAACTGGCCAGATCTGTGAGGACATCGTTTGTGCCACACTTCAAAGTGTAGGATGCTCTGTCATTAAAACAGGGATTGCACCCACACCCACCGTTGCAATGGGAGTTTTAAGACACCAGGCAGCAGGCGGTATTATTCTAACTGCGAGCCATAACCCCGAACAGTGGAACGCCTTAAAGTTACTGAATGACAAGAGTGAATTTCTGGATGCCGACCAGGGAAGCGAAGTGCTCAAAATTGCCGATGAAAGCTCTTTTGATTACAAATTATTTAATGAAATTGGTTCTGTTCAAACGGATGATGATATCATCAACTATCATATTGATAAAATTATGGCGCTTCCCTATATCGATAAAGAACAGATCAGAAAAAAATCATTCAAAATTGCGGTGGATGCCGTTAACGGAGCAGGATCTCACGCCTTGCCTGAACTATTGAGAACGCTGGGTGCCGAAGTTCACAAACTGCACTGTGAACCTACAGGCCTGTTCCCTCACAATCCTGAACCGTTGCCTGAGCATCTAACCGAAATTTCTGAATATGTAGTTCAAAACAACTGCGATTTTGGTCTTGTTACCGACCCCGATGCCGACCGGCTTGCTATTATCGACGAAAATGGAGATATGTTTGGTGAAGAGTATACACAAGTTGCTGCTTTTGATTTTTTATTGAGTAAAAAAAGTGGCGACACTGCGACCAACCTCTCTTCATCTCGAGCGGCTGAAGATATCACCAAAACGTATGGTGGAACCTGCTACAGAACGGCTGTGGGAGAAATAAACGTGGTAAAAGGGATGCAAAAATACGGTGCGATTATCAGCGGCGAAGGCAACGGTGGTGTGATTAATCCTGACCTCCACCCCGGCCGGGATGCTCTTGTGGGATCGGCTATGTTTCTACAGCTTATGGCTGCGAACGGGATGCAGGTTTCGGAGTACAGGGCCAGCTTGCCACACTATAAAATGGTAAAGCAGAAAGTGGCGCTTGCCGACCTGGGCATGGATGCAGACGATGTTCTGAAACGTATAGCTGAAAAGTTTGCCGAGCATAAACCAAACCTCACCGATGGGGTGAAAATTGATTTTGAAAACGGCTGGGTCCATTTTCGAAAATCCAATACGGAGCCCATCGTGCGTATCTACAGTGAAGCAGCAGATGAAAAAACAGCCAGGAAACTCGCTTCTGATGTGCTAAGCCATGTGCAGCCATAGATTCAAAAAAGCATCAAAAAAGAAATTTTAATAGCTTAGAAACAATAATCCCCAATTATTTTTTGATATGATCAAATCCATGACAGGTTTCGGGCGCGGAGAGTCAACCGCAAACGGCTTTCAGGTTTCTGTAGAAATTAAAACGCTGAACAGCCGCTATCTTGACATTTCTATTCGATCTCCGCAGAGTTTGCAACAGCAGGAGTTTGATATCAAAGAAATTGTGCAAAAACATATCTCCCGCGGAAAAGCGCACATCAGTGTCTATGTTGATAAATCAAATTTGGGCAAACCCGACATTACATTCGACGAAAATCTTGTGAAAGCGTACGGAAAAATGCTTGAGCAGATCAAATTCCTGGCCAACATACAGGAGCCCGTTCAGATCAAAGATATTCTCCATTTTGACGAGCTCTTTAAACCATCTGAAGTGGATGAGAGTGAGGTTGAGGTGATTTGGACAAACGCACAACTGGCACTCGAAAAAGCGGTTGACCTGATGAACAGTATGCGTATACAGGAGGGAAAAGAGCTGAAAAATGACCTTACCAAACAGATAACCGGTATATCTGATATGATCACTGAAGTACGAAATCTATCCGATAAGCGTGCGCCGGAAGTTCGGGAAAAACTACAGGTCAGAATTCACTCGATGATTGATGAGGAAAAGGTTGACAAAGACAGGCTGGAAACAGAAATAGCTCTTTTAGTTGATAAAATGGACGTGAATGAGGAGATTATTCGTCTCGATTCGCACCTTAAATTTTTCCTTGAAGCGCTTGAAACCGACGAGCCGGTTGGCAGACGGCTAAACTTTTTGTGCCAGGAAATTAACCGGGAGCTTAACACCATAGGTGCGAAATGCAACGATTCAGAAATTTCACACCACATCGTACTCGGAAAAGAGAAACTCGAACAGATACGAGAACAGGTTCAGAATATTGAGTAAAAAAGGTAAAATTATCGCTCTTGCCTCACCCAGCGGCGGCGGAAAATCGACTATGACAAAGCGCTTGCTCCTTGATTTTGACAATCTTCAGTTCTCGGTTAGCGCAACAACACGTTCACCGCGAAAAGATGAAGTTCATGGAAAACACTACTATTTCATCAGCAAGGCCGATTTCAGGAAAAAAATCGAGCAGGGAGAGTTTTTAGAATGGGAAGAGTTCTATAATGGAACCATGTATGGTACCCTGCGCAAAACCATTGAAAATGACATTGAAAAAGGATATTTTACTCTGCTTGACGTGGATGTTTTAGGTGCATTAAATGTAAAGTCGAGTTTTGGAGAAAATGTCAAAACCATATTTATTGCACCTCCATCTCTCGAGGTTCTAAAGCAGAGATTAATTTCTCGCGGCTCAGAAACAGATGAGTCACTGAAATTAAGACTAGAAAGAGCCGGCAAAGAGATGACATATAAAAACAAATTCGATAATGTTGTAGTAAATGATGACCTCAATGAGGCCTACAGCGAATTAAAATCGATCATTACAACCTTTATAGATAAATAAGCATATGCCTATTAAAACGCTTGATGTTGAAAATCTTGGAAAAAGCAGCAACAAATATGAGAAGCTGGTTGCCCTTTCAAAAAGAGCCCGGCAAATTGCCGCTCAGGAAAAACTCGAACTCGAAGAGAAATTAAAATATTTCGAAGGGTTTGAAGATGAAGATGAATTTACCTTCAACGAAGAGCAGGAAAATATCTCCAAGGCATTTGAGAAGCTTCCGCATGCCGCTCGCCGCGCAGTTGACGAAATGCTCGAAGGGAAAATAACCTACCGTTATCCTGATAAAGAGATCTGATTATGCTGACCGGTAAACGCATTATTTTGGGCGTTACTGGTGGAATTGCTGCCTACAAAGCAGCTTATCTATTACGATCTTTTCAAAAACAGGGTGCCGACGTCCGCGTTACCATGACTCCCTCAGCTACGAAGTTTGTGGGAGTAGAAACCTTTTCTGCCCTCAGCAGGCACACTGTAGCCACAGAAGTTTTTACGGATAACAAACAGGATGACTCCTGGACAAAACATATTCACTGGGGTGAATGGGCAGATCTTTTTGTGATCGCCCCCTGCACGGCAAATACACTGGCCAAGCTCGTTACCGGCCAGTCCGATAATATGCTCACATCTACCGCACTTGCAGCCAGGTGCCCCCTCCTTATCTGCCCTACTATGGATGGAGAAATGTATGAGCATGCCACAGTGCAAAACAATCTGAAAAAGGCTGAAGAGCTGGGCTATTATACACTGGAGCCCGACAGCGGCTATCTCGCCAGCGGGCTCGATGCCAGGGGCCGCCTACCCGAAGACGATGTCATTCTTCAAAAATCATCTGAAATTATTCAACAACATCAAATTAAGGGACCCTTAACCGGTAAAAAGGTTATCGTTACAGCGGGACCTACGCGTGAGTTTCTGGATCCTGTACGGTTTTTATCAAATCCAAGCTCCGGCAAAATGGGGCTTGCTATGGCTGAAGCGGCAAGGACTCTTGGAGCAGATGTAGAGCTGTTTCTTGGCCCGGTGTCGATCGGGGTTCCCGATCGTATCCCTGCCAAACGATTTACATCGGCTGACGATTTGCTTGAACTGGTTAAAAACTCAAGGAATGCCGATATATTCATCATGGCGGCGGCTGTTTCCGATTACAAGCCGGCATCGGTATCAGAATCGAAAATCAAAAAAACTGAAGAACATACCGACCTCCGTTTTGAAAACACTCCGGATATACTTCAGTGGCTGGGTGATAAGAAACAACCCCATCAAACGTTGATTGGCTTCGCCATGGAAACCGACAATGTGATTGAAAACGCATCAAAAAAACTGGAAAAGAAAAATGCAGACTATATCTGCGTAAACCAGCTAAGCAACTCGAACACCGGATTTGGCTCAGATAAAAATACGATTACTCTATTGGCGATTGACAAGCCTCAAAAAACCTTTTCCGGCTTGAAGTCAGAAATTGCATCCGAAATTCTGAACACTATTTTTCCTGAAAGCTAAGCGACAGTTTCTTACCCATCTCCTTGTCAAATTCATCAGGATCAAAACCGATGAATCCGCTTCCCGGAAAGTTCGTCAGCTCTCCAACATATATTTTGCCGTCAGTCAAATATAGATCCACGCGAATAAAGTCAAAATCTTCTGCCAGTTTCTCAGACAGCTGTACTGCATCATCCCAGAGCGCAGGCTTTTCCAGTTTACCGTCATACTGAGGGTAGAGAAGTTTCACGTCCAATAGATTAAAATCACGGTCGTAGAGATTGCGTTTCTGATCATTAAAACGGCCAATATCAACCTGAACGAGCTCTATTCTTCCATGAATACACGTAAATTTATAGTCACGGGGAATTTTACCCGCTTCACTGAGCAATAACTCCTCTGCAATAATCAACCGTGGCAGATCTTTGTACACCCACTCCCGCCCCAGTTTTGAATAATCCTGACCCTGCCAGAACTTCGTGAGCCGTTTTATCTCCTCAAAATTCTCTGCAGGTTTGTCCCTGATAATTTTTACAAACCCACATCCATGATTGGCTTTTAATACAAACTGGTTTGGTAACCGACCCCAATCTTCCTTTTTTAAGGTGTCATAAACGCCAAGCACGGGGATAAGATGATCTGCTGTGCTTTTTTCCGATACATAATCGCGCATTTTTATTCGATCGGCTACGCGTTGTCTTAACGGGTTTCTGTCGAACAGTTTTAACTGCTGAATCTTTTCAGTTAGCCTTTCAGAATTATTAAGATCGGGAAAGAATCCCTGCTCCAGCTTATACCGGACTCTGGCATAGGCCTTATCGGACAGAATGTGCCGAAAAAACCCCCAAAACAATTTTCTGGCAATGAAGTGGATCATGGAAATCCCTACTCCTTTCTCACATAACCCGCAATCGCAAAAACTCCAAGACCCACCAGCATTAGTGTGCCCACAAGCGACATCCATCGTCCGGCAGTATACCAAACGGGTTCCAGTTTAATTTCGAGAACGTGGTTACCCGCAGGAATTTCAAAGCCTCTGAGGATATAGTTGGTGCGTATAATTCGAATCTCTTCTCCGTTTAGCGTGGCTCGCCAGCCGGGTGGATACCAGATTTCTCCCAAAACCAGGAAGCCGGGCTCACTTCTGGTAATGTCTGCCTTTATCTGGTTCGCATTATATTCGGTTATGACTACAGAAGCCGTTGAATCGGGATTGGATGAAATAGCAATATCTTCTGCAACAAATGCCGTTTCTACAGGGTTAAAGCCGGCCTTTATGCTTTCCAATACGTCCGCTTGATTCAGATGAACAGCAACGGAATCAGCAAAAAACGCTTTGGCCATGACCCTCTGATTTTCGATCACCGTTCCGTTGTCAGACTCAAAAACGGTTTCGTACCCCGGCAATGGAATGGGCTGCTGAAGAGTTAGATAGCGGATATTGAGCATGCTTAGCACCCCGTTGTTAAGGCCGGATGTGCCTGAAAAGAATGCTTCATCTATAACATCCTGGTAGTAGCTGAGTTTTGCACCGGAATACCCACCAGCTGATGGGTAAAAATACGACGGAACTGCGTTATTGAAGGCGTTATCAAGAATTGGCAGTACCCTGTAGGGCCAGCCCTCCCGGTCAGAAATGTTTTGCTGAATAAATTCATCCAGGTCCCGCTCTCTGCGTTCCAGAATGTCTTCGCGTTCAAAACGCTGATCTACCAGTGAGTTCTCACTGAGATAGCGCTGATCGACCCGGGTAAGATCATATAGTAATATGATGATCAGAAGGGATGCCCCCATATAAACGGGAATTTTTCGAAAAAGCATGGCAGCAATAATCGCGGCTCCAAGTCCCACTAAAAGAAAAAAACGAAGTGTATCTGATTGGGCCAGCTCCCTCCTTTCAGGCTTTAATTGTGACTCAAGAACACGGGTAACAGTCTGTGATACCCGTGGATCATCAGGTGAAACATTGTTTTGAGATGCGATCTGCTGAGCAATTAGCTGTCGCTCCCCCGGCTTCTCGTAATCCATAAACTGAAATACAAACAGTCCCGCTATGGCAGCTATTCCAAGAGCGTAGTAAACGGGTTTAAGCGATTCACCCTTTTTTTCCGCCCGCTTTACCTGCTGAATCATCCATTCAAACCCCATGGCGGCTGCCACTGCAAAGCAGAATACGGCAATCATTAACCACATTTCAGGAACCCGAAATTTGTTAAAAAGCGGTATATACTCGAACATAAAATTATTAAGCAGGCCAAAATGCTCCCCTAACGAAAATAGTGTGGCAGCAATACCAGGACCAATAAAAACCCATTTTAAACTGTGCGATGACTTCACAGCCCCTATCACAAAAAAGAGAAACCCAAGGGCACCTGCATAGTGCGGTCCGCTCGTAAACGATTTTGGTCCCCAGTATAGCTCAGAGCCGCCAAAGGCTCCCGGTATTAACAGGGTGAGGAGTTCACCCCACCCCTGCGACCATGCAAATGCATAATCCCTAGCAAGCCCCTCGGTTCCCGACAATTCGGACCCTCCCCGCATACTGAATGAAGAGTACTCGAGTGTACTCCAATACATCTGGGCAACGATCAGCCCAGCGATGATCGCCCCTGTAGATAACACAGCCGTATTTATGGCAAACTGTTTACCCTTACCCGTTTTAATGGCTCGAATTAAATCAAAGATAAACAGTGAGAGAAGTGGCAGCAGGAAAAAATAGGTGACCTGGGGGTGGTACGCACGTAAATGTAGTGTAAGAGCCAGGGTAAAAATAAATATGCCAGCTCTGTTCACATCGGATTTATTCCGCATTAGCAGATAACCGGTATAGATCCAGGGAATATATAGGTAGGCTAAAAATTTTGCATTATGCCCGGCTCCGATGATGATGGGGATGTAGGTTGTAAAACCCATTATAATTGATCCGAATAGTGCAGAAAACGGACTCATTCCAAGAAGAATCAGCATTACATAGGCACCGGTAAGCAGGATCCACGTCTCCACTGCAGGATAGATAAAATCAAGCGCTTTTACGAGGGTGTCAAGATTTACAACCTGTGGCGGATGTGAAATGGTTGTGGCAGGCATACCCGAGAACATGTTCGAAGCCCAGTGCGCTACCTCGTTAAACTGCTCTTCATACTCTTTTAATGACTCAGCACCTGCACGCCATTGTATATCATCATTCCCCATGTACTGATAGCCACCCAGTACCGTGGCATGGTAGAGAAAAAGTGGCGCTGCCAGCAGAAACAGTATACAAACGATATGTTTTTGATTGTTTGAAAGACGGCTCCAAACGTTATCGCCCGAATTTACTGATTTCTTTTTCTTTTTGGAGGCCATTAGGTTATAGAATGAGGATTGGTATTCGCCGCTATGCAGCCGGTTGAAAAGCGATATAGCCATAATCGCTTATACTGGTACTTCACTCGATTACACGGGGTACGCGGAAATAGTCAGAATCAGCATCAGGCGCATTTTTCAGTGCGTCTTCGTGGGGCACCGGTTCTTCCGCTTTATCTTCTCTGAAGGTTGATGCCGTTATTTCATTTACGTGTTCAAGTGGTTCAACATCTGTGGTATCCACTTCATTTAAAGTGTCGATGTAGCCCAAAATTTGATTCATGTCTTCCTTGAGCCCCTCTGCCTCATCATCTTCGAGCTGAAGCATGGCAAGATGAGCCACATATTGAATATCTTTTTTTGTTACTGACATATCATCACTAAATCATTGTTTGTTTGAATTCATGAAGGTAACAAAGATTTATTAAAAGCAGTAACCAAAAGCACTTCTTTTGTTCTTATGGGGATTGATCAGCAGTCATCTTCATTGGTTTTTTCATCTAAACTGTTTTTATTTCTGTAAGGCCGATATTTAAAATAAAACTCATAACAATATGCTGATTGGAATCTGCTCCGACTCCCACGATAATGTAAGGAATATTAAAAAAGCTGCGTCTTACTTTAGCTCACAGAACGTGTCAAAAGTAATTCACGCCGGCGACTACTGCAGTCCGTTTACGATTCAGCACTTTAAAGGTTTAAACCTGCACGGTATTCTTGGTAATAATGATGGTGATATTTATCTGCTGATGAAGAAATTCCAAGAGAACGGTGCCACCCTGCACGGAGATTTCTACCGGTTTAGTACAGATAACCGTACCGTCGCCGTGTATCATGGAACAGTACCTGAGATTACTCAAAGCCTGATTGAATCAAAAAGGTATGACGTGGTGATTTCAGGTCATACACACGAAGCTTCTGTAATTAATACAGGGGGAGTATTATCTGTTAATCCGGGCACAACTCATGGCTTTGGAAATCGCGGAACCGTGTCGGTTTACGATACCGAGCTGCATCGGGCTTCGATTCAACCACTCATCTGACTGTGTTTTTTTGTTAAACCGTTCTACATTTTAAACATAAAATAAAGTATACTACCTGATCTACACTCAACTAAATCATCAATTATGCAGGTATATCTGAACGGATCTTTCGTAAATCATGAAGAAGCAAAAATTTCAGTTGGCGACAGAGGTTTTGTCTTTGGTGATGGCATATATGAGGTAACGCGTGTTGTAAATGGCAGGTTCTTCAGAGAGAAGCAGCATATTGAAAGATTGAAAAAAGGGCTTGACGGTTTAAAAATCGCCGTTCCGAACAGTGTGATAGACAATATCCCCGAAATAAGCCGGGAGTTGATTAAAACGAACGGTCACCAAAGCGGAGAGGCGTCTGTTTACCTGCAAATTACCAGGGGGGCGGCCTGGCCGAGAACTCACACCTTCCCCGACCCTGAAGTGGAGCCAACGATATACCTTTCATCTGCATCATTTTCCCCACACACTGAACTGCACCAAACAGGAGAGGATACAATTACTATCGCAGACATACGATGGGCCCGCTGTAACCTGAAAACAGTGAACCTGTTGCCAAATACACTTGCCAAGCAGCAGGCAAAAGAAATGGGAGTAAATAGTGCGGTTATGATCCGTGATGGAGTAGTGACGGAGAGCCCCAACGCCAACGTGTTTGGCGTTAAAGATGGTGAACTTTACACATATCCTGCAACAAATTACATTCTTGATGGCATCACTCGAAACGTTGTTCTCGAGATTGCAAATGAGTTGGAAATACCGGTTCATTTTGATCCAATCCGTCAGGAGGATATCATCCATCTCGACGAACTTTTCTTTTCCGGAACAACAACAGATATTCAGCCAATTATAAAAGTTGACGGTCATGAGCTGGCAGATGGTAAGCCGGGGCCTATTGTTCGTTCCATTCAAAAAATGCACAGAGAGCTGCTAAACAGCTAATGAAATGCATTACCTCGCGGTTCACGGAGTAGTAATTAGGCTCAACTGCTTTTGGGGAATTCCCTGATATTGTGGTGTTGGTGGTTTTGGTATTGTTAATCAAAACAATTTAAACCCTAATCCTCAACATTATGGAAGCGCTCAAGAATAAAGAGAATGGCGAAAGAAGATTTCAAACTACATTAAATGAAGCAGAACTTGCCTACTTCGAAGCCATTATTTTAAATAAAAAAGAGAAAGCTCAGGAAGAGCTTGAGTATTTAATTCAGACCCTGGAGGATATTCGGAATTCAGACGATGATGACGCTTCATCTATCGATCATCACATGAGTGATGTTGGCAGTATCGAAGAGAGTCTGGATTTAACAAACCGACTTATAGAGAGAAATATTAAGTTTATCGGTGAATTAGAACGAGCTTTGGAAAGAATAGAAAACGGAACGTATGGAATTTGCCGGGCTACGGGAGAGCCTATAGAGAAGGGCAGACTCGAGTTTGCACCCCATACACGCTACAGCATTGCCGCAAAAAACAAGGGACTCGATAAAAAGCCTGCAACTGCCTGACTTTTTTAATAAAGAGAATTTCTGGCCGGGGTTCCGGAAATAAAAAAGCCCGTTTTGGAGATCCAAAACGGGCTTTTAATTTTTAATCAAAAATTAGTGCCTATTCGTAAGTTAGGCTCACTACATTGATTGCACTCAGTCCTTTAGGAGTTTCTTCTACTTCAAACTCCACTTCTTCATTTTCTTCAAGTCCTTGGTTGTGTCCCAAATTCTCTACATTATTTCTGTGTACAAAAATGTCTTTGCTTCCGTCAGCTGGTTTGATGAAACCGAAACCTTTTTCAGCGTCAAACCACTTTACTGTTCCTTGTTTATTCATTGTATTACTTGTATTGGTATTGTATTAGGTACTCAAGAAAAGATTCGATAGAGAAGAATTGTTGTTACGCGCATCATTCAAGAGAAGGGCTTCACTCGAGCATTGTTATTATGTTGCTCTAAACATAAGGGAAATGTTATCCAATTCCTATTAAGAGACGTTTTTTTTAATAATCATCCTGCCCATTGCTTGTTACTGCTCAACACGTTTCTCCGGTATCCGGATCCAGATAGCATGCATCTCCAGAGAGGGAACGCTGCCAGCGAAGTTCCTCTTCAAGCTGATATAGCCACTCCTCAATAGCCTGCTTTCCCTTAATTTTTTTTTCACTTTCAATAATGAACACCTCCGTTTCAATTTCTTCAGGAAGTTCTTCTGTTTCATAAGAAATAACCAGATCGTTCAGCTTTTGATCTACTTCATTTCCAAATTCTGAATTTCGTTTCTTGTAAAGTGTAATCATGATTATATAAATCGCTACTAATTTGTACTAATTAAATGATGAACTGTAAAAAGATATTAAGTTAACACCGTGTATTGGTAAAATATATCTTGGAATTCCCATTTAAAACTTCACCAACCGGTGTTTTTAGCATCGTTTATCATGCAAAAGAACTCTGTATCTGCCAGTAGAAATAATTTAAAATTACGTTTGCTTTATTCCATTTAAAACTTGCATTTTGATCAATATGAACTAAATTATAGCACATTTCAAATACGGATAACTAACTAACCGGTACAATTTTATTGGCTTTCATTTTATCATAGTAATAATTCTGACAGCCACTGATTTTATTAAGAAATTCCATGGAGGATGATTAAATAATGAAAGAGTATGTGATAGGGATAGATATAGGCGGAACATTTACAAAGACCGGATTCGTTGACCGGGAAGGAAATATTTTAGCCGAAAACTCAACTCCCACAGACCCATTTGACAGCGTAGATGTCTACCTGTACAATCTTGTGAAAGAACTGAAGGAGGCTGAAAAGCAACTTGAGGAACCTTATAGAATTGTCGGTATTGGAATTGGAGCTCCAAACGGCAACTATCATAAAGGGACCATCGAACAGGCAACAAATCTTAAATGGAAAGGGATTATTCCCTTCACAGATATGATGAAGGAGCATTATGATCTTCCAATAAAACTTACCAATGATGCCAATGCCGCCGCACTTGGAGAAAAAGTTTACGGAGGAGCAAAAAATCTAGATAATTTCGTAATGATTACGCTCGGAACCGGATTAGGCAGCGGTATTGTGGTAAATGGAGATCTCGTTTACGGACACGATGGTTTTGCCGGTGAACAGGGCCACGTAAATGTTGTTGAAAACGGAAGATTATGTGGATGTGGCAACTACGGCTGTCTCGAAACCTACGCATCGGCACCGGGTATTAAGCGTACGGTATTTGAACTTCTGGCCAAAGATACCGAAGGATCCGAACTTGTTAATTATACATTTGCACAGCTGGACTCTGAAGCCATCTTTAATGCGGCCAAGAAAAATGATCCTATTGCTCTGAAAGCTTTCGAAGAAACCGGAAAAACATTGGGGAAACACCTCGCTGATACCGTCGCTTTATTCAGTCCTTCGGCTATTTTTGTGTTCGGCGGATTAGCGAAAGCCGGTGATTATATAATAAAACCAACCAAAAAATGGATGGAGCATTTTGTAATGGGCCTGTTCAAGAACAAAGTTAAAATTTTGCCTTCTAAACTTATTGGTAAAAATGTTGCCGTTTTAGGAGCAAGTGCTTTGATCTGGAACGAACTAGATAAATAGCATTTCAGTCCATGCAGATTCAAAATCTTTTTCACCATTTAAGCTGTAAGATTAATTAACCAAAACAATTATGCCTAACCAAGATAACAATACCCTGAAGGTGGGAATGGTTTTCATTTCCATCATATTTTTCATTTTCGGGTTTGTCACAACGTTTATTATTACGCTAAGTGACCCCGTGATGGAAGCTTTTGACCTGAGTTACACCGAAGCGTTTCTGGTGAATTCAGCATTTTTTATTTCATATGCGATCTTTTCCATTCCTTCCGGATCGGTTGTTAAAAAAATCGGATACAAAAACTCAATCGTTGTCGGCCTGCTGATTTATGCTGTTGCAGGATTTTTGTTTTATCCGGCAATTGGTTTGGAATCGTACGTATTCTTTTTGGGTGCTATTTTTATCCTTTCTTTGGGAACCGTTTTATTACAAACTGCCGCAAACCCATACGTAACCGAACTGGGCCCGGAAGAAACCGCTTCAGGACGTTTAAATCTGACTCAGTCTTTGAACTCCATTGCAACCTGGCTTGCACCGCTTTTCATTGTGGCACTTATCATTCCCGAAGAGGTTATAAATGATGCCGTTGGTGAAATAATGGAACAGGCTACGGTACAACCGGGCGATCTGCTTCTGCCTTTCATGATCATTGGTGGAGTAACTTTGGTAATTGCTGTTGCCGTAGCCCTCATTAAGTTACCGGATCTCAGCCAGGAAGGTACAGGCAACTTTTCCAGCACGTTCAAATACCGCCATATGTTACTTGGAGCTTTTGGAATTTTCTGCTACGTAGGTGCTGAAGTAAGTATAGGTACTTCAATCTCCTCATATATTGTTCAGCCCGATCTTGGCGGAGGTATCAGCCGCTCACTGGCTATTCAGTTTGTTGGATTATATTGGGCAGGTGCAATGATTGGAAGGCTTTTCGGCGCAATATCCATGTCGGATATCAAGAATGTGAAAACAAAAACCCTGATGGTGCTTGGTGTACTCGCGTGGGCATTTTTTGTTGGCTACTATACTCTCGACTGGAATTTACAAATGGCATCGATATTTCTCGGATTTGCTATTGCCAACTACGGCCTGATGCAGCTTGGTACCGGGCGCGCAAACCGAATACTTGCTATTTTTGCAGTGGCCGCCATGGTTCTTGCGATAACATCTATGTTAACGACAGGCAGACTTGCTCTCTGGACAATTGTTACCATTGGTCTTTTTAACTCGGTTATGTTTCCAAATATATTCTCCCTTGCAGTTAAAGGACTCGACCGAAGCGAGGTCAGCCTTGCGTCCGGAATTATCAACACGTTAATTGTTGGCGGAGCCATCATACCCGTGATTATGGGAGCTGTGGCCGACTATTCCAATATTCAGATTGCATTTATTGTGCCCGTTATTTGTTACGCGTACATTCTGTTTTATGCACTGATTGGCAGTCAGATCAAGCCAAAAGAAGAAGCTGCTGCTACTGCACCGGCCACAACAACAGGCGTAGGCCCCGATCATAAAGAAGTATAATCTTTCATAGTATTTAATCGCATAGCATAGAAGGTGTGCGATTAAGTTTTGATAAAAAAATAGCCACCGCTTTTTTAACTATTTGCGGTGGCTTTTTTTTGTTGAATGTTTTTAAGCTCTGTTACCTTTTAGTGGATCACAACCGGGATTCTAATCTCTTATCATTGCTGCTGATTCAATCGCTATTTCAGCCCCCGGAATTACAGACGTAAACTTCCTAAACGGTATTTACGTGCCACTGTCAGTTTTCTTTTATCGGATCAGCCGGTACTCTGCATCGCTGCAGAAACACCGTTAATACTCAGAAACAGGGCTTTCTTCAACTCTTTAAGCTCCTCTTCATCTTCCGGTCGATCATCCCACCGGTTCAGAAGCTCTATCTGCATCAGGTTGAGGGGATAGGTGAATACATTTCTGAACTCAATGGAGTTCTGAATCACTTTACGCATATCCAGGATCTCTTCCTGCTCAGTAATCTTCAGGATTACATCCCTGGTTCTGGTAAAATCTTCCATGATCTGCTTGTGAAGCCTATCATCGCCTCTGGCAGTGTACATCTCTGATGTAAGTTTGTGAGTCCGAGCCAATTCACGCTGTGCGTTATCTACAACCGTACCAAAGAAACTCCACTCTTTATACCAGCTCTGTAGTACCTTCATCAAGTCAGGATCTTCCTCCATCATCGGCTCCAGAACGGTTCCAAGTCCGTACCATCCGGGTACATTATAACGCACCTGGGTCCAGCCAAATACCCAGGGAATTGCCCGTAAATTCTCAAACTGCAGCCCATTTTCTCCTCCCCGCGAAACCGGCCGTGATGCGATAGGCAGATTTCCAATATGCTCAACCGGTGTAATGGTCTTAAACCAGTTCCAGAACTCCTGATCATCAATAAGCTCACGGTAGGCATTCATCGAACCTTCCGAAATTTTATCCATGATAATCTCGGTTTTATCACCTTCTTTGATCTCTTTTTGTCCCTCACCAGCTGTTACGCGAACCACGGCATTCACAACCTGTTCAAGGTGTCGCCGGGTAATATCGGGAAGGGAGTAACGAAACGATATGATTTCCCCCTGTTCGGTAAATCGTATTCGTCCGGTGTTACTAATAGACGGAAGAGCAAGAATCGCCCTGTTCGACCGTCCGCCTCCACGGCCAACCGTCCCTCCCCTTCCGTGAAAGAGCCGGAAATCAACCTCACGGTCACGAAGCACTTTACCTAGTTCGAGCTGGGCTTTTTGAAGTGCCCAGTTTGCCATCCAATAGCCACCATCTTTGTTACTGTCGGAGTAACCAAGCATAATTTCCTGGAAGTTATTCCTGGCCTTCAGCTGTAAGTCGTAAATTGGATTTGTAAGAATCGTCTCCATCTGATCGGCACTCATATCCAGATCCTCAATGGTTTCAAAAAGCGGAACAACGTCAATACTGCTCTCAACCGTACCATTTTTCAGCCACCAGAGACCGGTTTCTTTTGCCAGAAGAACAACTTCCAGCATATCACTCACGCCGTGCGTCATGCTGATAATGTAACTGCCGAAGGCCCTGTCGTCCAGCTCCCGAATGGTACTGATCAGTTTAAATACCTCTAGAATTTCTTCCGTTGAATCGCTCAGTTTTTTATGGATGGGTGCCAACGGTCTTGGATTCCGAAGCTCCTGCATCAGCAGGTCTACCTTATCCTCTTCGCTGAGCGAGGCGTACCTGTCGTGTACATGTGCAGCCGAAAGCAGTTCACTTACCGCTTTTTCGTGCAGACCACTGTGCTGGCGTATATCCAGGGCAGCGAGGTGGAATCCGAATGTGTGTGCCCGAATTCTCAAATCGTTAAAGTCGCCGAACTTTGCCACCTCTTCCATTCCGTTTTCAACCAGGGAATCTGCAATAATTCGCAGGTCTTCTTCAAAATCTGATGCGGAGTAAACCGCTGAATTAAGGATCTCCTGTTCCCCGCCATTCAATGCGGAAAGCATGCTCCTCATTCGATGCATAATGTGTGTAAGTTTTCTGCGATAGGGCTCATTTTTATAATGCCTCTTATACTGATCTGATAAAGGAGCTTCTTTTTCATCTTTTTTCAGTGATTTCAGAAGCTCTTCAGAAACGGGAACAAGGCTTTGGGAAATAGAGAGATATCTTCGAACCTTCTCCAGTTCATTCAGGTAGAGCTTCAATGCACTTTTCCGATGTTCAACAAGTGTATTCCATGTTACATCACGAGTTACAAACGGATTTCCATCGCGATCGCTGCCAATCCAGGAACGATATTTGAGAATGATCGGCAAATCTGGGTTTTTGGAATACTGTTGATGAAAGGCAGACCGAATATCATCATAAAGCCGGGGAACCGTGCTCCAAATTGAATTTGTAAAGTAGAATAGGCCGTTCTCAACCTCATCAGCCACCGTAAGGCGCTCGGTTCGCACTTCATCTGTTGAAATTAAAAGTGCAATTTCATTAAGTATCTGGTACATCTTCGCCTCTTTTTCATTAGGCGTAAGATTGTGGCTGTCGAACTGACCAATCATCGACGTAATATTCTCCTGCTTGTTCAGCACACTGCGCCGTCTTGCTTCGGTTGGGTGGGCCGTAATCGTAGGCTGGATATCGAGCTTATTGAAGACATTGAGAGCATCTTCGTAACTCAACCCCTTGGTTTTGAAAAATTTGAGTGCATCTGCAATGCTTTCGGGCCGGGGGTGGTCCAGATCAATATTCTTGGCCCGATCCCGGTTTATACGGATAATTTCATGCTGTTCCAGCGAATTCACCAGGTGAAAAAAGATGGTTGTTAACCGAAGCAGGTTTTTTATTTCAGATACTTTCATATCCCCTATACGCTTCGACAATTCTTTATTGGCTTCACCATTATTCTCTTCAAACGCTCTGGCCGACAACTTCGGAAACTCAGCAGCAAGTTTTTCGAGAGATTCCTGACCACGTTTATTCAAAAAATTCTCAAGTAGCTCGGTTAAAGAAATAATGTTTTTCATTAATGGAGCACTGATCTCCGATTTCTCGGCGTAGTGTTGAATGGTTTCTTTCCAGGACATATTCTATCTGTTTATTTATTTATGGGAGACATAGATAGCCATTATTATGTTGAAAATCATTTATCATAAAGATATTGTATAATTGGAAGCGCTTTTAAGCACTGAGTGCAGATACAGAAGTCATTTACCAGCTGTTGATTTAAAAAAAGGAAAAGTAAGCAGTCATTTTTAAATGATTTTGACAGCAACCGCAAAATGGGTTAATTACATTTATAAAAAGAAAAATTATGTTGAACATTTAATACCATCCCAACATCAATGAATAATTCAATATCCAGACGAAACTTCATCAAAACAACCGGATCTTTTGTTGCAGCATCCGCAATCGGATTTCCATCCATCATTATTCCAAAAAATAAAGAGAAGCTCGGTGTTGCCCTGGTGGGTTTAGGTAGCTACAGCAGGGGTCGGCTTGCACCGGGATTACAAATGACCGAACACTGTGAACTGAAAGGGATTGTAACAGGCTCTCCCGAAAAAATTCCGGATTGGCAGGAACGCTACAACATTCCAGACGGCAATGTATATAACTATGAAAATATGCATGAATTAGCCGATAATGACGAGATTGATATCGTATATGTGGTTGTTCCCACCGGGCTCCATGCAAAATATTCCATCATAGCCGCAGAAGCGGGCAAGCATGTTTGGTGCGAAAAACCGATGGCTAAAACCGTTGAGGAGTGTCAGGCTATTATTGATGCCGCCAATAAAAACCGTGTGAGTCTTTCTATTGGCTACAGACTGCATCATGAACCCAATACGCAGTCGGTTATTCGGTTTGGCAGGGAGAAAACGTATGGGGCCGTAACCAATGTAACATCGGTTGCAAGCTACGACGGGTACCATGAAGATGGGAACTGGCGAAAGAGTGCCGAACTGGGCGGCGGAGCTCTTTATGATATGGGCGTTTATCCCATCAACGCTATTCGTTACTCTACGGGCATGGAGCCTGTTGCTGTAAACGGGCGACAATATGTTGTAAGAAAAGATGTGTACAGGGAAGTGGATGAGATAAGCGACTTTGAGCTGGAATTTTCGAACGGAATGATTTGCCAGGGGCGAACCGGGTTTGGCGAATCGATGAATTACCTTAGCGTCGAAGCTACCAAAGGCTGGTACTACCTAAAGCCGATGTCGTCGTACAGCGGAGTGCAGGGAACGGTAAGTGACGGCACAGAGCTTCCCGAAGACCCGGGACACCAGCAGGCCCGCCAGATGGACGGTGAGGCCCTTGCCATCAAAGAGAGCAGATCACCGATTGTGCCTGCAGAAGAGGGAATCAATGATGTACGAATCGTGCAGGCGATTATGAAAAGCTCAAAAAGCGGACGATCGCGTATTGTACTATAACGGATTGTTATCCCATCATATTTTTTATGATGGGATTATACAACAGGCATTCTTGATTTTACCCAAGCGCCACGTCCAGCGTCATCATAATCACGAAGCCGATCATTGTAAACAAAGTGGCAATATCGGTATTACCATGCATTTGTGATTCTGGAATGAGCTCTTCAACCACTACGTAGATCATTGCACCTGCAGCGAAAGCGAGGGCAAAAGGCAATATCGGTTGTACGTAGATTACCGCCATCGCACCTACTACGGCAAATACGGGCTCAACCATCCCCGATAGCTGTCCATAGTAGAAACTTTTTCCGACTTTTGCCCCCTCTCTGCGTAACGGAACAGACACGGCAGTTCCTTCGGGTAGGTTTTGAATACCGATACCCAAAGCAAGGGCAATTGCACCCGCAATAGTAGCTGTACCCGTAGGATCAATACCTGTAGCCGCTGCACCAAAAAGCACGCCAACCGCCAGCCCCTCAGGAATATTATGGAGCGTAATTGCCAGAACCAATAGCGTAGACCTACGCCAGCTTGTAGGGACTCCCTCCGCGTCAGCTCTGGGTGAACCTATATGCAAATGAGGCAGAAATGCATCACAAACGCGCAAAAACAGTCCTCCGACTAAAAATCCTGTTGCGGCAGGCAACCAACCGATCCCCCCCATGGCTTCAGTCATCTCGATGGATGGGATGATCAGAGACCATACACTGGCTGCAATCATTACACCTGCGGCAAAGCCAAGCATGCTGTCGAGTACAGTTTGACTTACATTTTTGGTAAGAAATACAACACTTGCACCGAGGGCTGTTAATCCCCATGTGAAAAGACCTGCTAAAAATGCCTGTGAGATAGGCCCCATTTCCAGAAACCATTGTGGTAATAAATCAATCATAGCTTAATTTTCTTTGCAATTGGTTGGTCAAAAGATACAATATTTAGCCTTGACTAAAAATGGCGATTTCAGAAAAAATACGATTTCAAAAAAAACTTTACTTCCCGTAAATAGCTTGCAGACTTATGCTTATCAAAAAATGAAAAATCAAACCCGGGGGATGTATAATCTAAGCAAATCGTGTATCTTTACGCAGGAAAATTATTGGTATAACCCTTTCGATTAATCAGCCTGCTTTTGAACCATTATCAGGTTGGGTTTGTTCTCAAAACACACTTTTAAAAAACGTCTTAATAATTAAATATAGATGAAGATTTCCTTCGATACAGAGTCCTTCTCATCCCGTCATATTGGTCCAAGTCAGCAGCAAATAGACGAAATGCTTACCCTGTGTGACGCAGAATCTGTTGATCAGCTTTTAAAGGAGACCATTCCGGCTCAGATACGTCTCGATAAACCACTGAATTTACCGGAACCGCTTAGCGAAGAAGCGTATCTGGATTTTCTGAAAAATGAGATCGCTTCAAAAAATAAGATTTACTCTTCCTATATCGGAATGGGATACTACGAAACCCGAACGCCGAACGTCATTTTAAGAAACGTATTGGAAAATCCGGGCTGGTATACGGCATACACCCCTTACCAGGCAGAAATTGCACAGGGCAGGCTTGAGGCCCTGATTAACTTCCAGACAATGGTGAGTGATTTAACGGGCATGGAAATTGCCAACGCTTCACTGCTCGACGAGGGAACCGCCGCAGCCGAAGCAATCTCCATGCTGTACGGACGGCGAAAAGGAAAAAAACGAAAACAGGCAAATGTCTACTTCGTATCT
>Ga0102940_1000485_pt1 | contig 27277 bp, 25 predicted proteins | sample SalPonR2_C_D1_MG_FD_78215 | JGI IMG/M metagenome (GOLD analysis project Ga0102940, IMG submission 78215) | Salt pond soil microbial communities from South San Francisco under conditions of wetland restoration - Salt Pond MetaG R2_C_D1_MG | ecosystem: Environmental > Aquatic > Marine > Intertidal... | reverse complement strand
GTGGGCAAATTCCTCCGGAATCGCTGGTCAGTTTCGACCGGATTCGCTGGTCAATTTGAACCGGAATGACTGGTCAATTTCACCGGAATGCGCAAGCACCCCTATCTCCGGAAATTCTGGATAGTTCAAACCCAACCCACTGAAATAAATTTTCAATCAAACCCCGCTTCAAAACAAACACAACATGCCCAAAAATTCAAAATACCAACCACCCTGCACCATCACCCCGAAAATCCTGAACCTGGTGGCCGACATCAGCGAGGTCGTGGGGCGACTGACCGTACTCACCGAGCAGTCCGAGATATTGCGATTGCGGCGGATCAACCGGATTCGCACTATCCAGGGCTCACTGGCTATCGAGGGCAATACCCTGAACGAAGCACAAATCACCGCAATTCTGGACGGAAAACGGGTGATCGCCCCTCCCCGGGAGGTGCAGGAGGTCAAAAACGCGCTGGCCGCCTATGACCACTTTGATACCTGGAAGCCCGAGAAGGAAAAAGACCTGCTGAAAGCACACCGGATTCTGATGTCCGGCCTGATTGACGAGGCGGGTGTGTATCGACGTGGCGGGGTTGGGGTAATGGGGGCAAGCAGGTGGTTCATATGGCACCGCCCGCAGGAAGAGTGCCCCATTTGATGGCCGACCTTTTCGGGTGGCTGGCCGACACCGACACTCACCCTCTCATTGCCAGTTCTGTTTTTCACTACGAATTTGAGTTCATCCACCCCTTTGCCGATGGTAACGGACGCATGGGACGGTTGTGGCAGGGCCTGATTCTGAGCCGCTGGAACCCACTTTTTGCCGACATTCCCGTGGAAAGCCTGATTTTCGAAAACCAGGCCGAATACTACCAGGCCCTGCAGGAAAGCACCCGCCAGGCCGACTCCGCGCCTTTCATCACCTTCATGCTCCGGATGCTTCGGGATACCGTGAGAGCCGGCACCCCCCAAGTCACCCCTCAAGTCACCCCCCAAGTCGAAGAACTTTTGAAGGTGATTCAAGGAGAAATGAGCCGTGATGCGTTGCAGAACGGACTGGGGCTTGCGGATCGGAAATCCTTCCGGGAACGGTATCTCAAACCGGCCCTGGCTGATGGATTGATCGAAATGACCATTCCGGACAAACCCAGGAGCCGGTTGCAGAAATACCGTCTTACGGACAGGGGGCGGAGGTGGCTGGAGCAGAATAAAGGCGGGGAGCTTGAATTCTAGGCGGTCCCGTAAGACCAGTCTTGCTAGGAAGAAAGGGGTGGCTGCATTGTCGGGGAGAGAAGAGGAATCCTCTTTTCTCCCCGCTTGTTGATTCCAGTACGGCCAACGCCTACAACCTACGTAACTGAAGTTACGCAGTTTGCTCTGCGGATACCTTTCTTTCGTACGCCCTGAAGGGGCATGACATACCAGCCCGGGGCAACGCCCCGGGATACGAGCAATTATTTTTGCACCCTGAAGGGGTGCGACAATCAAAGCCCCTAACTTGTCGCACCCCTTCAGGGTGCAAAAGAAAGCGTACTCAATACCCAGGGCGTTGCCCTGGGCTGATATGTGTCGCCCCTTCAGGGCTCAAGACAGAGTACTTTTGGTTCGGGTGCGTAACTTCAGTTACTTCCTGCTGCCCGAAAACCCCGGCAGCCAGGCGGACTGAGCCGCGAACAGTTCGTCGGTCATGGCGGAGATCTGATCCAGGGTGCAGACTGCGGCGGTCAGAGGATCGAGCATCATGGCGTGCTTGATCGCCTCCCGATCGTGGGTCAACGCTCCCTGAACAAGAAGTTCCTGCACATTGACATTGGTCCGGCACAGGGCAGCACACTGAGTAGGGAGAGCTCCCACTGCCTGAGGATGCAGACCGTCTCCGTCCACCATAACCGGGACCTCCACCACGCATGCTCCGGGCAGGTTGCCGATGAGGTTTTTGTTCCCAACATTGCCGTTGATGCGCACCGGCTCACCGGAAACCATCGCATTGATGATCTTGGGGGCGTTGAGGGCATTTCGGCGAACGGGAAACGGTCGGGTTCCGGCCAGATGGTCCGCTATCTCCCTGTCGCTCTTGATGCGAACCTCCTCGGCAAGTTCCATGAGATTCCAGCGCCGGGGCAGGAAGCGGTCGATCATCGCCGGATTCTTGCGGAAATACGGCACATAATCCGTCATGTGCCAGTGGTTTTCCGTGCACCAGTATCCGAAGGCCTTGAGCATCTCACAGCGCACGCCGTCAGCCGCGTACACCTTTGCACTCTCGGGAAGACGCGCGATCTGCTCCCTCATATCCCGTCCCTGAAACTGAACATCCAGAATCCAGCACAGGTGGTTGATCCCGCCGTATCGGACCGTGACATCTTCGGGAATGGCGACGTGCAGCAGGTCGTCCCAAAGCTCGGGCGTATACGGATGATCTACCCAGGGGCCGACCCCGAGGTACCCGGCAAGCTGGGCAATGGTATAGGTGACGCCATAGCACAGCCCCACTGTGGAGATGTTGGAAACGGCGTTGGCGGCCCAGACCAGGGCGGCCAACGGATTGGAATAATTCATCAGCACCGCGTCCGGGCAGACCTCTTCCATATCCCGCAGAATATCAAGAATGACCGGGATATGCCGAAGCCCCCGAAAAATACCGCCCGGCCCCAAAGTGTCGCCGACCTCCTGATCCACGCCGTACTTTTTGGGAATGTCCCGGTCCAGCTTCCAGGCCTCAAGCCCCCCCACCTGCACCGCACAGATCACAAAATCCGCGCCCTTTAGTGCCGTACGCTGCTCCGTTTCCATGGAGATCCGTGCGGGAATGCCCTCCTGTTCGGCCATGGCCACTGCAAGGCGGTGCGTCGTCTTCAGGGCCTCCGGCTCAAGGTCTTCCAGAACGATGTGGAGATCGCGCAGGGCAGGAAAGGAAAATATCGACGCCAGAATCTGCTTCGTGAACATGACGCTTCCCGCGCCGATGATTGTAAGTTTTGCCATACCTTTGTACTCCTGTAAAAATATCACTCACGGCGGGTCTTGAGGGTCACGGCATAGCCGGAAACCGCCGTGACGATAATCAGGCCGTAGATAAGCCTGGTCCAGAACCCGGAAAGCCCCGCACTGATGATTCCGGCCTCGATGATGCCGATGATGATCGATCCCACCACAGTGCCGTACACCGTCCCCCTGCCCCCGAATACCGAGGTGCCGCCGATAAAGACCGAGGCGAACACCAGCAGCAGGTACCCTTCTCCCTGGGTCGGCCACCAGTTCGCCATTTCAAGGCAGATCAGAAAGGAGACAAAGGCACTCACCCCGCCCATGCCGGCAAACAGCAGGATGCGGACACGGTCAACAGGAACCCCCATCATCCGTGCAGTCCTGATATCGTCACCGATAAACAGAAGGCCGTCCCCAAAGGTGTGTCGGTTCAACAGCAGCCACGCCACCACACACAGTCCGAGACACCACAGGGAGTGGGCCGGAACAACATCCCAGGCCCGGCCGACAAAAAGACCGTGCACGGCGGTCTCCCGCACTTCAACGATATTTCGGGCCAACCCGTCAGCCAGGACAATGGCCGCCCCGCGCCAGAGAAACTGCGTCCCGATGGTGGCGATGATGGAGGGAACGCCGATACCGACGACAATGAGCCCGTTGATAAGACCGGCCGCCACTCCCGTTGCCAGACAGGCAGACAGACCGGCCCACGGGCTTCCTGTGGCCTGGAACACCCAGGTAAACACCAGTCCGGAAAGCGCCATGACCGAAGGAAAGGAGAGATCCAGTTCACCTGCCACGATGCAGAAGGTCAGCCCCACGGCCAGGAGGGTGGCAAAAGGGATTGTGGATGCGAAGGAAATGTAGATTCGTCCGGCAAGAAAGGTCTGCGGACTGAGTGTTATGAACAGCGCCAGCAGCGCGGCCAGAATCGCTGTCACGCCCAGTTGAATTTTAAACCGAGCCAGGGCGGTGCGAACCATCATGAGGCGGACACCTCCCCGTTTGCCAGTCCGGTCAGGATGCTGGAGAGCGCCTCGAGGCTGGTCTCTTTTTTGAGCAGGTCATGGGTGATACGACCACGATCCATGACCACGAACCGATCGCACGTTTCATGGATATGGCGCATGTTGTGTGAAATGAACACTGCGGATTTTCCTGCGTTTTTGATGGAGCGGATGAACTGCAGAACCTTGTCCACTTCTCCCAGGGAAAGGGCCGTGGTCGGCTCATCCAGGATGCAGACTCCTGCATCGAAATACATCGCCCGGCCGATGGCCAGTCCCTGCCGCTCGCCTCCGGAAAGGGAGGCCACCTCGGCATCCGCCGACACCCCGTGCCCGCGCAGGTTCAAAAATTCCTTGAGAATGATCTCGGTCTCCCGCTTTTCAAAGTCGACATCGATAAGCCCCAGCCGGTTGGTCTTGTGCCGCCCCACAAACACGTTGCGCCAAAGCGGCTGTTTTTCGGCCAGCGCCCTTTCCTGATACACGGTCTCCACCCCCAGACGACGCGCCGTCGCGACACAGTAGCGACGCATGTCGACTGCCTCGCCGCCAATAAAAAACCGGCCGGAATCCGGCCGGTTAACACCAGACAGAACCTTGACCAGCGAAGACTTACCGGCTCCGTTATCGCCCACCAGACCGAGGATCTCGTTGGCCCCGAGATGAAAGGAGACCTCTTCAAGGGCAACCACGGGCCCGAAACGTTTACTGATGCCGTTCAGTTCAAGGGCATGAGGTGCTGCAATGTTCTGTTGCATAATGTTCTACAGAAAGAGGGCCCTGAGACCCTCTTCCAGCGGTGGGCGATTACCGCAACCCCTTTTTGGCCAGAGGTGCGATGAGATCGATATTTCCCTTGTGCACGAACCCGGCGCCGGTATTGACGACCAGTCCGGAGAAACCGAACTTTTTGGTCAGAACAATCTGCAGCACTGGCAGGTAGCCCTGCAGAAACGGCTGCCCGTCCCCCACGAGATCGACGTAGCCGTTCTTGACGGCCGAAGCGGTCGCCGGAGACAGACTGAACCCGGCACCGATGATCTCATCGGGCCCGACTCCCGCGCCCCGAAAAAAATTCTCCAGCTGGGCGGTCAGTCCGCCGTGATCCATGATCGCGATTTTGCAGTCCGGATGTGCAGAGAGATAAGCGGTCATCAGGGGCTGTCCCAGAGATGCGTCCTTGTCCACCTCGGGGGTGATCTCCTGATAATCGACCACGATCCCGGCGGTTTCCAGAACCTCGATGATCCCCACCGTGGACAGCCCGCGTGTCGGCTGGCTTTTCAGCCCCCACACCAGGGCTCGATCCCCTTTTGCCAGGCCGAATCTATTGATGGCCTCGGTGGCCAGGATGCGGCCGCGGGCCTTGTTGTCCACACCGGTGTATCCGAACCCGGCAGCCTGATATGTCTCCGTCAGCTTGGGCAGTTCGGTATCTGTCGCGGTGACGATGATGCCGTTTTCTTCAGCCTCTTTGATAAAGGGCTCGTAGGCGTCATCTCCGGGATGTCCCATGACCACAATGCCGTCAGGAGAAGATGCCAGCGCTTTCTTAAAATTTTCGATCATCTTCTGCGGCGACCAGTCGGAATACATGAACTCGACTGTGCACCCGAAATCGGCCGCGGCCTGGGCCGCACCGTTTTGAACGATGGTATTGTAGGTTCCTCCGACAGGACCGCCGGTATCAAAATAGATGGTTACCCCCTTTCCGGACTGTTCAAGATTGCCTGCGGCCAGAGCCGGGGCAACCAGCATGAGTACAGTGACGACAACGCTCAAAACTCCACGAACTACGGACTTCATCCAGATTCTCCTTGAATGATAAAACGATTACACCAAAAGCTTGTTCACCGGGCAAGATTACGATTATATATAAAATACAGGTGGATGGAAAATTCATAATCAATATGACTGCAAGCGATTGGTATTGAAAAAGTCGATATAAAACAGCTCGACACTTCCATTCGGTTGTTCCTTTGCCCCCGGACCTTGCCTTTTTGAGACTGCCGGCTGGAACCAGGATTTGGGGCAGGACCGATCAGACTGCATCCGACCGATGAAAGAACCTCCGGTTGCTCGAATCAGCTGAAATGAGTATGAAGAATAATCAATCGTACCGCGCTGGAAAATCCTCTTTCTTTCCGGCACCCCGCTTACCTGCCCCGTCCACGACCTTCGGAGAACAACATGAAAAAACTCCCCATCGGCATTCAGACATTTGAGAACCTGATCGAGGAAGGGTACGTCTATGTGGATAAGACCCGGTTTGTGAAGAAACTGGCGGATCAGGGGAAATACTATTTTCTGTCCCGGCCGCGTCGGTTCGGGAAAAGCCTGTTTTTAAGTACCATCAAGGCGGCCTACCAGGGAAAGCGGGAGCTGTTCTCCGGGTTCTTTCTGCATGACAACTGGGAATGGTCCCGGACCAACCCGGTGATTCATATCAGCCTCGGGGCCGGGGTCGTTCGCAGCATTCAGGAACTGCAGTCTTCATTTGCGTTTATCCTGGACAACCATGACCGGCTTTACGACCTCACTCCGGGATATACCGACCTGAAGAACCGTTTTGCGGAACTGATCCAAAAACTTCATGACAGATGTGGTCGCAAGGTGGTCCTGCTCATCGATGAGTATGACAAACCCATACTGGACAGCATCGACAAAACGGACCTGGCCGTAGCTATTCGAGATGAGCTCAAGAACTACTACTCGGTGATCAAGGATGCTGACCAGCATCTCGAACTGGTGTTCATCACCGGGGTTTCCAAGTTTTCCAAGGTGTCCCTGTTCAGCGGACTGAACAACCTGGAGGACATTACACTGTTCCCGGAATACTCCGCCATTTGCGGGTATACCCGTCAGGAACTCGAATCCGTATTTGCCGACAAGCTCCAAGGGTTTGACCTTGAGCAGATCCTGTCCTGGTACAACGGATATTCATGGCTCGGAGAAAGGGTTTCCAACCCCTTCGACATTCTCCTCTTTCTCAGAACCGGGACTTTTTCCAATTACTGGTTCGAAACCGCCACCCCCACCTTTCTCATCAAGCTGCTCCAAAATCGCAACTACCCCATCCCGGATCTGAACAACCTGCAGGTGGGAGAAAAGCTTATCGGGAGCTTCGACGTTGACCGGTTTGAAGTGGAAACCCTGCTCTTCCAGACCGGATACCTGACCATCAAATCCGCAAAAACCATGGGCGGGATGCGCCGGTTCACCCTCGGGTATCCCAACCAGGAAGTCCGCCAGAGCCTGGCCGACTACATCCTGTCGTTTCTGACCGACACCACCATCGAACAGGAAAAAAATAAATTCGGACTGTACGAGGCCCTGGAGGACAACGACTTCGAGCGAATCAAAAACCTCTTCCACGCCTTCTTCGCTTCCATCCCCAGCGAGTGGTACAAAAAAAATCAGACCGCCAAATATGAAGCGTACTATGCCTCCATCGTGTACTGCTATTTCGCGGCCACGGGCATGGAGGTCCGCCCCGAAATACACAGCAACAAGGGACGCATCGACCTGACGGTGTGGTTTGAAAACCGCATTTATGTCATCGAGTTCAAGGTGAAGGAACAATGCGGCGCCGGGAAGGCTCTGGAGCAGATTCGGCAAAAAGGATACGCAGAACAGTTCGCCGGATCGGGCAGGGAGGTCTACCTGGTGGGTGTCGAATTCAGCAGCACGGCGCGCAACCTCACAGACTTTGAGTGGGAACAGGCATATTAGCCCATTGACAGCCCGCCACCTGAGGGCTATCAGCTTGTGAAATATTTCTTACAGGAGGTTACTACTTTGAATATCTTGATTTTTGGACCCAATGGAAGTGGTAAAGGCACCCAGGGTGCCCTGGTGAAGCAGAAGTACGACCTGGCTCACATCGAGTCCGGCGCCATCTTTCGCGAGCACATCGGCGGCGGCACCGAGCTGGGCAAAAAAGCCAAGGAATACATCGACCGCGGCGACCTGGTTCCCGATGAAATCACCATCCCCATGGTCCTCGACACCCTGAAGGAAAAGGGTGCCAACGGCTGGCTCCTGGACGGCTTTCCCCGCAATATGGTTCAGGCGCAGAAGCTCTGGGAATCCCTCAAGGAAGCCGGGATGAAGCTCGACTACGTCATCGAGATCCTCCTGCCCCGCGAAACAGCCAAGAACCGCATCATGGGCCGTCGGTTGTGCGTCAACGACAACAACCACCCCAACAATATCTTCATCGACGCCATCAAGCCCGATGGAGACAAGTGCCGGGTATGCGGCGGCGAACTGAAGTCCCGTGCCGACGACCAGGACGAAGCCGCCATCGGCAAGCGTCACGACATCTACTATGACACCGAAAGCGGCACCCTGGCCGCCTCCTACTTCTACCGCGACATGGCTGACGAAGCCGGGTTCAAGTACATCGAACTGAACGGCGAAGGAAGCATCGATTCCATCAAGGAAACTCTGCTTAACCAGCTCGATTAGTTTTGACACGAACATGGAGGCGGAGCGATCCGCCTCCATGTTGCCTCTCTATTTTTTTCCTTTTCTCTTCCGACGAAAAACTTGAGGTCTTCGGGCCATGGGATTAGAGAACTCCGGAACGCCTCAGATCCGCCGGAGGTCTGGCACAATCTCATCATCGGAGCAGTCATGGGCAGTCCCGCACTCCCCCTTCGTATCGGCAGAATCGATTACCTGAACATCTGGCCGATTTTTCATTATCTGACCAAACAATTTCCCGAAAACAAGGGATTTGCCTATCTGCCGGACCACCCGTCGGGCCTGAACAGGGCCCTGCACCAGGGTGAACTGGATCTCTCTCCCTCCTCACTGTTCGAATATCTGCTGCACGGCGAACAATATCGTCTGCTGCCCGGGGCTTCCATAAGCTGCGACGGGCCGGTACAGTCCGTACTCCTGGTCTCTCCTGTTCCTCCTGCCGAGCTTTCAGAATACCTGGACGCAAACGAATCCGGCCTTGGTGTGAGCTCGGCCTCAGCCACATCTGTGGCCCTGCTCAAGATCCTGTGCGCCTTTTCCTGGAACCTGGGGGAAATCGATTGGATTCCCATCGCGCCCGGAACCGGTATTTCCCGGGGCATGCCTTTTCTTGAGATCGGCAACAGGGCCCTTGAACTGCACATTCATCCTCCCAAAGGGTGGCATATCATTGACCTGGGATCGGCCTGGAAGAAATTGACAGGGCTCCCCTTTGTCTTTGCAGTATGGATCGCCCGCCAGGATCTTTCTCCACAGAAACAGAACACCATTCTGGACGTTGCCCGCTTTCTGGAAAGCAACAAGCGCAGGGTTCTTGAAAACCTCGAGGAACTGGCCGACCTCCCCGATGTCCCGGGAGAATTCACGAAGGATGAGCTTGTATCCTACTGGAAGGTGTTGCGGTACGATCTCGGCCCCCGGGAAACGGCAGCCATTGCCGTATATGCCGACTACTGCACGCGACTGGGGCTGATTCCGGGCATGCCGGCTCTGCACTGGGTATAATGACAACGACTGCTTTGTGACTTTGGATATATTTTGAATATCGGGCTGATCGATCCGGTTCAGCCATCGACAACGTCAGGCGGGCAACATTGAGACAGGCAGCATCGTGAGCGAAGGACTGAAACTGCAGCTGATCTTCAAGGACCGGGTGGGCATCATCGCCGACCTGACCACCATCCTTGGGGAGCGGGCCATCAACATCCTGTCCATGGAGGTGGACGCCTGCGGGGAAAAAACCTTCATCTATTTTGAAACCCATCCGGAGGCCGGAGATTCGGTTCATGTCCTGATCCAAAAACTCAAGACCATCCACGGACTGATAGACATTTCCCCCATCAAGACCCTGCCCCAGGAAAAACGGGAAAAAAGCCTCAAGGTCATGCTCAACAGCGTCAGCGACGGCATCGTGGCCATCGACGACAACGGGAAAGTCCTTGCGGTGAACCGTGTCGCCAAAAGGATTCTCGGCTGCTCGGACCCGGCCATCGTGGGAAAGCCCGTTGAGAATCTGAACCTGCCGGACTACCTCATCAGGGAATGCCTGCATGGAAAACAGTATCGAAACATAAAACGGACTTCCAGGACCGCTTCCGGTTTGTTTCATTTCTTTGCCTCGGGGCAACCCTTCAAGGACTCCAACAATCGGATCGTGGGGGCCGTGGAGGTCATGAAGGACATGAAGGAAATCAAGGAACTGGCCGACGCCGTCAGCAATCCCACAAGAATTACGTTCAGCGACATCCTCGGGAAAAGCCCGTGCATTACCTCGGCCATCGCCTTTGCCAGGCAGGTTGCCCGGTCCAATGCCATCATCTCCATCCGAGGCAAGAGCGGGACCGGCAAGGAACTCTTTGCCCGGGCCATTCACCACTCTTCCGGTTTGAGCGGTCTGTTTCTCCCAATCAATTGTGCGGCCCTGCCGGAGCATCTTCTGGAAAGCGAATTATTCGGATATGAGCCCGGAACCTTCACCGGTGCGGACCGTCATGGAAAATCCGGGCTGTTTGAAAAGGCCAAAGACGGGACCATCTTTCTGGACGAAATCGCGGAAATGTCCCCTAGTTCCCAGGCAAAATTGCTCCGGGTTCTCCAGGAACGTCGCGTGCGACGAATCGGGGGGGCCAGGGAACTCCCGATCAATGCCCGGGTAATCACAGCCACCAGCCGGAATATGGAGGAGATGGTCAACCAGGACAAATTCAGGGATGATCTCTATTATAGGATCAATGTGCTGCCCATCTACCTTCCGAGCCTGCAGGAACGGATCGAAGACATTCCGCTGCTGGCCGAACATTTCCTGTTCCATCTCAGCTACAAGCTGAACAAAGACAGTCAACCGTTGTGTCCCGGGGCCCTCGAAAAGCTCTGCGGCCATGATTGGCCGGGAAATATCCGGGAGTTGCGCAACGTCATTGAACGGGCAGCGATCCTTGCCGGAGACTCCCGTATCGAGAAGGAACATATCCTGTTCAGCTTTGAAACCGACAGGCGTCGGCACCGACTTTCCCAGGCGCCGGCAACTGAGGGCAGCGTGCTCGGCCTGAAATCGCTCATGCAGGAGCATGAAAAGCAGGTCATCCGCAAGACCCTGGTTCGCTATCCGAGTATCCGGCAGTGTGCCAAGGCACTCCAGCTCTCGCATACGGCCCTGATTAACAAGATCAAAAAATACGGCTTGCGCATGGAAAGAAAATGAACCATTGGAAACATATAATTCCAACACAAAACAAGCCGAAATCATAAGCTAAACTCCAATCATGACCCAAGAGTGGCAATTTTTATTTCCATATCAGTCTTTGTCTTCCCTACAGGTGGATACCGGGACAGCGTGGGCACCCAGGCAGCTCCGGAATTCCGGGGAGTTACAAAAAAAAAGGAACACCTCCACACTTTGGCAGGCTTAATGCTTACAGACTGGGTACTTTGAAATTTCAAAGTCTTGCCGCCATATTTTATCCACTTTAAGGAGAAAAAAATGATTGTAGGTGTTCTGAAGGAAATCAAGGTTGAGGAAAATCGTGTCTGCATGACTCCCGCCGGAGTCGAAGTCGTCAAACAGAACGGACACACAGTACTTGTCGAAAAATCTGCCGGTACCGGCAGCGGATTCAGTGATGAAGAATATATCACTGCCGGCGCAGAAATTGTCACAACCGCCAAAGAAATTTTCGATCGGTCCGACATGGTTATGCATGTCAAGGAACCGCAGCCTTCCGAATATGACATGATCCGCAAAGACCAGATCGTGTTCACCTACTTCCACTTTGCAGCGGACGAAGAACTGACCCGCGCCTTCCAGAAGACCGGAGCCGTGGCTGTGGCCTACGAAACCGTCATCGGCCGCGAGGGACACGGACTTCCCCTGCTGACTCCCATGAGTGAAGTCGCCGGTCGAATGGCTGCCCAGGAAGCCGCCAAGTTCTGCGAACGCTCTCTGGGTGGACGCGGCATGCTCCTCGGTGGTGTCACCGGCGTAGCCCCGGCCAACGTCCTGGTCCTCGGCGGCGGAGTGGTCGGCACCAACGCGGCCCTGATGGCCGCCGGACTCGGCGCCAACGTGACCATCCTTGACATGAACCTGGACCGGCTGCGCTACCTGTCCGAGATCATGCCCAAGAACTGCCGGGCCCTGATGTCCTCCCCGGCCACCGTCCGTGAATTGGCCAAGGATGCCGATGCCATCATCGGTGCGGTCCTGGTCACCGGCGCCAAGGCCCCCAAGCTGATCACCCGGGAAATGCTCAAAACCATGAAGCCGGGCACGGTCCTGGTCGACGTGGCCATCGACCAGGGGGGATGTTTTGAGACGTCCCATCCCACGACACACACCGATCCCACTTTTGAAATCGACGGCGTAATGCATTACTGCGTGGCCAACATGCCCGGCGCTGTGCCCATCACTTCCACCATGGCCCTGACCAACGCCACCCTGCCCTACGCCGTGCAGTTGGCCAATAAAGGCTGGAAGCAGGCCTGTCAGGACACCCCCGGCCTCAAGGAAGGGGTGAATATGGTCGACGGCAAGGTCACCTACAAGGGTGTCTCCGAAGCCTTCGACATGGAATACACCCCCATCGAAGATTTGATGTAGGACGTGAATTCATAAGCCCGGCCTCCGCATGGAGACCGGGCTTTTCCGGTTTGGCACGTCCGGACATCGCATATGCAAAGGATGATACCGACATGCATTGTCTCCCTATCTGGGCTGAAATCGATCTCGACGCCATCGCACACAATCTGAAGGAAATCCGACGCAACATCGGGCCCGCCCCTGAAATCATGGCGGTGGTCAAGGCCAACGCCTACGGGCACGGAGCGGTCCGGATCTCTCAACTCGCCCTGCGCAGCGGAGCAGATCGGCTCGCGGTGGCCAGAGTCGGCGAGGGAATCGAACTCCGTGAAGCGGGAATTACGGCCCCCCTGCTTGTGCTCGGATATGCACCCGAAGACTGCGCCCCGGACATCGTCCGGCACCGGTTGACCCCCACAATCTATTCCCTGCAGGCTGCGCAGGTTCTTTCCGAGGAGGCCGTTCGCACCGGGAAAAGTGTCCCGGTCCATATCAAGATCGATACGGGAATGGGGCGATTGGGAATTCCGGCCGGTCAACACCTCGGCGGGAGCATCGAGAAGGCGGTTGATGAAATCAGTGCCATGTCCACTCTTCCCGGGATCGAACTGGAGGGTATCTACACCCACTTTGCCTGTGCCGACAGCACGGACAAGAGCAACGTGCTTGCGCAGCTCGACCTCTTCAACGCACTCCTGGACACTCTTGATCGCCGGTCCATACACTTTTCCATCAGACATTGCGCCAACAGCGCTTCCATCATCGACATCCCCCAGGCCCGGTTCGACCTGGTCCGGGCCGGAATCATGCTCTACGGTTTGTACCCCTCCGCGGAAGTGGATAAAAGCCGGGTACTTCTCAAACCGGCAATGCAGCTCAAGGCGCGTATCGCTCACATCAAAGAGGTTCCGGCCGGCTGCCCCATCAGCTACGGAGCAACCCACGTCACCACCGCTCCGACCCGTATTGCGACCATTCCTGTCGGATATGCCGACGGCTACAGCCGCCTGTTGTCATCACGGGCAGCCATGCTCGTCCGCGAAAAACGCGTCCCGGTCGTAGGCAGGGTCTGCATGGACCAGACCATGATCGATGTACGGGAGGTTCCCGACCTTAAGGTCGGCGATGAGGTGACGGTCCTGGGAGCAGGAAGTACGGTCAAATTTGATTCCGACGACATCGCAAGGTTGACCGGGACCATCAACTATGAGGTGGTCTCCACCATTACGGCCAGAGTGCCCAGAATTTACCTCAAAGATTCCCACTTGCCTGTTGACAAACAATAAATTTGAAACGTATCCAGTGGCAGAATACATTTTTGAAATTTATTTACCCTTTTCAGTATTGAATCCTTCGTCTTCTTGACTGTTCCATCGCCCTGACTCCGGCTTGATAAAGCACCACCGGGGACACGTATTGAATACGTGCTCAAAACAGGGCCCCCGGACAGACAGGAATTCCATCATTGCATACTGACACAGCCAACCCGTATTGAGCAACTGCTTAATACTTTCTAAACCTGTTAACCTGTATTACGAAGGAGTGCTTATGGATGCTTTACTGTCCCTGGTCAACACAATTAGCGGCTATGTCTGGGGCCCCCCCCTGCTGATCCTGCTGGTGGGAACCGGTGCATGGCTCACGCTCAATCTGAAGGGGCTCCAGTTCACCAAACTCTGGCACTCCTTGTACCTGGCCCTGATCAAGCGCAAGGAAGACACCGATGAACCCGGCGACATCACCCACTTCCAGGCCCTGATGACCGCCCTGTCCGCCACTGTCGGAACCGGGAACATCGCCGGTGTGGCCACCGCCGTAGCCATTGGCGGCCCGGGTGCCCTGTTCTGGATGTGGATCACCGGCCTGGTCGGCATGGCCACGAAGTACGCGGAAGCCGTGCTGGCCGTGAAATATCGCGTCATCGACGCCGAAGGCGCCATGAGCGGCGGCCCCATGTACTACATTGAAAAAGGTCTCGGCTGGAAATGGCTGGGTGTTATGTTTGCCATTTTCGCAGCCGTAGCCGCTTTCGGCATCGGCAACATGGTCCAGTCCAACTCCGTGGCCGATGCCGTGAACTCGACCTTCGGCGTGCCGCACCTGATTACCGGTCTGGTTCTCATGGTCGCCACCGCATTTGTCGTCCTGGGCGGGATTAAATCCATCGGCCGGGTCACCAGTATTCTGGTCCCGATCATGATCGTCTTCTACATGGCCGGCTCCCTGCTGATCATCCTCATGAATATAGCCGAAGTTCCGGCCGCCTTCGCCCTGATCATCAACGAAGCTCTGTCCCCCACTGCCGCCACCGGCGGTTTTGCAGGCTCCACTCTCATGCTCACCATCCGCATGGGTGTTGCCCGCGGGGTGTTCTCCAACGAATCCGGTCTCGGCTCCGCCCCCATCGCGGCTGCAGCAGCCCAGACCAAGCACCCCGTCACCCAGGCCCTGGTATCCATGACCCAGACCTTCATCGATACACTCATCGTCTGTACCATGACCGGCCTGGTTCTGGTTCTGACAGGTGCCTGGAGCTCCGGTGAAACCGGTGCGGCCCTGACTTCTCAGGCATATGGTATGGGGTTTGCCGGGGGCGAGTACATCGTCACCCTGGGTATTCTGTTCTTCGCCTACTCTACAATTCTGGGGTGGTGTTATTACGGTGAAAAGTCCATCGAATACCTGCTCGGCGAAAAATCCATCCGTCCGTACCGCATTCTGTTCGTGATCTTCGTCGGTGTCGGTGCTGTCCTCAAGCTGGACCTGGTCTGGGCGCTGGCCGACATGTTCAACGGCCTCATGGCCTTCCCCAACCTTATCGCCCTGGTCATGCTGACCCCGGTGGTCGTCAAGGAAACCAAGGAATACTTCGCCAACAAGAAGTAAAGTACCAGGAAATTCCTCGTAGAAAAGCCGGGATGAAGCGATGCTTCATCCCGGCTTTTTTTTTGGAGAGAGTGCGGCGTGTCTGCTGGTTCAATATAAACGGGGAATGGTATTACTGATCGGCCACAAAAAAGGTCCCGGGAAGCGTCAGCTCCCGGGACCTTTCAAGCTTTCGGGCGTTCGAAGTCGGCCTATTGAAGCGCCATAAGCCGCTTCAGATGGCTTCTCTCTTCATCGATACACGCCTTGACGACGTCCTTTTCAGAGTTGGGCACCAGCTCCCGCATTTCCGCGAAAAAGAGCATGGTATCCTTTTCAAACTGCATGGCCATCCGGATGCCCTCTTCCCGGGTCATCTCCTTTCCGGCCGCATCGGCCAGACGGAACAGAGCATGGTCCTCAATCATGGCATTGATGTACTTGAGGAACTCATCTTCCTCTGCCCACGCGGGCAGTTCCACAGGAGCAAGACGCTCGCCCATGGCATGGAAGATGGCCCGATGCTTGGACTCTTCGTCCCGCAGGAAGGCAAACACCTCTTTGGCACCGTCGTCGCTGGTGGAATCCACCAGACGCTGGTAAAAGGCCTCGCCTCGGGTTTCGATCTCTTCAGCAGCAGTAATGATCTCGTTAGCCTTGAATATTCCGGCCATGATGTCTCCTTTGCCCTACAATTCGTTGGGCAGTTCCAACAGTTCGGAGTACTTGAACACCGGCCCGTCTACACAGACATACTTGGTGCCGATGTTACATCGGCCGCACAGGCCGACGCCGCACTTCATCCGTTTTTCCAATGTAGTCACGATCTGGTCATCTGCAAACCCCAGTTTCTTCAGGGCCTGGAGGGTGAACTTGATCATGATGGGCGGACCGCAGGTGATGGCCACGGTGTTTTCGGCAGCCGGGTTGATATCGGTGAGCACATTGGGAATGAGGCCGACCCTTTTGGTCTGGTCCTCTTCGCCCCACCCTTCGGCAGGATTGTCAATGGTCAGGACCACGTCCAGGTCGTCGCTGGCTATCCATTCGGCCACGTCTTCCTGGAACGCCATGTCCAGGGGAGAGCGGGCACCGTACAGCAGGGTGATTTTGCCGTAGTCCTTGCGGTTATCCAACATGTACACCAGCAGGGTCCGTAGCGGTGCCATGCCGATGCCGCCGCCCACGAAGACGACATCCTTACCCTTCATGTCCTCGATGGGAAAGGAGTTCCCAAGCGGGGCGCGCACGCCGATGGCGTCTCCGGCCTGCAGGGAGTGCAGACGGGTGGTCACTTCACCGACCCGCATGACGCTGAACTGGAGATAGTCCATACGAGTGGGTGACGAGTTGATGACGAAGGTGGATTCGCCGTACCCGAAGGCGGACAGCTGTCCCACCTGACCGGGCTCGAAGGTGAAGTTCTTCATCACCTCTTCGTCGTCGAACCGGACCCGAAAGGTCTTGATGTTCGAGGTCTCGTCCACCACCTCGAGGATGGTGGCCATTTCCGGAAGCAATGGATTAGCTTTCATCGCCGCCCTCCTCCTTCTTGGGGGTGTAGTTCTGCGCCGCCTTGACGATGGCCCGGATGTCCACACCGGCGGGACAGCTCTTGATGCACCGGCCGCACCCGCAACAGGCAATGGCGTTGGCGTGCAGCATGGGATAATAGGCGAATTTATGTCCGACCCGGTTCTTAAGGCGATGCGCCTTGGTGGGCCGGGGGTTATGGCCGCTGCCTTCCAGAGTGAACTGGAAGGACATGCAATTATCCCAGGAGCGCAGACGACGACCGGTCAACCCGGTGGTATCGTCGGTAATATTGAAGCAGTAACAGGTGGGGCACAGATAGGTACATGCCCCGCAACTGATACACTTGGCGGACTGCTCTTCCCAGAACTCCATATCGTCGAACCGGGCCATGAGCTTTTCGGCGCTGTCCGAATAGTCATGCGCTTCAGGCAGCTTGGCCACGGTGGCCGCCTTGACGGCTTCGGCCTCGGCTTCCCTGTCGCCTGCCGCCTTGAACTGAGAAGCGGCCAACAGGGCTTCTCCCCGCTCGGTAATCGGCTCTGCCACATAACCGGACGCAACCGGAACCAGAAGCACGTCGGAGCCTTCGCCATCGGCAGGTCCGCTGCCCACATCGTGACAGAAACATGTGGATTCCACCCGGGTGCAGGCCACAGTCACGTGCAGGGTGTTTTCCTTTCTGGTCCGATAATAAAGGTCCTGATTCTTGTCGCAGTCATATACCCGGTCAAAGGTGAGCATCCCCCGGGTCCCGCAGGGACGAGCCCCGACAACCACGGTTTTTTCTGTAGGCAGGGTCTCTTTGACCTGGATTCTGGTTCGATCCAGGTGTTCAGGATCCTTTTCGAACCTGTACTTAAGCAGGGTCTCGTTCTGGGGAAAGACCGCGTCCTTGGGAGAAGGCACGGCCTGTCTGTCCAGATTCGGGGTCCGTCCCTGCACATAGGGACGAAAGGAGACCGACCCCCCGTCCTTCATGGGCACCAGAACCACATGGTCCTCGGCAAGCCCGTCGAGCCAGGCCGTGATATCGTCATGGCTGATGAATTTACGTTCCATTACCAGCCCCTCTCGTTGATGTTCTCTTCTTCGACCTTGAAGGTCATGAGCGGCGGCACCACTTCGGGATCGGTTCCGGTGGTGTAGTCAAATACATTACGCACGGCCTCACCCATGGTCCGACGCAGAAGCATGAGCGGCAGGTTGACCGGACAGGCCCGTTCACATTCCCCGCATTCCACACAGCGACCGGCGAGGTGCATGGTATGGATCATCTGGAACATGAAGTTTTCCTGGGCATTGTTTTCCTGGGAAATCCACTGGGGATCGTGTGTGGTGGCGATGCAGTGATCCCGACACACGCACATGGGACAGGCGTTGCGACAGGCGTAACACCGCACGCAGCGGCGCATCTGTTCCTGCCAGAAGGACAACTTCTCGTTCTGGGAGAGCTTTTCAAACTCCTCCAGAGAAGGTGCCTTTTCACACCCGGGAGCCACCTCGACCTTGTCGCCCACGAAATGGTCGGCGATCAGGGTGTTGGGATATTCACAGGTCAGGCATTTTTCAAAGGTCACGTCGTTAAAGTCAAAAGACAGGGTCTCACCTGCGACCTGCGCCTTGACGGTCCTGCCGTCCGTTTCGACACCGGTCAACTCGGCGGAATATTTTCCGGCCTCTTCGATCTTCCCTTCCAGAAGGGCCTGACTGACACAGCCGTTGCAGCCGAAACCGAAGATAACGACCTGTTCTCGCGAAATCAGCTTTTCCTGCAGAAGCTCCACAATGGCCCGGGAGTCGCATCCCTTGGCCACGACTCCGATCTTTCCGGCACCCTTGGCCTTGACCAGGGCGGGCAGATAGGTGGCAGGATTCTGAACAGACAGTGGGCCGACCATAAGCCGATCCACGTCCGCCTCGGTGCGGATAAACAGCGGGGTGCCATGGGCCGCGTCAAATCCCTGCTCCCAGGCGATGACCATGTCCAGATCCGGCAGAGCCGTACGAATCTGTTCCTTGAGTTCCTCGAGCATGCTCATAAACCCTTCTCCTTATTACAGGGACAGGTTTCGCCCTGCAAAACACCGGCCTCGATATGTCTGAGGCACAACTCATCGTAGCCGCTGCCGCCCTGGATACGGGGGGCAGGACCAAGGCCGTGGATTCTTTCGGTGAATTTGGTTACCACTTCCTGCCAGCGCGCGCCTTCGGATGCGGAAACCCAGGTGTACTCGAACCGCTGGGGATCGATTCCGGTCACGGGAAGAAACTGCTTGAGCATCTCAAGCCGCCTGCGGGCGTAAAAGTTGCCCTCGGCATAGTGACAGTCACGCGGGTGACACCCGGAGACCAGGACCCCGTCCGCCCCGGCCACCAGGGCCCGGGTGATAAACAGGGGGTCGATTCGACCGGAACAGGGGACACGGATGATCCGCAGGTCCGTGGGCTGAGTGAAACGCCCGACACCGGCCGTGTCCGCACCGCCGTAGGAACACCAGTTGCAGAGGAACCCGACGATGCGCAACTCGCGCCCCTCTACTCGAAGCTCATTTCGGCCTGACATAAGGCGTTTACCTCCGCGAGAATCTGATTGTCTTTGAAGTGCTGCAGCTGGATGGCGCCCTGAGGACAGGTCACTGTACAGATACCGCAACCCTGACACACGGTCTCGATGACCTCGGCCTTGACGTTCCCGCCCCGGTCCTGAATCTCCTTGATCGCGCCGAAGGGACAGGTCTCGACACATTTGAGACATCCCACGCACCGGGCCATATCGACCTTGGAGACCTGCGGATCACTCTCGAGCATGTCCTTGGAGAACAGAGCCGCAACCTTGGCGGCCGCCGCACTGCCCTGGCCCACCGAGGTGGGGATGTCCTTGGGACCCTGGGCACACCCGGCCAGATATACGCCTGCGGTATTGGTCTCCACGGGCTTCAACTTGGGATGGGCTTCCATGAAAAATCCGTAGCTGTCGTAGGAGATACGCAGCTTTTCGGCCAGCCCGGACGCTCCAACAGAGGATTCCACGCCAACCGCCAGAACTACGAGATCGGCTTCAACCTCGGCCTGCTCGCCGGCCAGTGTGTCCACTCCGCGGACCATGAGCTTGTCGCCCTGCGGAAAGACCATGGAGACACGACCACGTATGTACTGCACCTCGTACTGTTCCTGGGCCCGGCGGGTGAATTCGTCGTATCCCTTACCCGGAGAACGGATGTCCATGTAAAAGACATAGGAATTGGAATCCGGGATATGATCCTTGGTCAGGATGGCCTGCTTGGCCGTATACATGCAGCAGAATCCGGAACAGTACGGACGTCCCACGGACTTGTCCCGTGAACCGACGCACTGAATGAAGACCACATTTTTGGGTTCCTTGCCGTCGGAAGGGCGCTTGATGTGCCCGGACGTGGGACCGGAAGCGTTCATCATCCGTTCGTACTGCAGGGAGGTGACCACGTCGGGGTACTTGCCGGCCCCGTACTGGCCGTAAACGGTGTAATCGAACAGATCATAGCCGGTGGCGGCAATGATGGCTCCGACCTTGTCCTCGACAATGGTATCCTTCTGCTCGAAATCAATGCACTTGGTGGGGCACACCTTGGCGCACACACCGCATTTGCCCTTGGTGAGCATGATACAGGATTCGGGGTTGATGGACGCCTTCTTGGGAATGGCCTGAGGAAACGGAATGTTGATGGCCGTGGTGGTGGCGATCCCTTCGTTGAACCTGTCAAAGCCTTTCTTGCTGGGGCACTTCTCCATGCATAGACCGCAACCGGTACAATTGTCCCAGTTCACGTAGGTGGCTTTGCGGCGGATCTTCACATCGAAGTTGCCGACATAACCGCCGACTTCTTCCACTTCCGCCATGGTGTACAGAGTGATGTTGGGATGCTGGGCGATATCCACCATTTTTGGACCAAGAATGCAGGAGGAACAGTCGACAGTGGGAAATGTCTTATCGATCTTGGACATTTTCCCGCCGATGGACGGTTCACGTTCGACCAGGACGACCTCAATGCCGGCATCGGCGCAGTCCAGAGCGGCCTGAATCCCGGCCACCCCGCCGCCGATAACCATGACCTTCTTGGTCACGTCGAACTTGTTGGCCACCAGGGGCGTGTCGCGGCGCAGTTTTTCAACGGCGATATGGACCAGATCCGAGGCTTTGCGGGTATTGAGTTCCTTGTCCTTGCCGATCCAGGAGACATGCTCCCGGATATTGGCCATCTCGAGCATGTACTTGTTCAGTCCGGCGCGCTCGACGGCCCGACGAAACGTCGGCTCATGCATCCGGGGAGAACAGGAGGCGACCACGACACCATCCAGATGGTGTTCCTTAACAGCGTTGATGATGGAGTCCTGTCCCGGCTCGGAACAGGCGTACATGGTATCTGTGGCAAACGCCACGTCCGGAAACATTTTGGCCGCCTCGGCCACCGACGGGCAGTCCACGGTGGCGGCGATATTGCTCCCGCAGTGGCAGACGAAAACGCCTATGCGCATGATTTCATCTCCTTGGTTAGAGCACGCCTGCCCGCTTGAGACAGGGATTCGGGTCCACACAGAGCTTGGAAAGCCCCATGTCCTCAGCGGACAGCCCCATGGCCAGTCCCATGAGCTGGGTGTAATAAAAAACCGGCATCTGATGATTGGTGCCTCTGGCAGCATTGGCCTGACTCTGCCTGAGATCCAGATTCATCTGGCACAGGGGGCAGGCCGTGACCACAGCGTCCACCCCGAGCAGCGCGGCCGCGTCGAGCAGACGACCGGACAATTCGGCCACGATGTCCTTGCGCGGAATTCCGGCAGAAGCCCCGCAGCACTCGACTTTGAGCGGGAACGGAAGCACCTCGGCACCGCAGGCCTTCATAATATTGTCCATGGCCATGGGGTGTTCGGGATCATCGAACTGCATCAGCTCCTTGGGGCGATTCATGATGCAACCGTAGTAGCAGGCCACCCGGAGTCCCTCCAGGGGTCTTGTCATTTTGGCCTTGATGGCGTCGATCCCGAAATCTTCAACCAGCACTTGAAGTGTCGACTTGATTTCGGCCAGAGAAGAACATTCGGTCTCCAGAAGCTCGGCAACCTCGGCCCGAAACGCTTCGTTCTCCATCTTGTGGGAGGCGGTACGCAGATTGGTCAGGCAGCTTGGGCACGGTGTGGTCACTGTCTCCATACCGGCCTTGGCGGCCAACTCGAGATTCCTGGCCGAAAGAGCCGCAGACAGGACATGGTTGACCGTATGGGCCGGGGTGGAGCCGCAGCAGCTCCAGTCGGGAATTTCCGAAAGGGCGATCCCGAGACGGGCAAACACGGTCCGGGTGGACTGCTCGTACTCGATGGACGTGCCCTGTCCGGAGCACCCCGGATAATAGCCGATGGACAGGCTCATTTGCTTTCTCCTCCGGTGGTTTGAGCAGCTTCGGGCTCACCCCGAAAACGGCGAAAAATCCTGGCGACGTGTTCCGCTCCCTGAATGTTGTGCGGCTTGAACCCGAGCTTCCCCTTGGGCAGCATTTTGGGTGCCAGATCCACATCAGTCCAGAACCGTCCGGTCTTGAGCACGTACTCGGCAACCAGGCCCATCTCGAAGACCCGACCGTGTTTCTCCACGGAAGAAAGAAACGAGTCTGCGAAGACCTTGACGTTGCGTTCGGTGGCATATCCCGCTTCCCGGGACATATGCCGCAAAACGTCCATGATCCTGGCTACATCGATCTGATTGGGGCATCTGCTGGTACATGACTGGCAGGAACCGCACAGCCAGAGGGACCGACACCCCAAAACCTGGTCACGCCGTCCGAGCTGAACCAGGCGCATAATCCGACTGACCGGTATGTCATAGGCAAAGTTGTAGGGGCAGCCGGCGGTGCAATTTCCGCACTGATAGCATAACGAAACGTCCTGCCCGCTTCGGCGGGCCACCTCAGCCTTGAAAGCAGAATCCGCTTCCATTTTGAGTGTCGTCATGAAAAACCTTCCATTGGTTGGTCATGTTTCGGGTTAACGCAAAAAAAGCTTTGAAACCCAGAAGGCTTGGCCTAGCCATTTTCAGGAACAGTGGCAAGCTTTCGCTCCCGGACTTCTAGCAAAAACAGGACCGCTTTGTGATTATTTTATCAAAACATGCCAATCTATCCTTATTTTCTTTTAAATCCAATACAATAGCAACCAAAAAAAATCACCTTTCACACAACTCAGCCTTCTCTAACAGCAGACTGTAACAAAACAGATGGGGGTATACTGAATCAATTTGACCCACCTCCATCGACAGCCGGGTCAAAATACGCTCAGCGGGCACACCCCTCGGCAATGAGTACGTCCGGGACTCGAAAGTGATCCAAATCAAGCCGAAACAAAAATGTTGCATTTTTTCAACGAATGATGCAAAAATGAACCTCATTCACCGAATATCATCTATAACAGTGATGCAAATAATATATTATTATATCTCAAAATCATCACCAGGACAACACTTGAACTAAAGCTGTTTGTACGAACAACCAAATTTTCAGCATTGCGTGTTTCAACAACAGATACATTCCGTTCTCTCAAAAAAAACATCTTCTTTTCAGGACATACTATGACGATCTACAAAAAACTACACGCCCGGGACCCTCATTCACCAGCCGCCCTGTTCCACTTACTCATCCGGATCCTGCTGCTCCTCGCAGCAGGAGGGGCAACGGCAGCGGCTGCCCCTATTCCGATTGCGGTCAGCATTCTTCCACAAAAGCACTTTGTCGAAAAAATCGCAGGGGAGCGGGTCAATGTCATGGTCATGGTTCGTCCCGGTGCGAGCCCTGCCCTCTACGAACCCCGCCCGGGGCAGATGATAAAACTTCATTCCACTGCCATGTATTTCGCCATCGGAGTCCCCTTTGAAAAGACCTGGCTGCCCAGAATTGTCGACCTGAACCCGGAGCTTCCCATCCTTCATACGGAAAAAGGGATCCAGAAAATGTTCATGGAGAAACATAAACACAGGGAGGATCCCGAGCAAAAAAAAGATTTCAAACAACACATGCATGGCGAAAAACACAAAATTCTGGATCCGCACATCTGGCTCGACCCGAAACTGGTCCAGATCCAGGCCCGTAACATCCTGAACGGGCTTAAGCGCGTTGATCCGGATCACACACAGGAATATGAACGTAATTTCGCGTCCTTCATCGCCGAAACCACCCGTATCAGCCAGGAGATCAGGGACATCCTTGCCCCGATCCCCGTTTCCGGGCGGACGTTTATGGTTTTTCACCCCTCATGGGGATATTTTGCCAGGGCTTACGGTCTGCGGCAGTTCCCCATCGAATCCGAAGGAAAGGAACCCGGCCCTGCAGAACTGGCCCGAATCATCGAACAGGGAAAAAGGCTGAAGGTCAGGACCGTCTTCGTGCAAAAACAGTTCTCGACAAAAAGTGCAGAACTCATTGCTCACGGCATGCAGGCCAAAGTGGTCCTTCTCGATCCGCTTGCGGAAAACTGGGACGAAAACCTGCTTCATGCGGCCAGAGCCATCGCCTCGGCCCTGGGTGACGAATAATCACACCCGGACAGGCGCCATACGGGCCCTCCCTTTTACAATCAACGATGGCCTGCATAAAAAAAGAAAACGGGACGTGCCGCGGCACGTCCCGTTTTCTTCAAACCTGTCAACCCGAATCAAATCCCGGCTATTTCCTGACAGCAGCAACGACCGACACCTCGCAGAACAGCCCCGGCCTGGCCAAACGGGCTTCCACGCATGCCCTGGCCGGCGGTGCAACGGTCGAGACCCAACTATCGTAGACCTCATTGAATGCCTGAAAATACCCCATATCGGACAGATACACCGTGACCGACAGGATGTGATCATGGTCGCTTCCGGCCTCTTTGAGCAGGGTGTCGACCTTGTCGAGCATGATCTCGGACTGCTCCTTGATATCCTTTCCCTCGGCGCCCACCTGACCGCAAAGATATATGGTATCGTTATGGATAACGATCCGGCTCATTCTGGGCGTGATCTGCTTGCGTACGATTTCACTCATGATAACTTCTCCTATGACTACTTGGCATCTTTGAACAACTTTGCAGGCCCCGAGGTGGCTATCTCCAGATCCATGGCTGCGAGCTCTTTGAGGGGAATTCCCTTGAGCGGTGGCCGGATACTGAAAACGCCGACATTTTCCACTTTTTCGGACGTGGTCAGAGCCACCAGTTCGGCCAGGGCAGGGCCGCACATCCGCCCCTGACACGGCCCCATGCCGCACCTGGTCACGATCTTGATCTCGTTGGGATCGAGGCATCCGTCGGCGATCACATCCAGCACCTGTTTGACGGTCACGTTTTCGCACCTGCATAAAATCGTGTCATCATGAAAGGAGAACATTTCCGGCCGCGGTGCATACATGGCGTCCACGAACGGTCTCGGAAAAAGATCGCTGCGCAGATGCCTGCGGACTTCGGCAGCCCGCTGATCCCGCTCGTCGGCCTGAATGGCTCCAAGGCAGGTTCCGATTTCAAGAGCGGTCAATTCCCCTTTGAGCCCGGCCGCAACCGCTCCGTGGACATACGCTCCGTCGCCTGCGGCAAACACCTTTTCGAAATTGGTCCGGCCCCATTCATCACAAGCGGGATGCCAGTACCGTTGCACGGAATTCCACTCGTGCCTGCACCCCATCTGTCTGAATATATGCGTTCCGGGGATGACCCCGAAATGCAGCAGCAACAAATCGGCATCGAATTCAAGCTGCTCTTCCCCTGCGACACACCGCACGGATTCAAGTTCATCAGTCCCCAGAGCCTCAAGATTCGTGATGCCCTTGTAGTGTGGCACCCCGGAATTCCGGATGACCTTGAGCATCTTGACACCCTTGTATAAAAAGTCCGGACGAAGGGCGGCGGGAAATGCCGGAGGCACGACCTTTGGCGAGGGGATCTTGGGCGTGGTCTCAAGAATAGCGGCAATATCCACACCCTTTTCAATCAGCTGACACGCCTCAAGGAGCAAAAGAGGGCCGCTCCCGGCCAGCACGACCCTCCCCGTCGGAGTCAGCCCGGCCTCCTTGTACAGGTTATTGGCACCACCTGCACCCATAACCCCGGGCAGGGTCCAGCCTGGAATGGGAACGGGGCGCTCCATGGCCCCGGTGGCCGCAACAATATAGTTCCCCGTGACCATCTGCGAGATACCGTCACGAGAATAGTAGACCCGTCCTTCGGGTTCCACCTGCCACACCGATGCGCCCTGCTCACGGGTCAGATCCCTTGCCCGAAACCGAGCGGCAAGGGGCTGTCCCCTGGCGTAGTCTTCCCCGAGAACCTCCATGCGCTGTACCGGGCAGGATTCGATATTTCGGTAGATCTGCCCGCCGGGAACCTCCTGCTCGTCGAGGACCAGGACGTCGAGACCCATTTCCCCAAGAGAGGCGGAACAGGCCATACCCGCCGGTCCGGCGCCGATCACGATTACGTCGTAGTGGCGAATCATTCTTCACCTCCTTCATTGTGGAGGTGTCTGTTGATGACCATCCCCTCCCGAACCTGTACCAGGCAGGACTGCCGTTTGACGCCGTCGATTTCCATCAGGCATTCGTAACAGACACCCATGAGGCAGTGCGGGCTGGTGGTCCGCGGCCCTGAAGGAGATTTTCTGAAATGCTTTTCCCCCTTGCCAAGCAATGCCGCAGCCACGCTCACTCCCGCAGGCACGTTGACGGGGCTGCCGTCAAAGGTCACGGTGACGGTTTCCTTTGGTATTGAAGTGTCGTGCTTAAACATCGAAACGTCCGTTGTTGAAATGTTCGACTTCTTCAGGCTTGGGTCCCCCTGCAATCCAGGACGCGATGGAGGTCGCGTGCATGGGCGTCAAGGCTACGGCACTATGCAGGGCAAGCATAAAAATGTTGTCATACCCGGGTACAGTGTCATACACGGGAGCTCCGTCGCGGGTCATCACCCTGATTCCGGCCCATGCCCGAAGCCAGTTCACGTTGGCGAGCTTGGGGAAAAGCTCGATGGCACCACGCGCCTGGTTCTGCAGGGTTCTGGGGGTGACCCGCACATCATGTGCGGCATCTTCCGTTGACAGTCCGATCTGAAAGGTCCCCTCACCGTTTTGGCGAACAGCAAGGACAGCCAGAGGCAGCAGCCCCGGCTCGCATCGCTCCGAAACCATCAACTGACCGCGCTGCGGATAGATATTCAGGGTTGTCCCGATATCCTTAAGAATCCGGGTGCTTCCGTGGCCGGCAGCGACAACCACCTTTGCGGCCTCGAAATCACCCTGGTTGGTCTTTACAATGGCCCTGCCGTTTTTGGGGATGATCTTTCTGACCGAGTGATG
>Ga0102940_1000484_pt1 | contig 27335 bp, 18 predicted proteins | sample SalPonR2_C_D1_MG_FD_78215 | JGI IMG/M metagenome (GOLD analysis project Ga0102940, IMG submission 78215) | Salt pond soil microbial communities from South San Francisco under conditions of wetland restoration - Salt Pond MetaG R2_C_D1_MG | ecosystem: Environmental > Aquatic > Marine > Intertidal... | reverse complement strand
GAGGTGTGAGGTATGAGGTATGAGGTGTGAGGTATGAGGTGTGAGGTATGAGGTGTGAGGTATGAGGTATGAGGTATGAGGTGTGAGGTATGAGGTGTGAGGTGTGAGGTGTGAGGTGTTGGAGGTATGAGGTATGAGGTGTGAGGTATGAGGTATGAGGTATGAGGTTGAGATTGAGCACTCTTGGTCTCAATCTCAATCTCACACCTCAACTACAATTTCACTACGCGCTTACTGACGGTGCCGGTCGTCGTGGTAAGTTGAATTACGTAGATGCCATCATCTTCCTGCAACTCGTAGTTGACAAAGTTGAGGCCATTGGTGAGTTGATGACGGGACGTTTCCAGAAGGCGACCCGAGAGGTCGAGTATGTTGATTGAAACCTGCTCGGAGCGATCCATGGCTATTTCCAGCATCAGGTGCCCTTTGGTAGGGTTGGGGGCCACGTGTAACTCTGCACCGGGCTCAGGTTGCGTGCGTTGAAAAACGGAGGTGGTAACATCTTCAACCCGAAAGGTATTATCTGGTAAATGGGTAATGCTCGTATTACGTAAAATAACTTTCGACAAGGTGGTGTTGCGAATCATGGCTTGCTCCACGGCGCTTAGGTGGGGATCATTTTCATAAAAAAAACGGTCGCCATCGCGTAGGTTCAGGAACTGACGCTTGACGATTTCCATGGCCGTTTCTCCAATAAATGAATTGGGCATACGGGCTTCGGCCAACATGCCAACCCAGGGGTCGATGTTGTACACCGTACCGTAGAGGCTTTCCATGGTCTGGACATCTTCTGCGCTGGCCGCAATGTCGCTCCATTTTTCTTTTAGCGGTAAGCCAAGTTCGGTGCGAATAGTGTTAAAATCGGGTAAGCCACGTTCGCGGCCCCGCATAATATTAATTGCCGCCAGATCCAGTCCACCCTGGCCGGGCCGACCAAAGAGAAAGCTGCGTACATCTTCTACCAGGCGGCAATCGTAGGTTTGCATAACCTGATAAGACATTCCTTTAAATAGTGGATCAATCCCGCGGCCCAGTAAGATTTCGGTGGGTTGGAAAAAAGCATCCCGCAGGCTAATATTCCCCTCGGGAATGGTAGAGCCGTCGCTACCTACCCGCAAAAGGGTACTATTGAGCAGTGTGTGTCCAAAACGAAAAGCCGCTGCCGAAAAAACATTCGTAATGGCGGGGTTAACATCGGTGCGGTATCCTTCGTATGCGGGCAAGTCAATGCCCATAACGGGCAGCCATTCATTGTAGGTGATGGCTTGTAGCATGCCCCCCACTAATTTACGGGCATGCTGATATAGCCGTTCGTCATTCCAATCGGGGTGAGCTTGCACCAGGGAATCACACAGGCGATTATGTTCTCGTACCCAGAGGGTGTGCATAGAGGCGAGGAGCATATTTTCGTTAGCCCGGTCATCACCAGCAACGAAGAAGCGGGTGGTAGCCCGGTTCATATTGGCCATGAAAGGCGCAAAAGGATCAATCTCTCCGGTATACTCATTATTAGTAGTGTTGAACGGGAGTAAATTACCAGCGGAAACCTTTAATTTACCGTCTGTAAAAGAACGCAGCCAGGCAGCACGCTCAGCATCACTACCGTACACCGCAGAGCCATCAATGAATGCCGTAATTGCGTTGTCGTACTGTCGTGGGTTCCCCGGCCCTGTACCCGTACCTTCGCGAACGACATTGCGAACCATGGGGATAATGGCATTTCCCGAGCCATAGGGGTCGAACTGCGCATCCCCCGGAGGAACGCGTACCGGCAGAGGTTCTTCAAAGTTTTCGTGGATCAGCGTAATATCGTGGTCGATAAATTGCCCAAATACCCAGGTGTAATCACTGAGTGACATAGGGTCAGGCATGAATTCCCCATTTTGCCGAAAAAGTAAATTACTGATGTGCCGTGGATTGGGGCGCGTCAAACCAGCTGGGGCCTGATAACCATCGGAAAAAGATGGAGACGTCATATTGACAATCGGCCCATGGGCAGTACCCCAATCCGGATTGCCGAGGTTGTTGTCACGGCCATCAATAGAACGGTATTCTTGGGCACTGAGCGGAAAAAGCAGCAATAAAAAAAACAGACTAAGTACAGATTTTGTCATATGCTTCATGGTTTTGGCTGCAGCCGTACAGACTAGATTGCCTGCGTGGATATTTGGGTTATGATCAGCGCTAATTACGACTTTGGCTAGCTACGGATTGCTTGTAAGCTAGTATATCTTTAGTTTACGAACAAAAATAAGCATTGTTTCGAAACAGATAAATGATTTTTATCTATTTCAGGTACCTGATAATATCTTCCTGTTGGATGAAATATCACAGCAAGCAGAGAACGTAAAAAGCAGAGAATGTAAAGTGTACGGGTAGATGTTATATTCAATTAAATATTCTAACCGCTTACGATAATTTTAGTTCTGCGGCAGGTAAAAATAGGGGACAATAGAAGTTTTTTTACCAGGTTGTTTACGCTGCTTAGCGTCGTCGCATGATCACTTTGGGTCCGGGAGGTTTCTTATCAAATCCCTGAATAGAGTAGGTGAAGCTAAGCAGCAGATAGCGTCCGAGCGCATTGACTTGTTCATCGAGGGTAAAGTTGAGGTTGTTCTCGCGATTAATTCCCCGGTTTTGGTTAAGGATATCATAGACGCCAAAGGTCAGTTGGCCTTTGTTACCAGCGAGAAAATTTTTGCTAATACTGGCCCGCCAAATGGGTATTTGCTGGTTGAAGCCGTCGTTGAGGCCCGTGAAGATATCGTAATCAAGTTGGGAGTTAATCCGAAAGCTTTCGCTAAAATTGACAGTGACATCGCCAAAATAGCTGTGGTTGATAAAGTCGCGGTTTTGATCATCAGCAATGGAATACTGCACGGTAGAGTAGGCGATGTTACCTCCGAAACCGATAGCAATTTTATCCTGGTTTAGGTTGTCGAAACGCAGACGCATACCGAAATCTGCCTGATCAATATCATTCTCTACGGCGTTGATAAAGTTAATGCCCCGCAGATAGGTGATGCGTGGGCCGATGTTGAATTTGATGCCGAGCTTTGGTAATTGTGAACCATAGTTAAGGTTTAGCGAAAGCCGGTATTCACTATCTACGTTTTCGGGGGTGGTGACGGTTGCCAGGTCTTCGTTGATGAATTGAACATTTTTTATCACATTATCGGTGTACGTGAAATTTAGAAAACCAAACAGATTACTGTAGGTGATGGGGTTGAAAGACAGAAAGCGCAAGCGCACGGAGTGGCTATAGGCAACATCTAAGTCTGGATTTCCTACAAAAATATTGAGTGGATTGCTGTTGTCGATAATCGGTTGCAGTTGTTGAATGTCTGGTTCCCGAACCCGCGTTTCGTAGTCGAATCGCAGGTTTTTGGTCGAGGTAAAACTATAGTTAAAGCGCAGGTTAGGAAGGAAATTGGTGTACTGCTGATTAATTTCCGTATTTGTAAGGAGAAGGTCGCCATCCAGGCTGGTACGCTGTAATTCACTACCCAGCGTGAGGTTATAATCGCGACCATTGAGTAACAGATTAAGGCCGGCCCGGTTGTAGTCATAATCGGAGCGATAAAGGTTGCTGAGCTGTTCGTCAAATTCAGGAAACTCCCCCGTCAGATCAAACACTTCCCGGTTAACGTCGCTTTGGTTTTGGCCGTGATCATAGGTCGCTTCTAAAAACAGTTTTTGCGCAAGCGGCTCGGTATACGAAAGGCGAATTCCATAATTATTTCCTTCATTATCCTGATCGTATTCCTGAAGGAGGACATCGTCCACGGCAACCCCGTTGCGAAAAAAGGTATTGAGGGCATCGTTCAGCCCGAACTGCCGGTTGTTATTGAGGCCAAAATTGAGGTTGGCCGAGAAGGTGCGTCCCGGTTTGCCAAATTTCCGGCGATACAGGATATTGGAAGACCACCGCAGCGATTGTCCTTCCGAATCAGTTTCCTGGTCGCTGGCATTGCGTAGTTCCTCTGGATTAAAGAATGAGCTGGAGTTGCTGTTGAACAGGGATTCCGTATCATTAAATCCCAGGGAAGAGCGAACACGTACCGACTGCAGGGAATCAAACTCGTGGTCGAATCGCAAGTTGACGCTGTGATTGCTGTTGAGATCATCCCGGTTAGATTCGCTATCGGTGAAGAAACTCCCTTCATCGAGGAAAGTTTCGCGAAACTGATTGCGTACGATATCCTTATCAAAACGCGAATAGAAATAACTCAGATTAAGTTTTGTTTGATCGCTGAACTCGTGGTTAAGGTTGAGGCCAGAAGCGATGGTAGTAGCGATGCCTTCATTATTGCCGGTATTAAGCGGAATATCGCTATTGCCCTGGATGCTGATCGTGCGCGTACCGCCTCTACCGCCAAAGCCTCCACCACCGGAGAATTGTAAATAATCGTTGATGGAGAATCCCTGTTCGTTAGTGTTATTGGCGTTGGCAATAAGGGACAGGCGCGTTTTTTTGTTGAAGGTGTTGACATTGCTTTTTCCCGCAAACCGACCAGCATCACCATATCCGGCCGACAGGGTGCCGAAGACTCCTGTTTTACGGTTTTCTTTTAGGCTAAGGTTGATGGTCTTTTCACGCTGACCGTCGTCAATGCCGGTAAATTCGGACTGATCCGACTTACGATCATAGACCTGTACCTTATCCACGGCATTGGCCGGCAGGTTTTTAGTAGCAACTTTAGGGTCGTTGCTAAAGAACTCTTTGCCGTCTACCAGGACGCGCTGTACGGTTTCACCCTGAGCTTTTACCGTACCATCGCGGTCGACTTCGACACCGGGCAGTCGCTTAAGTAATTCTTCAACAACTTCATTGGGGCGTCCCTGAAAAGAGGAGGCACTAAATTCGATAGTATCTTTTTTAATAGCAACGGGGTTGCGTTTGCCCGTCACCGTAATACCTTCCAGAAGCTCGGCAATGGGATCAAGTTGGATATCACCTAAATCAACCGGGGGCGTATCGGGCGCAATACTGAGAGCTTGCTCATAATTAGCATAGCCAACATAAGTCAAGCGGATAAAATAGTCGCCAGGTTGTACGCGCGGCAGGGAGAATGAGCCGTTCTCATTCGTCATGGTAAATAGCACGAGTACGGAATCTGCCTGATTCATCAGCATAACGGTGGTGCTGGATAGGGCAGTCCCCGTGGAGTCTTTAACTGTACCCTTGATGGACGTTTGGGCCAAGAGGCCGGCTGTCGCCAAAAAGAAACCTAAAAGTAGGATGTATGTTTTCATGTCAGGTGAATTTGTATGCTCAAAATTAGGCGCCTGCCGTTTAATAGTGGGTTAATCCCTCCGTATAAATGGTTAATTATGGTTAAACCACCGGGTCGGGGCTTATACGCTGTTGCTAAAAATTTGAGGAGTCTACAAGACTTGATTGTTCTCAGAAATATCCTATATTTGCCAACTCAACGGGGGTCTCGTAGTACAATGGATAGTATGTAGGTTTCCGGAGCCTAAGATGCAGGTTCGATTCCTGCCGAGACCACTTTAGGGGTAATGCTGCAGCATTACCCCTTCTTTTTTGCTCTACGATTAGAGTTTGAGTAAACGTTGTACTATTCTTTTTTCCTTTCTGTTGGGGCTTGCTGATAAAATGCCCAAGCTTGGGTATTGTCTGAGCGACAGGAATCCCTTAATCTTATAATTTCTACGCAACCTGCTGATAGCCGAAAATTAGCCTGTTTATCTGGATAAAGTGGGTGTTTTTTTTGGGTTTGCGTATAAAGCCCTAAATATTGGATGTTTATGGTAACAGATAAGGAAAACGAAAAGCCCCCCATTACGTCTCGGGAATATCAGGTGCTGAAGCATATGGCTGAGGGGACGCGTAATGAGCACATTGCGGAAAAACTGTACATCGCACCAGATACGGTACGTACGCATCGCCGCAACGTGCGGCGCAAGTTGGGGATAAAGGACGTTTCCTCCCGACGCATATTGATTTACCAGCAAGAAGTAGAACGACTCCGGCCATTCTTTGAGTCCGGTTTTTCTGCCGATATGCCTTAGCTGCATCGGCAACGATGAGGTCTGAAGTTCCCGGTACGAAGTATAGTAAAATCAACCTCATCGAGCGAGGTAGAGCTGCTCGCTAGAAGTAAATGGACAAAGCACATACCGTTTCCTGGGCGGAATAGCCGCATACGCTTTAAAGCGTATATTTTCCCGCATGTTGTGTTCTATTTTGTTTTTTGGCATGAGCGCATTACTTTATCATGAGTACCCAAGCCCCATTTTTTACGAGCAGGTAGTAGATGCTAAATCCAGATTATATAAAAAAAGCGTTTCAGGTTCATCTCCGGTTTCAGACTCCAGACCAACTCAGAAAAGAACTGGTTAACGGAGGTGAAAACCTACCGATCAGTATAAAGCCTGCACTACAAAATCCGGAAGTAAATAGCTTTTCGGATAAACTAAACCACCAAACTACGTGGTCTTCTCTGTTAGAATTGATTCATGAAGATTGCGCAGCACGCTATTTGTCTAAAATCCATAAGATTCTCGAAAAAAAGGGGGAACCCGCTTATTTCATTTCCTTTAAGCAACTAGCGGAGCGGATATCATCCAATTACGGCTGGTATTTTTGTTTTACTCGTCTTATACCGGAGGGAAATAGCTTATTTTTACTTTACGTGTCGCTCTCTGCCGATGAAGTATGGATGAGAGAAACGGAGCGGTTTGTCAAACAAGAGACTTACCGCCTGGAATATATGGATAAGTTTAATGCGCTCACCGAACGGGAAAAGGAAATTATCCAATGGGTAGCCAGCGGCAGTACGAACCCCGAAACGGCCCGGGGTCTGGGTATCTCCCGCCGCACAGTGGAATCGCACCGCAAGAATATTAATCGCAAGCTGGGAATGAATAACCTGGCCGAGCTGGTGCGTTTTGCTTTGGCGTTTGAGTTGGTATAGCATCGAAGGCCCGGACAATTTCTTTTTGGCTATCGCTTTACTCCGGAACAACACCTTTACGCGTTACCCATGCTCCGCATCCGCCTGGTTGGTGTTGCGTTTGTATGTGTACCAGATACATGCCCGGTGGCAGATCGTGGCCGGATAGACGAATGGAGTTTGTCTTATTCAATTCTTGCATATAAATTTAAATTATGCTTTCTTGCATATCTGAAATACTTATCATCTTTATATGAATCCAGCTTTTGGCTGCTTCATATCTTATTTGGACCCCCTTTCAGGTACAGCGTTTCTATCAAGGTTAAGACTATTTTTTATTTTATATCAACGGATATAATCAGTGCCTTTTATGATCATTAGAAACGTTGTGGGATGGGTGTTTTTTCTGGTAAGCATATCTTTCTTTCCGCTGTATGGCCAGAAATCAAATGCGGACGTTCAGCGCTGGTTTGTACCGCAAGGGCTTCTTTTTTCGGTTTCTGAGGTTGATGCTGCGGACGCTGCGCTGCGCAGCTTATCGGTAGACTCGGTTTTTGCCGTAAGGTTGAATCAAAACCTAATGGATACCCTGCATCAAAAGCCGCGCGCCGTTGCGTTGACTATTCCCTGGACAAAGACCACCAGCCGCACACTGCTGCTGGAACCCGTACAATTGCTAGCTGACGATTTTCAGATTCAGACGAGTGACGGTCGGGAGGTTGCCACTCCAACTACGGCATTTTATCGGGGCTATGTGCAGGGCGATACCACCCGGCGGGCCGCACTCTCCATTGTGGATAATCAGGTGAGCTGCCTGGTGACCGGAGGCAGGGAAACACTGATCATTGGTCAGGGAAAACAAGTGCGCAGGCGGGATGAATACTGGGTGGGCTTCGAGCGGGCTATGCCGCAGAAACCGCACGACTGGGAATGCCTGACCACACCGGATATGCAAGTAGGGAAAAGAAAAAAGCCAACGTCAGCACTGCGCAGCCCAGCACAAAATCAAGGTGTATTCGAATTTACCATAGGCTTTGAATGCGATTATGCCCTTTATCAAAATCAGGGCGGTGAGGCTGGGGCCGTAGTGACCTATGTTCTTGATCTGATGAATAGAGTAAGTTTGGCCTACGAGCAGGCGAATATAAGGTTTTATGTTTCAGGCATTGTTGTCTGGACTACGCCTGATCCTTTCCGATTTTTTTCTACGAGCGGTATTTTGAACGACTTGCTGAATAATCCGCGACCATTTGGTACCGATATGGTGCATTTTTTAAGTGGTCGGCGATTAGGCGGGATTGCCTATGTTAATTCTGCATGTAGTAGTGTATTTAATATTGCCGTAAGTGGTAGTCAGGGAGGGGAATCATCTACGTTGCCCGTTACCTCTTTTACCTTAAATGTAGTAGCTCATGAAATTGGGCACAACCTGGGAGCGGGCCATACGCATGGTTGTCGTTGGACTGCTAACGAGGTGCAAATCGATGATTGCGGTAATGTATGGGCGGAAGGCCGTGATAATGTGGAACCGGAAGGCACTGGCTGCTTTGACCCCAATAATCCCATTGTACCTGCGCAAGGGACCATCATGAGCTATTGCCACCTGTTGCCGGAGAGCGAACTCAATTTTCAATTTCACCCTACAGTCGTTGATTTTTTTCAGGATCAATTGCCGGGCTTTGCTTGTGCATCCACTACGGGCAATGTAGAGAATACGTCTTGTGCTACCGCCCTGCCTTTATACAAGACTGGAACGTATTTCTCTAAAGGGCCTGCCACCGGCAATGGCTGCTATGCCTGTACGACTATTGAGGGAGGTGCGGAGCATGCGGTGTGGTATACATTCACGCCGCCCCTGGACGGTACGATTTCGGTGAGTTCTTGTTTGCGGGGGATAAATACCCGGTTGTGGATTTACCAGGGCGGCAGTAGTTGTGCTGATTTCACTTTATTAGAGAGTAGTGATGATGACTGCTCCGTTGTGCTGGGTGGAGCTGCTGTTGCTTCGGAGGTGTCGAACATGCCGGTAGTGGGTGGCACTACCTATTATGTGGAATGGGATAATCGCTGGTCAGAAAGTGCATTTAGTTTTGATTTCATCTATGAGCCCTTTGTCCCTAACCCCACGTGTGAGACGGCTATACCATTACCCGGAACCGGCACTTATCAAAGTGATGGTCCGATAACGGGAAGTGGCTGCTACGCCTGTACGGAGTTTAATGTTGGCGGAACTAATGCTTCCTGGTATTCATTCACAGCGCCTGCTGACGGTACCATATCGGTAAATTCCTGTTTGCGAGGCGTGGATACGCGCTTATGGGTATATCGTGCGGGTAGCAATTGCTCCGATCTCGTGCTTACCGCAGAGAGTGACGATAGTTGCCCTCTTAATGAGGGAGATTTTACCTATGCATCAGAGGTGACGAATGTACCCGTGGAAAGCGGAGTCATCTATTACCTGGAATGGGATGATCTTTGGTCTAATCAGGGATTTAATTTTGACTTTATTTTTGAGGCAAATGATTCGGAGCAATTGTGCGCAGACCTCATGCTGGACGATCTACCTGATCCCTTGCCAACCGGCACCTATCGAGCAGGGGAAGAGGTGCGTACGAGTAGTACGATCTTAGCGGGAAGTAATGTGAAAATTACGGCCGGGCAAAATATTGTACTACAGCCGGGGTTTTCAGCAGCGCCGGGCAGTATCGTTGTCTTGAGCATTGAGGACTGTGTACAGAATAGTCAGGTAGAGGATGAGGAATCACCTTTGTTGGTTGATATAAATGGAGAACTCCAAAAACAGTCGATTGGGCAACGTCAGGATTCGATACATTCCCTAAATGTGGCACGGCGTTTCGAATTTGGAGCAACATCCATTCGAATAAGTGCTTTCCCAAATCCATTTCAGGAATCGATTCAACTCAATGTGCGCTCTTCTAAGCCTTTTGTTAGGGATTCGCGGATTGAGGTTTACGTCTTTTCAATTACCGGTCAAATGCTAAGCCACGAAATATGGAGCGCCGGTTCCGGATATGGCATGCAGGGAATAGTAGAGTTAGGCCAATTACCTGCGGGAAGCTATGTTCTAAAAGTAGTTTCACCTGATGCATCAGGTACAATAACCGTTCAAAAGACATGGTGAAATTTCCTTGAGATTTTATGCTTAATTGAGTTTTTTATCTAAACATCCAAGAAAATGTCTTGTATATTGCCAATAGGCTGAATTTTGGCACGTTGATTGGAAATCGCTGATACGGGCCTAACTATGCAACTCGCGAAGTAGTTTGATGTGTTGCCTCCTAATGAGGTCCTCATGTAATAACTCATCCTGGTGTGAGTTAAAATCTAGAAACCATTGGAAACAATAAAAAAACCTACAATACTGAAAGATCTTTTACGAAGTGTCACTTCGATCGTGCTCTTTTGTTTCTTGGTTGCTTCTACTGTGTTTGGACAAAACGAAGTAACCTATGGGTTAATACAGAATCCCGACGACCCCAAAGAGATTGTAGCGGCTGCGTATACCAATTATAGCTCGGACAACGTGACGATATCAACAGCTGTATTTAGCCTTACAATGCCGGTGGGTACTCTAACGGAGCCAGCCATACTCGAGGCCCCAGCAGATGGAGCATTTAATGATATCAATGGGCAGTGGGTTGTCGAGCTGCTCACTCCTGATTTGCTTGCTAGTGTTGGTTTCGATCCTAATGTTTTAGAAAACAGAGATGTATATCAGGTTATTTTAGATAACGCTCCTACGTTCACATCAGATAATCCCATCGAGGCTGGTACTCCAATACCTCTATTTTATTTTCGTATTCCAGACGGTTGTGTCGGCGAAACCATTGAAGTGTTGACCAACGATGGCTCGCTTCAGAAAAATATGATTATGACTTTGGGTGCTAATCCAAACAACCAGATGTCGATGACTGTCGATGATGAGAAATCTACGGATATATACGCAGGAAACAACCCGGAAACCTTTGCGGTGGACTGTAGTAGCACCGTAAATGAACCCTGTGTAGCTATTGTCGACAATTTGCCTAATCCGTTACCAGGTGGTACCTATCAGGCAGCAGATGAAGTGATCACTAATACAACTATTTTGTCAGGAGAGACAGTGACGATTACGGCCGGACAAACAATTACCCTGCAACCCGGCTTCATCGCTGAAGCTGGTAGCGATGCTCATCTTTATATCACACCCTGTGAGGAAGTTGTTGCTGCCAATATAGATTCATCTACGGTTGTCGACAAAGCAGAGCCCAAAAAACAAGATGCTGATCAGGAAATCTCTAACGTCGGCTTGTCCACGGAATCAGCTAATTCTGGGACGCTAGATATAAAGGTTTTCCCAAATCCATTTGATGATTTACTTCGATTACAGGTTACGGCTAGTGAGCCTTTTGCTCCAGATGCCCAAATACAGGTACAGCTTCTCTCGCTTGCGGGACAACTACTGCAAGAATTGACTTGGTCGCCGGGCTCCGTCACCCGTGCAGAAGGCACTTTACAGTTGTACCGTATACCCTCAGGGACTTATTTGATCAAGATTATAACGGAAGATCAAAGCGAAACGATACGGGTACAAAAGTTGTAAGGGGAGACTTACCTACGGACAAACATCTGGTAAGCTGATTCCGTTTTAGAGTTAGCATGTCATCAATTCTGTCTGTACTATGAGTACTAATACCCCATTTACTGCTTTCCGGCAGCTAGTGAAAGCAAATGAAGATCAGGGAATCAATCATCGCCGGCGCTTGTGGGCCATTTATTTAAAAATGCTGCCCGCAGCAATGATGAGTAAATTAGAAAATTGGCGATATAGTCGTCGATTATCTTCTTTTTCCCTTACGCAGCCACCCCTGTATTTACTGGGGCATTGGCGAAGTGGTACGACCTTTTTACAGTTTTTACTGGGTAAAGACCCCCAAATCATTTATCACAGCAAATTCCAAACTTTTTTCCCCCGCTCTTTTTTATTGACAGAGGAAACGGTCAAACCGGTTGCGGAGGCTTTCCTGAATTCGTTCTCCTCGATTAATGCCTGGCGGGATGGAATAAGTTTGGATATGGGACTCGATACGCCTTCCGAAATCGAGGTCAGCCTAATGAATGAAGGTTCCCCCGTTTCTTTTCACTGGGGGCACATATTTCCCAAATCCTGGAAGTATTACTTTGATCGCTACCTGTTTCAGGACGATCTTGCGTCCCGGGAATATCGTAGCTGGAAACGCACAGTAAAAAGGCTAAACCGAAAAGTTCAGCTTAAGCATCCCGACAAACGCCTGATGGTAAAGAATCCGGGAGATACCGCCCGCATTAACGCGATACTTGACCTCTATCCCGAGGCAAAATTTGTATTTATACATCGCAATCCTTATGATGTATATTACTCCAATAAAAAGCTCTGGAGGAATATTCTGAATCATATTGCTTTGCAGAGTATGCCGGCTGAGGAAATGACCAAAGCTATTCGGTACACGTATCGACAAATGCATCAGGCCTATTTAGAACAGCGCAGTCTCATTCCAAAAGATAATTTGCTGGAGATTAGCCACGAAGATTTGGCAAGCGATCCTTTAAGTACAGTAGCCGCTATATATGACCAACTTGGTCTGCCTGGTTTTTCGCAGGCACGTCCTCACCTGGAGGCTTTCGCCAAAAAGCGCGAAGGACCTTACGAGCCACCACCTTATACTTATGACCCCGGGGAAATTAGTGCGATAAACGAGGAATGGAGTTTTGCTTTCGATGCTTTTGGTTACGCTCGTAAATCTCTTTCCGCGCAGAATTAAGGCAGGAGTCTGCGGGCTATAAAAACGTACCCCCTGAGCACAAATGTAGGCAGGCTATAGCTGCCATGCAGGCCGCATAAGTTTGGCTTTGGTTATCTGTGATTCCACATTACCTGCGGAATCACAGATAACTAACGTTATTCCATCGCTGCGTACACTATGCGTACCATTTCTCCAATTTGCGAAGGCTCAAGCCAGCGGGTAACGATGACCAGGTCACGGGTCTCATCCACGATAATGAAATTACCCCCAAAGCCGGCGGCATAGTAGATGCCTTCCGGTACACCTTCCCAATAGCGTCCGTCTTTTCGATTGAGCCACCACATATACCCATAGCCAGGGTAGGCCTGTGATGGAGTAGTAGCCTGATCAATCCAGGCCGCAGGGAACAACTGCTCACCATTCCAGTTTCCCCGATTCTCAAATAAGAGGCCAAAACGGGCATGATCTTCGGTATTGATAAAAACGCCCCCGCCACTATGGCCACCGCCGCTGACGGATTGCACCTGCACTCCGTCAATATTAACAAAAGAGTTTTCGTAGCCGTACCAACGCCAGGTGGTCGAGGCACCAATGGGATCCATAATCTTTTCCTTGAGTACCTGAGGTAAAGGCTTGCGCCAAACATTGAGTAGGCTATAGGCCAAAAGGTTAACTCGTACGTCATTGTATTCGAATACCGTACCGGGTTCATTTAATTCGCGTAGCTTCCAGTCATCGAGTCCGCCTTCCCTGGGTGGCCGATCTGCCCAGTCGTATCCTCCCCATAGCTGACCACTCCAGTCGGAAGACTGTGTCAGTAGATGATCCCAGGTGATTTTACTATTGTGTGCCCCCGCAAAATGACCATCCCAAACGTACTCTTTTACCGGTTCATCCATGGTGTGAATCAAGCCTTCGGCCAGGGCCAGGCCGGCTACTGTCGACAGGTAGCTTTTGGTTACACTGAAGGTCATATCGACACGACGGGTATCTCCCCATTGCGCAACCACATAGCCATTCTTAAGAATCATTCCAGCCGGGCCACCGCGTTTTTTGGTGGGCCCCAAAATTTGGTGAAAGGGCTCCCGTTGAAAGCCCTTTAAAATTGCCTGACGAAGATCGCGTGATCCGCTATATTCGTTTGCTTCGGCAAAGTCAACGGCATCTTGTAGCCGCTCGGCAACGAATCCCATCTCGGAAGGGGAGCGGCTTTCCCAATCCCCATGACGGGGAGGAAAATAGGTGTCCGTTTGTGCGCTGCTTGGTACGTGTAGGCTAATAAAAATAAGCCAGAGAAAGAGTCGGTTCATATGTTTTTGTTTTGTAGCGAATATACTGAAATCAGTAAAATTTATCTTTCCTTTTCCTGACGGATGAACCCAAATATCCGTTTTGTGTTTCCAATGAACTATACGGAAATAAAATACGCTGTAGCGAGCGTGCGGTTCTAAGTTAAATAGCTGTACCGCTTTTCCTCCGGATATACTGCTCACAAAGTGGTATGGGCTTTGCTTATCCACTTTTAGCGAGTATATACCTGGCTCGATGAGTTTTGGAATTTCCAAAACTCATCATTGCCGGATAGCTAAAACGCTGCGCATAGCTCTTTAGCGATCCATTTCGCTGATGAAGGAGCCAAAGGTAATCGTCTGCCCATCTCCTTCGTGAGCGGTATAGCATCTTGCAGACTATAAATAAAACAGAGAACAGCAGAACAATTTTGTACATAAGTCAAAAGCACTTGTAAAGTGACTTTTCAACAAACTGAATGTTATGCTGGATGAAGTTTTATTGGGCACTGGTTTTGTCCTATTGATTATTGCCGGGGTCATTTTTTACCGCCTATACGAAAGTCGTCAACAGCGGGTAATGGGCATAAGAGACGGTAAACAGCAGGGAATTAAATTGATCACCTGGTTCACCTTTCTTGGCTTATTTATTAATGTTCTCTTTCCCCGCCTGGTTATGTGGGACGCGGAGCGGTATCCCTTTATAGTCTTGCCGTTGCTGTTGACGATGGTGGCAACGATGCTCTGGATATTATACCCGATAAAGAGAGACGACGAGGAGGCTGATTATTAGAGCTTGTTTGGATGCTAACCTAAGCATCTCTCAACGAAAGGTGTACCCCTTCCTGGGATTATGTGGCAAGAGGTCTATCCGGTAGCTGATGCTTATTTCGAACGGAGGGGGCAATCAACTGTTATGAGGGATGTTTTGTACTTTCGGCTTATGATGCGCCTTTATTGCCTACTCATACTGGGAATTATTCCTTTTTGCCTGCGAGCACAACCATCGGAAGCGCCGACATGGGAAGGGCTTCTAAAGCAACATCTTCCCCGTTGGATGGAGGATTATCACACCCCAGGGGCGGTAATTATAACTTTAGAGGATGGTGCTATTACGGGGCAGGTGATCCGCGGCTGGGCCGATAAAGCGCAGGCCAGACGATTGACCAAAAAAGATGTTGTACCCCTTGGCCGCCTTACGCAACCCCTGACTGCCTATGCTATTCTGCAACTGGAAGCAGCAGGATTGGTCAAGCTGGATATCCCGGTAAATACGTATTTGGAGGGTTGGGCCCTATCCGAAGGAATCTATAATCCCGGAGATGTTACTATCCGTGGATTATTGAGTCATTCGGCGGGTATTCAATCCTGGTCGGAAGAGCCCACTATTAAGGCCGACACTCTTACCTTATCGGATAAGCTGAATGGGCGAGATGGTTTCCCAGGGCCCCGCATGCAAGATCTTCCTGACAGTCGCTACCGTTACTCGGAAGCGGGATACCTTATTATCGAAAAATTGTTGTCTGATGTGACCGGCCAATCGTTTTCCTCTTATATGAAGGATTCCGTTTTTGCAGTAAATGGCATGCATTCTGGACAGGTCGAAAATGTTCTTCCGGTTGATTCTTCCTGGGCCAGGCCTCACCACTGGAATAGAACGGCGTTGCAATCTGTACACACCATAACAGCAATGGCTGCCCGGGGAGCTTTCATGTCGCCTGTTGATTATGCGCACTTTTGGGAAACCCTGATGTCCTCATCGAATACTACCCAACAACTTATTTGGACAGAGCTACAGCAGCAGCAGATCGAGTCATCTGGTTTTTTTCTTCCCGCTGGTACAGGATATGGTTTCGGAAGCGGAGTCAGCCGGCGAGGGGATAGCCTAACGCTATTAACTGATTTTACCCGCGAGCTGTCAGGCTGGGCAAACGGGTATTGCATCATTCCTGAACGATCAAGCGCGGTGTTCGTCTTTACAAATGGAGTGGGTGGGGGAATGCTGGTTCACCGGATAATATCTATGTGGACACAACAGGAACAAAATGTAGCCCCTCCGGCAAAAGTGAATCTCGTATTCTGGCGAGAATGGATGGCCATCCTACTCATTAGCTTGGTATTCGCAGTTAGTATATATATATCCTATCGATTGTACGCTAGCCGCAGGCAGCGAACCCTGGGTGTTGCTACTGTCTCTCAGGGAATTTTCATCATGGGATGGTTCTTATTGGCTATATTGACCGTTCAGGTTGTTCTGCCTGAGATTATGGCGTATTTCCCGCATCTCTTCCTGTTGTCGGTCATGGCCATCATCCTCTATTTACTGGTGCTTTTGGCGTGGCTGGTCACACCAATACGGAATTCCTTAAGAGCCTGATGGAGGCGTACGCTCCAGTGCCTGTAAGATCGTCTGCGCCGTTTTAACCCAGGAGAATTGGTGCAGTTGCTTCTTCCCTGCTTCTACCAGTTGGCGGCATAAATCTTCATTTTGGGACAAGGATAACATAGCTTGCGCGGACTGTCGGGGCTCCCGGGGATTTATGTAAAAGGCGGCATCGCCGCCGACTTCTGGCAGGCTGGATCGATTAGAGGTAATGACGGGGGTTTCACAGGCAAAAGCCTCTAGTAGGGGAATGCCGAACCCTTCGTAGAGGGAAGGGTAAATGAACATGGCGGCGTGAGTGTAAAGACTCTTTAGATCGTCGCGAGTTACATACCCCAGGTGCCGGATGTCCTTTCGGAAGGGGTGGCGCTCCCAGGCTCTCTGATATGCGGTGTTTCGCCAACCTTCTTTGCCAACCAGTATTAAGGGCATGGGCCGTTGACTTTTTCGGCGGAACAGAGTGTACGCCTCCAGGAGATGCGCCAGGTTTTTACGGGGCTCCAGGGTGCTGACAAATAGCATATAGGGACCCTCTATTGCGAAACGGTTAAATAAAGAAGGGTCGTTACGAGGACCAAAATCCTCTGGACGTCCGATATGAGCGGTACAAATTCGATCGGCGCAAAAGGGGAACTGTGCCGCTACTTCGGAAGTCGTAAAGTGGGAATTAGTAATGACCAGATCGGTGCGTTTGAGTACTCGCGGTACAATATTTCGTTGCAGCTGAGCACTGGCAAAGGGGTGAAACTGCGGATACTTCCACCAGGAGATATCATGAATGACGGTGGCGCGCTTTATGTGTTTGGGTAAATTGAAGGGACCGACGTGCCTGGGTTCGATGACGGCATCCACTCCGAGTCGGGTTAGATGCCGGGGGAGCTGCCAGCCCAGGCGGTAAACTTGCGCTAGCGGAAACTGCAGAAAGGGGATGCTAATTTCGGTGATTTTTGGCGGAAGCCCTCCCCGCTTAGCCCGCACTGCGATCACCTCATGTGGGTGATCGAAAGATGCCAAAGCCTTCAGTAGCTGCAGGGTATACTCCCGGATACCGGCATATTGGTTGTCGAGGGCATCGGCAATAATAGCTATTTTCATGCGGAGCTCTTTTCGACAGTAGGGGAAAGGATATCTTCGTAGATGCGGCAATACTGCTGCAGGCTATCTTGCATCGGATAAGATCGGTAGGGGGTGAATCGCCATTCGTTCTGTGCCGCCCGCAATAAGGCATCCGTCAGGCCGTCGACGGAAAAGGTGCGCATAGGGGCATGATAGCCTGAGACCACTTCAGCCAGGGCAGCCTGATTGGAGTGGACGAGGGGAATGCCCAGCGCAGTAGCTTCGGCGGCGGCGAAACAAAACCCTTCACTATAGGAAGGAATGACGACCCATTTACTTTGTTTTAGGGAACTTATCAATTCTGAAAAAGGCAAGCTGTGCCTTATTTGTACCTGCTCCTCTAATTGGTGTTCCTTGATATAGGTTTTGATCCAATGCGTAATGGGGGAAGCGACATCCGGAATGATGAGCTGCAGGCGGCCCTGAGGGTAATGTTGGGCGAAGGCGGCTGCCGCGGGCAGTAGCAGGTCGAGGCCTTTGGAAATGCCAGCCCGGCCAAAATAAGTGTAGGTAAATGACTCATCGGATGCTACCGGCTGTGGTGGCTGTTCTGGGCCAGGGGCAGCCTCACCTATCCATTCTGCATAGTTTAGTCCATTGGGGACAACGGTAATGCGTTCAGGAGCAACTCCTTCTTCCTCCAGGCGCCGGGCAGTAGCCTGCGAAACGGCAATGAACCGTTGAAAAGGCAGGCGCAACAGTAGTTGCTCAAAGAGATAGTGGCCCCAGGCACTGATTTTTCCAATGAACGGTAAGTCAAACCACAACCTACCCCAGGCTTCGTGAAAGGTAATGATTGTCTTTTTCCGGGCTAAAAAACCACTAAAAAAAGCCGGTAATCCGGCATTATATGAGGTAGTATGGATTAGATCGGCCCGGCGAACCAGTGGGAGGGCGGCAAAAAAAGCAAATACACTAAACAGGTAACGATTGGGAACCCGTATGCGGCGCACTTCTGCGGAGCCGTTCGTTTCCCGGACCGGAAGGGACGCATCGAACCGTTGGGTCAGAATGGTGCACCGGTAGCCATCCCTGGTCAATGCGTTGATTAAGTTGTGAAAAAGAGTTTCTACACCACCTACATGAGGGTAGTAAAATTCCAGGATGAACAGAACGTGTGGTCGTCGGCTCAATGGTCTTCTTTTTCGCGGTGAACCTGTTCTTTAGCCAACTCCCGGATAAGCTCCGTGAGCTGCCATTCTACACGGCGTACAGAAGAGGATAAGTAAAAAACAAAAATATAGATGCCGCCGATGGACAGAAAGATGATAGCATTTACATTGCTCTCGAAGCCGAGGGTCTGTGCAATATTGATGGAAATCCAATCGGGCAGCAGCGCCAGCAGGGAGATGGCGAACCAGAAAGCTAGCCAAAGAACAGTACCGCGGATGGAACGTCTTTTAACTCTGTACTGCCATATGGTGCGTACTATGAAGACTAGCGCAATTAGCGGAACAAGCCATTGGTACACATGAAAATTCATAGCCGACGGATTAAAATACGATTAATGAACAGAACTGATCTAAGGTATGTATTTTGTGCCAACTCACCGAAAAAAGCGAGTGTCTGGTTTACGGAAAGGTATATAATGGGAAAAGTATTTCTGATTCGTTGTGGAAATCGGTAGTTTTATTCTAAAGTTTACGTACACTACATACGTAGTATAATTTTCACTTCATTTTCTGACCGTTGGATTATCCTCGAACCCTAAAATAAATGAAGACGACCGCTAAAAAAATTGGCCTGGCCCTCGCCGCATTATGGGTTATACTGGTATTTACAGATTTTTGGCAATATCAGTCGCTTAATCGACAAGCGTTGGAAGCGTTTGCTTTCCGCCGACTGGTAATATTACTCATTCTTGTTTTTCTGATTCTTGCTTTCCTGATTACGCGTTTCTACAAACAACTTCGCCCCTATATTAATGGATTTTCCATCGTACTCACCGGATTGTTCCTGTTGGTGGTCACGGTAAAGGCATTTGCGCAAGAAAATAATTTAGATTTGCCGGCCCACCAGGTGATTCAGTTTTTAGGGGCGAACCTGGCAACAGCCGGAGGTGTATTTTTAATTATTGCCTCGGCCTTTGCCGCGGGTGATCTGTTGTTGTTTTTCCTTTATCGAGGAATCGCCAAAAACACCTTCTTTTTGCTGCGCATTGCTTTGGGGATTGTCTTTCTCACCCTGATGCTTTTCTTTTTGGGTGCGCTGCATGTCTTGTACACCCCCGTGGTATGGGGCTTGCTGCTGCTACCGATAGCCCTCAATGGCGCCCGTTTCCTTTATTTTATACTTCATGTGTTGTGGACTCCTATCAAAGGAACGTCCCGGCTGAATATGGTAGGCATTGTAGCATTCTTCTTTATGCTGTGGTGGGTTGTCCTAAACCTGGTTTACGTGAATCGGCCCTTCCCCCTCGGTTTCGATGCTTCTACCTTATATGTCAATATTTCGGGATTAATAGATGACTACCATGGTTTGGTGATCGGTAAGGGGTGGTATAATTGGTCGCTATTTGCGGCCCTGGGCCTTTTGCTGTTCGAACAGACCGAAGTAACCCTGGTCATCTCTCTGGGAGGTAGTGTGCTGGCCTTGTTTGCCATCATTAAGGTAGCCCGGCAATGGCTGGACATCAACCTGGGGCTGGTTATTGCCTTGCTGTTCTTTGCTATGCCTATGGTCAATTGGTTATCTTATAAGGATATTAAAGTGGATGTCCCACTCTTGTTTTTTCTTGCCATGTCCCTCTATTTATTCACATTATGGGCTATGCCTGCCCCGGAAGTACCGGAGGAAAAGAAAACTGTACGGCGAAAAAAGGTGAAAAAAAGCCTGCGCAGGCAAGTGATGAAGCCGCTTAACCGGTATTATCCACCTCTGGCCCGCTTGCAAACATCGGAGGTGACAGCTGACCTGCCGCGGTCGACCTTGTTAATTCTGCTGGGGATTTTAGCTGGTTTTTCCATAGGTATTAAGCTCACGGCCGTACTATGGTTATTTGTGCTGATTACTGGCCTATTGTATTACCATTGCGGGTACCTGGGATTCTGGGGAGGTGCGCTTTTCTTTTTAGGGTTTTCCCTATTGGCTGGTTTTGATGAGCAGGCCGGGTTGCGATATTTCAATCTCTCGGCGCCAACGGTGCAGTGGGTCCTGCTGTTGGGAGGTCTGGCCGTCATAGGGTATCTGTTTATTCGCCAGCGCTCACCTCTGGTAAAAAGCGTTACGCAAATCGTTCTCGTCGGGGCCATCAGTGTGGCGGTCGTAGCCCCCTGGATGGTAAAAAATATAGTGGAGAGTGGCGAGCTAAGCACAAATGCCGTCATACAGGGCCCCGAACAAGCTCCCCGACTAGATATTGACGAGATAAATCGCATCTACAATAACCTGGAAAAAACCAACGAATAATGCCGGCTGATACACGACATATTCGATCCCTGATATCTTTGAAGTGGATCTTATTGCTGATGCTTTGGGTAAGTTCATGTTTACCCGGTACCGGTTATGCCTCGCTTGCGCAAAATGCTGCCGATTCGGTAGCGACGGCGGAGCAACGTATACGGGTTACGGCTACCGGACAGCGGGAAGACGTACAACGTTTCCTGGGTTTTGAACAAAACAACCTGGAGCGCTATCTTTCCCTGCCCTACGATATGGTGCTCGACGTCAACGTCGAATACTTTTTCGTTAAGCTAAGTATCCTTTTATTGCTCTTTCTTCCCCTGGCTATGGTGCGGGGGAAAGAAAATCCAGCCTGGTTGGATATCGCTTCCGGAGGTATGTTTTTATTAGCCCTTTGGTTGCTAATCCCGATGGCGTATTGTAGTCATGAAGAAGTAAGTCCGGTCAAGGCTCCACAACGCTTACAGGAGCAATTAACCACCGCCAGAGAAGAGGGCCGGTCATTTGATGTGGTTGCCCTGCAATTGCGGCGTCCGGCTGTAAATACCTATCAATACATTCATCCTACACTTTCTTCCTTATCAGGTAACCGCGATTGGGTGGCTTATCCTTTTATGATTCTGGCCTTCATCCTGGCTTCCACTCTGGTGCGCCGACGGATGCACCATTCCGCCCGGCATGAGATCATCATTGTGCAAATGATGATGCTATACGGGTTGTTCTGGTGGTTCTTTTCGGCCGGTATTCCCTGGTATGGCATTTTGTTGTTGCCGATGCTACTTATTTTTTCCTTTCGCGGAGTGTTGGGTGATCAACCCTGGAATACCAGCAATCGACTACAATGGGGCATGCTCGCCGCAGTGATCGGCTTCAGTCTGTTTTCGGTAATCAGCAACGGTAGTTTGCGCTTTGCCAACTACAGCCCTCAGCAACAGACGAAGTTGCCCTTTCTTCTTCCAGTAGTGGAATATCAGAGCGGTGCTAAAATGGAACAGTATGCCTTCGACCGCGTATACATGGGCTATCGCCCGGGGCTAAACGAGTTGAATAAAAATGATGTCGAGCTAGTCTATCGGGTAGGAACGTTCATTCCTTTTTTTATTCGTAAGAATGATCAACGAATGTTATCGGATAATTTCCTGGATAAATTCCAGGGCATGTATCAGCGAATGCCCGACAAGGCACTTTTGGCGGAAAGCCTGCAAACCTATGGCTTTTCTTATCTGGTGATTAACCTTAAACTTCCCGAGGTCGATCAAACACCGGAGAAGTCGCTTACCGCCAAGTTCAATGCTTTCATGGACTTCGTTACGGATAACCCTAATATAGAAGTCGTGACGACCGATCGCATTATACGGGATGCCCAAACCGGGCAGGCACGCTTCGCCTTATTCGGGGATGGAGCCATTGTAAATCCTGGCTCTATGGCAGTGCTGAAACTGGTTAGTGGAAATGAATGATGAGGTCTATGTAGTTTTACCGGCAATGAACGAAGCACCCCGCATTGGGAAGGTGCTGGACGATCTGCGCGCGCATGGATTCACCCGCCTGATCGTAGTCAATGACGGGAGTAAAGACGATACCTGCAAAGTTGCTGAGCAAAAAGGCGCTATCGTGCTTTCTCATCTGGTGAACGTCGGGGTAGGGGCCGCCACAAAAACCGGTATAGAATTTGCCCTCGCTCAGGGAGCAGCTGCTATTATTACGATTGATGCTGATGGTCAACACTTTCCCGGTGATTTACCAACGCTGGTGGATGCTTACCGGGAGAAAAAAGTAGACGTGGTCATTGGAAGCCGTTTTCTACATAACGACAATAATATCCCCCGCAGTCGTTACCTGATGAATCGGGTCGGTAATATTCTCACCGCGCTCATCACAGGGATTTATGTTACGGATAGCCAATCCGGACTGAAGCTTTTTAGCCGGGCTTTCGCCCAAAAACTGGATCTTCAGTTTGCGGGATATGAATTTTGTACGGAGATCATTCACCTGATTCGATATCATCGGGCATCCTACACGGAGGTACCCATCCGCGTTCGCTACACCTCCGAGCTGATGAGTAAAGGACAATCTTTCAAAAATGGTGTCCGCATGATTGTGCAATTTCTTAGGGAATTTGGTTAAAAATCTTACGTATCTTTGTCCCCGATTATTACAGTCCCATGTACATACTACTGGCAACGATGCGTTTTGGGCTTTGCCCAACCACTTCGTGAGCGGTATAACAAATGTTTAACGATTCTACCCTTAAGCTTTTTGTCCACGCACACATCCAAAAGGTATGCGCTTGCGTTTACAAATTAACAGACCAAACCTATGTACCTCAGACTGTTGTTTCGTCATTTTGTATTAATCTTTGCCCTACTGGCTTGCGATGATCTTCCCGATGAGTCGGTGGATACCTACTTGGGTAGTGTGGAAAAAACAGCGTCATCCGATACCACGGGGGCTCAGCTCTCTCGAACAAGCCCACCCACGGTCTTTAAGGATGTGATTGGAGCAGTACCAATAACCGTTCGCTACGGAGCACCCTCCGTGCGGGGTCGCGATATCTTTGGCAAACTGGTTCCCTACCACACCATCTGGCGCACTGGGGCCAACGAAGCGACTACCATTTCTTTTACCGACTCCGTGCTGGTCAATCAGCGCGTAATTCCTCCGGGAGAATACGCGCTGTTTTCTATTCCCGATAAGGAGAAATGGACCTGGATCTTGAATGCTGATTACGATCAGTGGGGAGCCTATAATTACGATGCGGAGCTCGATCTTCTTCGGTTTACAGTGGTGCCGCGTCCTCTTTCCGAGCCTGTAGAAACTATGCGCATAGTGGTCCGTAATCAGGAGTTACTCCTGCAGTGGGCAGATACGGAGGTGCCCTTTCCTGTTTCTTCTTTGCCCTCTGGAGAATGATTGCCAAAGCATTCCGATGGCAGTATATTTCGGACACCATACCAGAGAATTGTACTTTTACTTTTTGTAATTGCGTTTAAATGCAAGCTATACGTTTTTCGTACCACAGAAAGCGGGGTAGCTTCATGGTATAGATGTTTAAAGATTGTCTTTTATGAGAAAACTCGTACTCCTTTCCCTATGCATTCATACACTATGTTTGGCGTGGAGCCAGGAACCCATGCGGGTCGTCCGTTGTGATGCCGTTTCCTACACGGCCGGTGTATATAATGTCTACGTAACGCCCGATAATGAAACCTACGTGGCTAATGAAGATGGCGTATTCCGGGTCTTTGACCTGAACCTGGCGGAGCCTCTTGAGCTTCCGCCCAACCACGTTTCCCTAATAAGTTATCCCGGCGGTAATGGCCTGATTAGCTGGGAGAAAGGGGCCCTGAATGAAGCCCTGGGGGACATTCTCAATGCTGACAATATCATCACCGCTACCTTTTATGATGCCGAAAGCGATGAACTTTGGATAGGAACCTCCCAATCGGGTCTGTTTATTCTGCAAACCGAACCGCGCCTACGTCTGAAAGAAACCCTGAATGAGCGCAACTCACGCCTGCGCTCCAATTATATTAATACCATCCACCGCGACTTTCGGGACACTTACTGGATCGGCACAAGTTATGGGGTGCTAAAAGGAAAAAATGGACGCTGGGATATTGTGGAGAAGGATTTTGATATTGAAGCCATTGCTACGGATAGTAGCGAGGTATGGTTCCTGGGTGATGACCTGGTGGGGTATGTGGATCGACGTGATGTCTGGTACCCCATCGAATTACCGAACCGGACTACGGAAGGGCGGCTCCGCAATATCGTCTTCGATCAGGACGGTAACCTTTGGATCGCCTCCGAGATTATCACCCGGTACAATCCCGAGACTCAGGATGTTAGCGTATACGGCCCGGCAGCATACTATACCAGTGAGTTTGCCTCAGTCATGGCTGTCAATCAGGACTCGGCCATATGGGTAGGTACAGAGGATAAGGGGTTATACCTTATCGAAAAGGAATCTGCTATGACGGTGAGCCTGCTGGTGGATCGCGAGCTGTCCTGTGATGACCTGGAGGCCGGTGGGGCACTCGAAGTACGCGTAACCGGCGGTAATGAGCCCTTCCGCTATGATTGGTCGGTACCTGGATTGACGGGAAGCTCTGCGGATCAACTGACTGCCGGCATCTATTCGGTGAGTGTAACCGACAAGCAGGGAAAAACAAAATCGGCAACTACGGAACTGGTTGATCCTACAATGACGCTTACGGTGAGCCCGCAAGCTATCGAAAGTGAACCGGGGGCCCTCGACGGCCGGGCTTTGGTTGAGGTTGCGGGAGGCACTCCGGGATACAGATTTTCCTGGGATAACGGAGAAAAATTACGCGTGGCAAGTCGACTTAGTGGTGGCGAACATTCCGTTACGGTCACCGACAGTAAAGGCTGTACGGCTACGGCCTCCGTTATGATTGGCCAGCAAGCGGCCGCTTTGATTGTTGAGTTGACTCCAACCACGACCATACCGTGTGCCGATGCGAAAATAGGAGCCCTGGAATCTTCGGTGCGCGGTGGGCGAGAGCCCTATACCTATGCCTGGAGTACCGGTGGCGACGGTAGTGCAGTGGATGGACTTAGTGAAGGAACATATCAATTGACGGTGACCGATGCGGAGGGTACGACCCAGGTGGCCGAGTACTTGATGATTGCTCCTTTGCCCCTGAAGGGAACGGCCGAGGTGATAACTCAGGCTACCACGGGCAATGAAGATGGAAAAGCCCGCCTCACCATGCAGGGTGGAACACCCCCTTACACCTATGCCTGGGATAATGGAGAAGCTACTGCGGAAGCCAGCCGCCTCGGACCCGGTAACCACACCGTCACGGTAACCGATGCCAATGGTTGCTCCAGCGAAGTAAATATCAATGTTTCCGAGAATGTGCTTCCTCTGGCACTCAATCTGAATGTCTCCCAGGCCATTACCTGTAGTGAGCAGGCCGATGGTAGCTTGCAGGTGAATGTGGACGGAGGTAAACCTCCGTTTCAATATGCCTGGAATGTGGCGGCTCTTTCGGGGACTGCTCCCCAAAATTTGCCACAAGGAGAGTATACCGTTACGGTCACCGACGCTGCCGGACAGCAGGCTACCGCTTCGGTTGCTTTAGCTGCTCCCGCTGCGTTGCAGGTGACGGCTACTGCTACCCAACCGGCGAGTACGGACGGTAGCGACGGCCAGGCGGAAGTGCAGGCACAGGGAGGCACGGCCCCTTACTCGTATGCCTGGGATACGGGGGAAATGACAATTTTGGCGCAAGCCCTCGCACCCGGTACCCATACCGTGACGGCGACTGATGCCAATGGCTGTACGGCGACGGCCGAAGTAACTATTTCTGAAAACATCTTGCCATTAACCGCATCGGTCGAGCAGACCGGGGAGATCGTCTGTGCGGGAGAGGCAACGGCGAGCCTGATGGCAAAAGCGAACGGGGGCAAAGGGCCTTTCCAGTATGCCTGGAATACCGGAGCGGCGCAAGCCGACCTGAGCGGCCTGGGAGCCGGGCAGTACACCGTAACTGTGACTGATGCGGAAGGCAGTACGATGACTACCACCGCTACCATTCAGGAGCCGGCAGCTCTGCAAGCGACGGCCGTGGCTACCCAGCCAGCGAGTACGGACGGCAGTGATGGTCAGGCCGAAGTAAAGGTACAGGGAGGTACTGCCCCTTACTCGTATGCCTGGGATACGGGGGAAACGACAGTTTTGGCGCAAGCCCTCGCACCCGGCACCCATACCGTGACGGTGACGGATGCCAATGGCTGCACGGCGACGGCCGAACTGTCTATTTCCGAAAACATCTTACCACTGACCGCCTCGATCCAACAAGTGGGAGAAATCAGCTGTCGAGGAGACGCAACGGCTGGTCTTGTGGCAGAAGCCAACGGGGGCAAACAGCCTTTCCAGTATGCCTGGAGTACCGGAGCAGTGGAAGCCAGCCTGAGTGACCTGGGAGCGGGGCAATATACCGTAACCATTACTGATGCGGAAGGCACGACTACCACCGGCACTGCATCAATTACTGAACCTCCTGCTTTTCTGGTGATGGCTACCGCCACCCAACCCGCAAGTACAGGAGACGAAAACGGACAGGCAGAAACAAAAGTTACAGGAGCTACGCCTCCGTATAGTTATGCCTGGGATAATGGGGAGACCAGCGCTACGGCGCAAGCCCTCGCACCGGGCACCCACACCCTGACGGTGACCGATGCCAACGGTTGTAGGACAGAGGCCAGGGTGAGGGTTTCTGAAAACATCCTACCACTGACGGCATCGATTGAGCAGGCCGGGAAGATTGTCTGTGCGGGAGAAGCGACCGCGAGCCTGACGGCAAAAGCCAACGGGGGCAAAGGGCCTTTCCAATACGCCTGGAGTACCGGAGCGGCGCAAGCCAGCCTGAGCGATCTGGGAGCGGGACAGTACACTGTAAGCATTACCGAT
>Ga0102940_1000481_pt1 | contig 27410 bp, 20 predicted proteins | sample SalPonR2_C_D1_MG_FD_78215 | JGI IMG/M metagenome (GOLD analysis project Ga0102940, IMG submission 78215) | Salt pond soil microbial communities from South San Francisco under conditions of wetland restoration - Salt Pond MetaG R2_C_D1_MG | ecosystem: Environmental > Aquatic > Marine > Intertidal... | reverse complement strand
TAGTACGCAATCATTCGCTTCCAGTAAACAAAATTTCCTTGCTGTTATCACCGGCTAACGCTTTCATACTTTGTTTTGCCCGCCAGGGCATGGGTGTTATTGATTCCAGACATCTTGCGGTACTGTAGAATAAAACCGGCCAAGTTTCAACCCAACTACCAAATAGTTCTGAATGTTTGCCATAAGCGTACCATATTTTAATTCGTTCCATAGGGTGTCCTTGTCCCAAGCCTACCCCTGTCAAGGTTCTTGTGATACACAATCCATTATAGCGAATATCCAGTATTCGGTGTCAAGATAATCGTATGTAGATGCAGCGTCACATATATTGAAAAGCCCCCTGAGGGTGCCGTGTGACAGGACCGTCAGATGCCAATCTCGGGCCGGGCACACGGCACCCTCAGGGGGCGGGCAGCAATCAATCAGACAGGATCGGGGCACTTGCGCTGACCGTGCGGCACCACTGCTGGTACTGGTGCATGCTGGACAACGCTTTGACCGCGCGTTCCGGTGAGGGAAAAAAGACCCCTTTATATTCCAGATCTTCATACCGGTACAGGGTCTGGCTGCGGGCATCGGTGAGCAGGCTGACCCCCAGGACGGGTTTGCTGTATTTTTGTGTCATCTCCACCACATACCGTGTATAGGCTTCTTCAAATTCCAGTATTATCTGTTTGAAGCCTGCCACCTGTTCTTTGGAAATCGACGGGTCAGTTTCGGCAATGGATTTGGCCATGTTATCAACCAGGACCCGTTTGCCATGGATCCCCAGGTGAATGACCGCATCACACCCGTCCCATTTGAGCAGTGCCTCCAGGCATGTTTTGGGGACTTCCGGATCGCCCTCCCCCACCAGGTCCACAGGATTCCCATGGCTCCAGAAGTCCGGAAGAACAGCATTCAGGCGTTCTATGATATCTTCTGACAGCGGCGGCACCACCAGCCCGTATTCCGCGCACAGATCCGTGGCGATCACCCCCCAGCCGCCCCCTAAGGTCATGATAGCCACCCGGTTGCCCCGGGGCAGCGGCAGGGAAGAAAACACCGCAGACAGGTCCAGCAGTTCCATGGGCTGGTTCACCTGGATGATGCCGGCCTGGCGGCAGGCAGCATCAAACACCCGGGCATTGGATGCCATGGCACCGGTATGGCTGGCCGCAGCCTGCTCCCCTCTTGCGGTGCGGCCGCCCTTGAGCACCACCACCGGTTTTTTTCTGGATACCCGCCTGGCGCTGTTAAAAAACCGCCGGCCATCCTTGACACTTTCGATATACAGGACCACGGTGCGGGTGAGGGCATCTCTTTCAAAGGCTTCCATATAGTCTTCAATGGTGACCATGGCCTCATTGCCAGATCCGGAAAAGGCCCTGATCCCGATACCCTGCTGCTCGGCAAAGGCCAGAAGCTGGGTGCCCATGTTACCGGACTGGCTCACCAGGGCGGTGGACCCGGGAATGGGATAGGCATGGGCAGCACTGCAGTAAATATCTGCATGGGGATTGCACATGCCCATGGTGTTGGGTCCCAGAATCAGGATACCGGCTTTTCGTGCCGCCTCCACCAGTGCTTCTTCCAGTGCTGCACCCTGGTCTCCCACCTCCCGGAATCCGGAAGTGATGAGCAGCATCCCTTTTACCTTTTTGGCCCCCAGTTCCGGGATCAGGTCCATGACATGCCGGGCCGGTACCGTGACCACAGCCAGATCCACATCTGCGGGGATGTCGGAGACCGACCGGTACACCTGCCTGTCCATGATGGTCCCGCCTCTGGGATTCACCAGATACACCTTTCCCTTGTAATCCCGGGACAACGTATTGGCAGGCAGCATGTGCCCCCATTTTCCCGGTGTCGCAGATGCCCCCACAAAGGCAATGGATTCCGGATAGAAACACGCCCCCAGTGTTTTCAGATCAATGCGGGGAGACAATCCGTTTTGTCTGGCAGGGGGACCGGTGATGATAAGCCCGTCCACTGCCACCGGGGCGCCGTCAGGCTGGATAATCAGGGGGTTGATATCAATTTCTCTGATCTGAGGCCAGGTGACTGCCAGATCGGAAAGCCCTTTTAAAACAGCCTTTATTGCCTGTATATCACAGGCAGCTTCCCCCCTGAAGGCCCGGAGTATTCTGCTACCGGCAAAGGATCTCAGCATATCATCCATGTCCGCCTCATTCAAAGGCGCAATTTTAAAGACAATATCTGCCAGCACCTCGGTGAATATTCCCCCCAAACCGAACATGATTACCGGCCCGAACTGGGGATCCCTGAACATCCCGGCAACCAGTTCGCGTTTTCCCTGCACCATGGGCTGCACCAGAAATCCTTCCACCGCATTGCCTTCACTGGCCGTCATTTTTCGGGCTGCAGCCATGACCTGTTCTTTTGTAAAAAGTCCCAGGTGCACCAGGTCTGCTTCTGTTTTATGCAACACCGCTGCCCCCATACCCTTGAGCACCACGGGAAACCCTGATGCCGCCGCTGCCCGGGCCGCATCTTCCGGAGTTTTTGCGTCATACTCTTTGACTACCGGCATGCCCATGGCCTTGAAAATCTCTTTGGCATCAGCTTCTGTTATGTATTTTTGGTTTTCCTGTGCAGCCCTATCCAGGACCGCTGCAATATCAATGGCTTCCATTATTTTTTTACCCCGTAAGATACAATGTTTATAATACCGCTGGCTGCGGCTGGCACATCCAGTTCCCTGTCAAAAATCACCTGCTTCAGACAGGTATGCTCAATGGCCCCGAGTATGACTTTCTGTAATAAAAACGGATCAGTATCCGGCTTGAGTTCGTTTTTTGCAATCCCGTCACAGACAATCTGTCGGATAAGCCTGCTGTAGTTTTTCACCATGGCGTAGGCACAGGAATCAAAATACGCCGGAGAGTTGCGGACCTCCAGCAGCAAAATCCTGGCAAACACCCGGTTCTGGTTATAGCTTTCAAGACTGGCTGAAACAATGGCCCCCAGTTTTTCCATGCAGCTGTTTTCTGCGGCGGTCCTTTCCTGGACATGGGATAAAAATCCGTCAAAGTGCTGGTGCAGCACCTGGTAGAGCAGGTCTTTTTTGTCCTTGAAATACTTGTAGATAAGCCCTTCGGTCACCCCGGCATTTTTCGCGATTTCAGCAATGGTAATGGATTGAAAATCTTTTGCCCCCATCAGGGTGGAAAAAGATGTCATAATCTTGATTCTGCCCGGCGGGCTGGTTTTGCACACAGGTTTCATATAGCTGCGTCCTTATACGGAATTGCGGATCAAAAAAGGTGAGTAACATTTACTTACAAAACACCAATCTGTCAAGAACAAATGCTCACCCCCCAACGTGGAAAACCCGCAACCCAATTGACCCGCCTCATTCTCTCTTTTTTTGACAGGAACGGAAGCGTCAGAGAACAGTATTTGGTAATGCTGGACAAACCAGCCCCTGGTGGTGCCCTGTGAACGGACCGTCAGAGCCGGAGGGGCAACCCGAACAAGCCAGGATCTAAAGTACTATCCGGCTGCCCGGTTTATATCTGAAATTATCATCGTAACCGCCCCGCAGGATCTCGGACCGGGCACAGGGCACCACCAGGGGCGGCATCCTTGCCAATATCCTGACAAAACCGAACGAAATACCCATTGTCAAATAAAAATCCCTGCAAACCGGCCTTTGTGCCTGCAGATACCATGTAATCTTTAAATAACAGGAAGCTAGTGAAAATCCCACACAGGTATGATAAGGTGCGCTCCCATGAAATGCCCGGCCAATATATCATCGCCAATAAGGACGGTTCCCATGTCCCTTGACCTGCACAGCGACATCCACATGCACTCCACCTATTCCGACGGCAGCGCCACCATCGCTGCAATGGCTGAAGCCGCCTTTGAAAAAGGGATGACAACCATTGCCATCACCGACCATGTGCCTTTGCCCTTTGACAACTGGTATGCCATGAAAAAAGAACAGATGGCTGCATACCGCAAAGAGACAACCCGATTAAAGCGTGCATATGAAGGCAGAATGGCCGTGAAAACCGGCCTGGAAATCGAGTATATCCCGGAGCACAAAGACTGGTTTGCATCCATCGCGTCCCTGGACTGGGATCTCACCATTGCATCCGTCCACACCCTGGTTGTGGGCAGCACCCCCTGCCTGGTCAACGGCAATGAACCGGAATTTCACACCTGCCTGGACAAAAATTTCAACCAGGATATCAAATCCCTTTGCCGGGCATATTACCATACCCTGCAGGAAGCGGTTCAAACCGGATGGTTTGATATAGTGGGGCACCTGGATGTATTGAAAAAATACAATACCAAAAACCGGTTTTTCAATGAAACCGATGCCTGGTACCGGGAACTGATGGAAGACACCCTGGACGCTGTCAGGGAGCAGAAAATGCAACTGGAAATCAACATGGGGGGCATGGCACACCCGGTTGCCGCACCCTACCCGTCTCCCTGGATTGTGAAGACAGCACAAAAAAAGGGGATTTCACTGGTCATGGGATCCGATGCCCACAACACCGAGGCCATTGGTCAGGATTTCGACCGGATCCAGGACATGTTTACCTGAAAAAAACCCCCTGCAGGCGTACCCGGCTGGAAATGCCCTGAGGCGGGAAACCCGCAACCCAAATCCCCCTCCCCATTTTCTTGTTTTTTTTACAGGAACTGAGGGGCAAGGCACAAAAACAGGAAAAGGACAGCCCAGTCATCAGCTGTTCCTGCCTGCCACCGGCATCACTGCCATGGTCAATCTGGACACACAAATCTTTTCTTTGGCTGCATTTTCGATGGTAATATCCCAGACATGGGTGGTACGTCCCAGGTGTACGGGCCGCACTGTGCCGGTCACCCGGCCGGAGCGCACCTGCTTGAGATGATTGGCTGATATTTCAAGGCCCACGGAATAATGATCCGAATCCAGGGCCAGAAAAGAGGCCACACTGCCCAGTGTTTCCGCCAGCACAACCGATGCACCGCCATGAAGAATCCCCATGGGCTGGACTGTCCGGTGGTCCACCGGCATGGTGGCGCAGATATAATCAGGTCCGAATGCCGTAAATTCAATCCCCATGTGGCCCACAATGGTTTTGTCAATGACAGGTTCAAAAGGGGCCATATCAAGGGGTTGCTTCCAAATCTGCTGCATGTCTTCTCCGTATATTGTTCGGGATGTGATACCCAATTTTTTTTCCAATAAAAATTATTGGCTGTCTATGTTTGTACGGTTTCCGGACGGGCCGCTCCGGACACATCAACCCGGAATCCGCACCATCCGGCTGGCAGGAATTATCTCAATTTCACCTTTAAGTTTGGGCAACTCCATTTTCAAGGTTTCAAGGGTGGCTGGATACGGGTGGCCTATGCCGATGGCAGCCCCGTATTTTCTGGCAATTTTTTTGAGCTGTTCAAACTGCCCGCTGATATAGGCCACCTCCTGCACATTGTCCAGGAACACATCCCGTTCGGCAAACCGGACCTGCAGCAGGCGTGCAGAGGCACGGCACTGGGAATTTTTTGCAGTTCTGGAATCAATGAAAAACAGGTCTTGTTTTTTCAGGATGGTGAATATCTGGTTCATCTGGTTGGCCTGGGTGGTAAACATGGATCCCATGTGGTTATTGACCCCTGACACCCCATGGACCTCTTTCAGGTTCTTTTCCAGCTGTGCAATCAGCACATCAGGGGGCATGCTCGTGAGCAAGGCACCGGGACCTGGATTTACCGTTGGATATTCCATTGGTTCCATGGGCAGATGCAGCATGATTTCCGCACCTTTTTCAGCCAGCATTCTGGAAATGGTCTTGCCGAATGGTGACCAGGGCAGTACGGAAAAACTGATATTGGGTTCCAGTGCGTGCAGGGCACTGGCCATTTTTTTGTCATATCCGATGTCATCAATGATCAGGGCAATCCTGATGATATCCTCTTCCATCCCGACCATATCATCTTCCGGCTGTTCGCTGAAGGCAGAAGGGTATTTTTGAATATCTTCCAGACCATCGAACACTTCATATACAATGGGATTTCCGTTTTTTTCCATGAGACCGGGCTGGGGTTTTTTGGGCGGCAGATCGCTGATATCTTCAAAAACAGGGGGCGGTGTATCCATGTCCTCTGGTGTGCTGATATCCGGTTGGGGCGCAGTGCTGTCGGCAGCCTTCCGGGTCGTTTCGGGCGGCCGGGCCGGCTTTCGGATAAAAATATCCGCCAGCATGGCGCCTGTAAGGCACACAGCCACCAGAACCACAACCCCGATCACCATTTTTTTCAATTCCGACGGCACATGAACGGTATTCTTTGTACCACGCTTTTTCGGGGATGAACTGGTTTTTTTCTGCCCTGCTTTTTTTGATACCGGTTTTTTGGGTGCCGGTTTTTTGGGTGCCGGTTTTTTGGGTGCCGGTTTTTTGGCACCCTTTTTTTTAATTGCCATTTACTTTATTGAAGACTCCATAGCTTATCAGGATATCAAGGGCTCTTCTCACCTGGGCATCCTGGTGGAGCTGTTCGGTTTCCTGCTGCTGCCGGGATTGTGTGGATGGTTTTGGAGGAACCGCATCCATGCGGCTGTCATCTGTTTCTTCCGGCTGCAGACTGTTCTGCAGATCTTTTTCCTTGAGCATCCGATCAAAGGCGGACGGCTTTTTCGTTTGTTTTTCAATGATGGCATGGGCGACCGTAATATCCGGCTGAATCCCCTTGGCCTGAATGGATCTGCCGCTGGGGGTGTAATACCGGGCAATGGTATATTTGAGACCGTATCCGTCTTTCAATGGACGGACAGTCTGAACCGATCCTTTGCCAAAAGAAGGGGTGCCCAAAATCAGAGCCCTGGCATGGTCCTGCAATGCACCGGCCACAATCTCGGAAGCGGAAGCAGAACCGCCGTTGATCAATACCACAATGGGATATTTGGGGTCTTCTTCGCCGGGACGGGCTTTGTATTCCTGGGTATTTTTTTCTTCACGCCCCTTGATGGAAACAATCACGCCCTGGTCCAGAAAAATATCAGACATTTTGATGGCCTGGTCCAGAAGTCCGCCGGGATTATCCCGCAGGTCAATGACAAGCCCTGTGAGCGGGTTTTCATCTGATTGCAGTTTTTCCAGATGCGCGGCAATCTCTTCATGGGTGTTCATCCTGAAATTGGTTACCCGCAGGTACCCGTATCCAGGCTTGAGCATGGCAGATCGAACACTGGTCATGGGAATCAGGTCCCGCTGTAAAGAAAATACCAGGGGGGCGGGCTCACCCTCCCGGATAATGGTGACGACCACCTCTTCATGCCTGGGCCCCCGCATTTTGCTCACTGCCTCCCAGAGTGCCATTCCTTTGGTGGATGCTCCATCAATTTTCACGATGATATCCCCGGCAAGAATACCGGCCTTATAGGCAGGGGTCCCTTCAATGGGAGAGACCACGGTCAATATCCCCTCTTTCATGGTGATCACTATCCCGATACCGGAAAATTCCCCTTTGGTTTCATCCTGAAGGTCATCAAAGGCCTGCGCAGGCATAAAGCTGGAGTGGGGATCCAGATTTTCCACCATACCTTTAATGGCATTGTGGATCAGGGTGTCGGCATCCACTTCATCCACATAATTCTCCTCCAGTTCTTCCAGGACTTCCACGAACAACTTCAAAGATTTGTAGGTTGTACCGGTTTCAGCACAAACCGGTATTCCGCCGGAAACAGCCAGAACCAGAGCCAAAATGGCTCCGCACAGCCACCGGGTGTAAAACGATCGCACTATCATATGTTTTATGCTCCTTTTTTTAACCATTTCAGGGTATCCTTCGGTTTGCCGTGGTGTCTGACCTCAAAATGCAAACAAAGCCCTTTTATGGAACCGGTATCACCTGCTGTGGCGATCACCTCTCCGGTATCCACTTTTTCACCTGTCTGCTTGAAAAACTCCTGTAAATGGGCATACAGTGTATAGTAATTTTCCCCATGATCTATAATCAAAAGATTGCCATACCCTTTCAGCCATTCGGCGAATATAATCTCCCCCTTGAAAACAGACCGGACAGGTTCCCCCCGTTCCACCTTTATATCAATTCCGCTCTGAAAAGTGAAGGAATTGTAATTTCCTGATCGGGCCGGGCCGAACCGGGACACGATTTTTCCTTTGACCGGTGTGGGCAGGCGGCCTTTTAACCCGGAAAATACTGTGTCCTCCACAAAAGCGGGGGCCTGTTTCCCCATGGCTGACATTTTGGCATCCAGCCGGATGGCGGCATCCTTCAAAGATGCCACCGCAGCCTGTGACAATGCTTTTTTCCGGCGGATCTCATCAAGCACAGCCGCTTTTTTTCGGCTTTCCTTTTCCTTGATACGGATCTGAAGCGCCAGCTCCTGCTCCAGTTTTGCCTTGGCCTCCTTTTGTTCCGCCAGTTGGGCCGCAAGTTTCTGAAACTTTTCCAGATCATGCAGCTGATTTTCTATGGCCTGAAAATCAGACATAACAATCCGTTTCATGGCATTCTGGGAAACAAAAAAATCAAACACCGAAGCAGGCATCCCCATCATATCCAGACTGCCGATATTGTGCATACGGTACAATGCACAAAGCCGCTCTCCGGCATACACCTGGTTTTCCTGGATCTGCTCTGCCAGTTTCCGCCTGTCCGTCAGGATGGCGGCAATGCTCTTTTCCAGATGCCTGTTTTCTCTGGACAGGGCATCCGCCTTGATCCGGGCCTGGTTCAATGTATAGTCGATCTGGTTCAACCCCTCGATGATTTGTATCTCTTTTTTGCTGAACTGGGTGATCTGCTCTTCTTGTACACTGATACGGGTTTCAATGGCCTGTTTTTTTTCCTGTATCCGGGGATCAGGTTTCAGTGGTTCGGCTCTTTTTTTCTCTGCAGGGGCGACAGGCGCCAGCGCTATGTATATGGGCCGGTTTCTGACATATCCCTGAATATTTTTATGCTGAATTGTCACCCACCCGCCGATACCGCCTTTTACCGCTGTCACATCCACCCGGGTACCTTTTTCCAGGACCATCAACACTTCGGCATTCCGGGAGGGTTCCGACCGGACATTGAGTTTGGCGGCAGTGATTGTACCCTGATATATAACCGCCTGTGCAGCCCCAAAAACCAAGGGTACTGCCAGAATCACCCACAGCCAAACCAGCGTTATTTTAAAATCTGCTTTAAGGAAAGATAACATCCAAACCATCCCAAAAAAGTACTGGCCAGAAGAATGATCCCCATGGCCCTGACTGACAGGAACCGAATATCAAGGTATACATAGGCGCTCAAATTCCGGGATATACCTGATGAAACGGTAAAAAAGGCGGCCAGCAGGATCAAAAGCCCCAAGACGCCCCCCAGAAACCCCTGGAGCAGTCCTTCCACATAAAAAGGGGTTTTGATAAACCCCTGCGTGGCCCCCACCAGCCGCATTATTTCGATTTCAAGGCGCCGGGAATAAAATGCCAGCCGCACGGTATTGGCGGTAATAAAAAGGGCAATCAGCAAAAACAGCCCGCACATGGCATACCCGGTGATCCGGAACAAAGAAAAAATCTTTAAAAATCTTGCCAGCCATCCCTGGCCGTATTCCACACTTTCCACCATCTCCAGCGCTGCAATTTTTTCTGCAAAGGCCTTCATTTGCTGAAAATCCCCATGGGTGTTCATCCGGATCTCCAATGCATGGGGCAGGGGATTTTCCTTCAGGGTTTCAAAAAAACCCGTATTCCCGGTCATCTCATCCTTCAGCCGCTCCAGTGCCCGGGATTTTGAAATAAAACGCATCTCTTCCACCTCTCCCAGGGTTTTGATCCGGGCTTCAAGATCCGGGAGCATCTCCGGGGAAAAGGCAGGTGTCAGATATATCATGGCCCGGCCGCCCTGATTCCATCCCTCGATCACCCGGCTGGCATTTTCAAAAAACAAAAGAAACAACGACACCACAAGGATGGACAACGAAATGGTCACAATGGTGATCAGGTTCAAAAACCGGTTGGACCGGATATCTGCCAGGGCTTTTTTGATATAACGGATCATGGAAACAGTTTCCTTATCACAACACAACATCTGTCACAGCAGGGTGGATGTTTTGACCAGCTGTCCCTGTTCCAGCTCAATATTCCGGCCCCGCACCATGCTTTCCAGCAAATGCAGGTTATGGCTTGCCAGCAGAATCGTGGCCCCGTTTTTGTGGTACGCCATCAAAAAATCCAGCACCAGTTTTGCAGATGCGTGATCCAGGCTGCCGGTGGGCTCATCCGCCAGAATGATATCCGGATCACCCACCACCGCCCGGGCCACTGCCACCCGCTGCTGTTCACCGCCGGACAGGGTCGGCGGCAGGGCATTTGCCTTTTTTTCCATACCGGTGGTGCGCAGGACATGCATCACTTTTTTGCGGATATAGGCTGGTTTTTCTCCGGCTACCTCCAGCACCAGGGCCACATTTTCAAATACCGTCCGGCCGGGAATCAGTTTAAAATCCTGGAACACCATGCCGAAGCGCCGCCGCAAAAGGGGCAGCTTGGCAGAAGAAATCCGGGCAAGGTTCATGCCGTTGATGAGAATCTGGCCCTCGGAGACTTTTTCAGCCAGGTACAGCACCTTGAGCAAAGTGGACTTACCAGCCCCGGAAGGGCCTGAAATAAATATGAATTCTCCAGGCTGGATATCCACAGACACATCGTTCAATGCCATCTTTGCGCCATAGCGCTTGGTGACATTGAACAGTCTGATAATGGCATGTTTACTGCTTTCCAGATTCATTATTTTTCACCAACAGGTTTATACCGCAGTCCATAATTGACTGGCACTGAATTTACTGATATAAACCAGCTGTGTCAAGGAGTGCTGAAAAACAGTTTTTCTTACACCCAAAGCCTTCACTGAACCCGTAAATCCGGCTTCTTCCAAGCAGTGAAGGCTTTGCCATGTAAAACCCATAAGGACAGAGATATGCTGTTATTTGATTCCCATTGCCATATTGACGACCCCTGTTTTGCTGATGATTTGGATGCCGTGTTTGAACGGGCCAAAAACACAGGGGTCCGCGCCATGGCCATTGCAGGGGTTGACACGGACACCGCGCAAAAAGCGGTCAAAATTGCCGCCGGCCGGGACAATGTTATCACGGCGGTGGGCATCCATCCCCATGATGCCGTGCACTGCACCCGGAAAAATCTGGCGGATCTGGCCGGCCTGGCTGAAGAAAATGATTGTGTCAAAGCCTGGGGGGAGACCGGCCTGGATTTCAACCGGATGTTTTCGCCGCAAAAGGAGCAGGAAGCCTGCTTCACAGCCCAGCTGGCCATTGCTGCTGAACGGGATCTCCCCCTGATTTTCCACGAACGTGATTCCAACGGCCGGTTTTATGACATTGTAAAAACAGACGGGCCTGGCAGCAGAAAAGGGGTGGTGCACTGTTTTTCCGGCACCCGCAAAGAGCTGTTCCAATACCTGGACCTGGGGTACCACATCGGCATCACCGGTATTCTCACCATCCAGCAGCGGGGAAAACTGCTCCGGGAACTGGCGCCGTTGATTCCCAAAGACAAGATTCTCATTGAAACCGATGCCCCGTATCTCACCCCTGCCCCCGAAAAAAACAGATACCGGCGCAATGAACCCGCGTTTGTCCGGTCAGTGCTGGAGAAACTGGCACAGGTTTGCAACGAAAACCCGGAAGCGCTGGCCAGGACCATCTTCACCAACACCAACAGATTCTTCAACACCTGCTTTGCCTGAAAACTTGAATTAACCGGGGCAATCGCATGTAACAGATCTACATCCTGCCTTCCAGGAATCCCCTCCCCTGTAGGCAACCTGAACACGGCCCGAGATTGCATAATCTGACGGTCCGTGTTCAGGTTGCCAACAGGGGGGCACACTGCAGACCGATTTTTGGAGCCTCCGGCGGTAGTTTGCAGCCCAGCCGACTGTCAGTGCCCGCAGATCAGGCTGCCGTGGTTGTATCCTTTGCCATCAGCTTGGTCACCGCTTTTTCCAGGCCGTCCAAAGACAGTTCAAACATGGGAAAAATGGCATTGATGGTCATGATGGTGTGGGTGTAGCCCCACATGGATGCAGGCACCGGGTTCAGCCACACGCTGTGGGCAAAGGTTTCGGCCAGGAATTTGAGCTGCTGAATGCTGGGCCGGCCGCTGCGCTCACTGATGTGGATCGAGCCGTCATGGGCCATGAGTTCATAGGGGGCCATGCTGGCGTCACCCACTATGATAAGCCGCGTTTCCGGATCATTTCTGGCAAAATCCACAATCTTTTTGGGTTTTTTATACCGGGCCGGGTCTTCCCACACATAATCGTAAATGGTGTTGTGGAAAAAATAAGTCTTCACCTCTTTGAACTGGGCCCTTGCATAATCAAACAGGGTCTGGACAATGTCGATATGGGGATCCATGGACCAGCCGCCGTTGTCAATGGCCAGGATCACCTTGAGCCGGTCCTTGAGGGCCCGGTCAAACACCAGTTCGATCTCACCGGCATTGCGCATGGTCTCTCTGATGGTTTCATCCACATTGATCTTGTCTTTGGGACCGGCCGGCACCAGGTTGCGCAGGCGTTTGAGGGCTTCCCCGATATTGGCCTGGGTCAGGGGACCGGCAGTGGAATAATCCTTGTACCGCCGTTCATTGGCCACCTTTACCGCGGATTTATTGCCGGACGTCCCGCCCACCCGCATGCCGCCGGGGTGGTATCCGGAATGACCCACAGGGGAATACCCGCCGGTGCCAATCCATTTGCCGCCGCCGTCATGGCGGCCGTCCTGGTCTTTGAGCCGCTCCTTGAAGTATTCGATCAGTTCATCCGGCGACATTTTGTTGAGCTTTTCCTCATCAATGCCCAGGGCATCCGCCACCTTTCTGGGATTTTTCAGCCATTCCTCCAGCAGTCCCCGGGCAATGGCATCAATCTCAAAGCCCGCGTCCTCGGGCAGGGGTACCCCTTCAAAATAATGGGCAAACACCTGGTCATACAGGTCAAAATACCGCTCGCTTTTGATGAGGATGGCCCGGGCGCAGGTATAAAAATCATCCAGGCCGGCCACCATGCCGTTGTAAAGGGCTTTCTGCAGGGTGAGAAAAGCGGTGGGGGACACGGGAATGCCCACATCCTTGAGGGTATAAAAAAATTTTACAAACATGAAATCCGCCCCTTAAAACAAGCGTCTTCTGGTTGTCAGGTTCTGGGCCCGTTCATAATCCGGGCTTTTTTTGAACAATACCCCGAGAAAGGGCAGTTTGCCGTTGATCAGGTCCTTGACCCGGAAATCCGGGTCAGCATGCAGCGCCCTGATCCAGTTGATCAACTCCCGGGTAGCCGGTTTTTTCTCTATACCATCAATATCCCGCATGCTGAAAAACGCCTTGATGGCATTGTCCGCCAGTTTTTCATCCAGATCCGGGAAATGCACATGAATGATCTTGCGCATCATCTTGGGATCGGGAAATGCGATATGGTGAAAATTGCACCGGCCCAAAAACGGGTCGGACAGGTCTTTTTTCGCGTTGGAAGTGATGATGATCACCGGCCGGTGGGTGGCTTTGATGGTCTGGTCCGTCTCGATGATATCAAACTGCATCTGGTCCAGGACATCCAGCATGTCATCCTGGAAATCGGTATCTGCCTTGTCGATCTCATCGATGAGCAGCACGGTACGCTGGTCTGCCACAAAGGCCTGGCCGATTTTTCCCATTGTAATGTATTCATCGATATTGCTCACATCCCGTTTCGAGTCACCGAACCGGGAATCGTTGAGCCGGGTAAGGGTATCATATTGATACAGCGCCTCCACCAGTTTCATGCTGGATTTCACGTTGAGTACAATCAGGGGCATGCCCAGGCTTTCGGCAATGGCATAGGCCAGCATGGTTTTGCCGGTGCCCGGTTCTCCCTTGAGCAAGAGGGGCATTTCCAGCCGCATGGAAATGTTGACGATTGCGGCCAGCTCCTGGTCCAGTACATATTTTGTGGCACCCTGAAATTCATCGGTAACAATCTGGTTCATGGATTTTTTTCTCCGGTTATTAAAGAATTTACACATATTTCCCTGGTTTTGCCCATGGGGCAACCGTATATTATACCGGAAATATGAAGCAAATCCCGGGTTTTCACAAGGATTTTTATAAAAACCCTTTGATCCACCCCACATATTACAAAATTGTATCTTTTTATTCTCACTGCCTGTACGCTAAATCATTGACACTGATACCACTTAGTGTTAAGAGTTTTTATTTGATATTTTCAGCCATGAAACAAACAGGAGCATGCTATGATTGGTGGAATTGGAATGCCGGAACTGATAATCATCCTTGTGATCATACTCATTATTTTTGGCGCAGGCAAGTTGCCGGAAATCGGTGCCGGTCTGGGCAAAGGTATTAAAAATTTTAAAAAAGCCACAAATGAGCCCCTTGAAGACAAGGACAAAGACAAAGATCCGGAGCAGATTGAAAAAGATTAAAAATTATCTGTTCATCTTCTCTCTTCTGCAACCGGGCGGCTAAAACACCCGGTTGCCTGCATTTCATTTCCAGATACCCTGATGTGCCTGCTACTCCCTTATAGGCAAAAATTCTATTCAAAAAAACAATTAAACGCAAAAATGTATTTTTACTTGTTCAATAAAATACATTTTTGTTATTTATTTTAATAAAATGTTTTTTTGAGGTGCTTTTTTCATAACATCACAGGGGGAAAATTTCAAAACCCTTGTCAATAAAAGACTGGCATGCCCATTGCTTATAGAAAAAGGCCATGAAAACAATGCAAAACACACAAGCCCGTGTTTTAATCCAGAAAAAGGAACGCCTGATACAGGCATTTCTGGCAGGAGAAGCACCGGATTTCCTGGAAAAGCTGACCCGGTTTCTGGATGAATATTTTTTTACGGTATATGAAAAAAGTATTGCCGCCCGCAAAATGGTGGCTTCCCAGAACCCGTTTGCCCTCATTGCCCTCGGGGGATATGGCAGAAAAGAGCAATGCATCCATTCCGATATCGATCTGCTGATTCTGTTTGATACAGCCGTTGTCCCGGAGGTGGAAGCCTTTATCCAGGAACTGCTCTACCCTTTGTGGGATGCCCGCTTTGAAGTGGGATATGCGGTGCGCAGCATTGATGAATGCATTGCCATGGCCTTTGACCGGTTTGATATTCTCACAACAGTTCTGGATGCACGCTTCATCTGCGGCCACTCGTTGCTATATTCTGCTTTCAAGGAAAAATTCCGGGACAGGCTTTCTGCCAAACATTACAAACAGACACTGGATTACCTGTTTGACCACGGCATAAAGCGGCTGGAAAATTTCGGGGATTCCACCTTTCTTGTGACCCCTGATCTCAAATCAGGCTTCGGCGGATTGCGGGACTACCATACCCTGTTGTGGTATGCCAAGATAAAATCTGATATCAAAGAAAGGCGGGACCTGGAATATTATGGTTTTTTGTCCCATTTTGAGTATGAAACCCTGGAAAAGAGCCTGACCTATATTTGGGATATCAGAAACCGGCTCCACCATATCACCGGCCGCAAATGCGATACCTTGCATTTTGAGTACCAGACCGAGGTGGCCGGTCTTCTCAACTACAGAAACCAGGGAGAACTGCCGGATGTGGAGGTGTTTTTAGGGGATCTGCATGCCCACATGGATTTTCTCAAACAGGTCAACCAGATCACTTTTGAAGATATCGTCACCAACAGCCGAATCAGAAAAGATCCGGCCACCCCGCGCCTCACCAGCACAGCCGGGCTGATCATACAGAAACGGCGGTTGTACTTTGCCAATACCGTGGTTATCCTGCAGCACCCTGACCTGCTGTTGAAAATCTTTCTGGAAAGCGGTAGACGGCGGATTCCGCTGTCCATCGAAGCCCGGCGGGTGGTAACGGAATTTCTGCATCTGGTGGATGAAACGTTAAAAACAGATCCGGAAAATGTCAAAATCTTTAAAAAAATCCTGGCACTCTCTTTCTGGGAATTCAATGTGCTGAATGTGATGCTCTCCACCGGTATCCTGGAACAGTTCATACCCGAATTCGGCGCCATCAGACACAAAATTCAGTACAACCACTACCACCTGTTTCCGGTGGACAAACATTCAATCCGCTGTGTACAGGTGATCAACAGCTTCAGAGAACCGGGCACCGACGTCATCACCACGCTTTACGCTGATGTTTTCAAGGAAGTAAGAAACAAAAACCTTTTGCTGATGGCAGCCCTGCTCCATGATATCGGTAAATCAGACCCGGCAAAAGAACATTCAAAGACCGGTGCCGCCATTGCACGGCCCATCCTGGAACGGATGGGGTTCAATGCCGCCGAGATGGCAGATGGTCTGTTCCTGATTCAAAACCACCTGCTGCTGGCAAAAACCGCCACCAGACGGGATATTTTTGATGAGGAAACCGCAATCTACACAGCCAGAAAGGTGGGAAAAATCCGGCTGCTCCGCATGCTGTTTCTGCTCACGGTTGCTGATTCCATGGCCACAGGCCCCAAGGCGTGGAACGACTGGACCGAAAATCTGATAAAAGACCTGTTTTTAAAAAGTATGCGCATTTTAAAAACAGGGGAACTGGCCTCCAAAAAAAGCCAGCGCCTTATCCAGCGCAAAAAAAAGGAAGTGCTGGCCCTGCTCAAAGAACGCTGGCATGAACAGGAAATCATGGATTTGCTGAAAACCATGTCAGGAAGATATCTTTTATACATGCCGGCCATTCATGTTGCGGACCATATCAGGCTGTTCCGGAACCTCGGCAACAGGCAGTTCATCTGGCAGGTTTCCACAGAAGAGGATTCAGATATACGCACGGTTGCCATCTGCGGCAGGGAACGGCCCGGATTTTATTCCAAAATCGCCGGGGTTTTTTTTCTGAACCGCATCAATATTGTGGCATCCCAGGCCTATCCCCTGGGAGACACCCACATCCTGGACATATTCAAGGTCATGCCCCCCAGAGACCGGATTTTTGAACGGGAAAAATGGGGTAAAGCGGAAAACGATCTGAACCAGGCCCTGGATGACGACCATTTTCTGGACACGGTTGTGGACAAAATACCCAAACGCATCACCATTGCCTCGGGCAGGCGGCCGGAACCCAACCAGGTCCGCATAGACAACGATACATCCAGCTTTTTCACCATCATCGAGGTGCTGACCTATGATTTTGAAGGCCTGCTGTTCAGCATCACAGATGCCCTGTACCGCAGCGGCCTTAACGTCACTGTGGCCATGGTTGGTGGAAAGGTGGACCAGATCATGGATATATTTTATGTCCGGGACCTTGAAAATGACCAGAAAATCAGGGATCCGGAAAAACTCAAGCTTATCAAAACAGCCATCATAAAACGGCTCCCACAGATACATGCAAAGGAGGTAGAAAATGAAAAAAATTGAAGCTGTCATCAAGCCTTTCAAGCTTGATGATGTAAAGGAAGCATTGAGTGAAGTCGGCATTTACGGCATGACCGTGACAGAAGTCAATGGATACGGCCGCCAGAAAGGACACAAGGAGATATACCGGGGCGCGGAATATGTCGTGGATTTTGTCCCCAAAATAAAACTGGAAATTGTTGTGGCAGATGACCGGGCGGACGAAACCATCGAAACCGTCAGAAATGCCGCCAACACCGGAAAAATCGGAGACGGCAAAATCTTTGTCCTGAACGTGGAAAAATCTGTCCGTGTCAGAACCGGAGAGACAGACACGGATGCACTCTAATTCAGGTACCAAACCAGATGATAACCATAATTCAAAACAGAAAGGAAAACAGATGACACCCAAAGACGTAATTGCAATGGCAAAGGAAAACAATGCAAAAGTGGTCGATATCCGGTATATGGATTTCATCGGCACATGGCAGCATTTTTCCGTCCCGTTAAGTGAATTTTCAGAATCCGCTTTTGAAGACGGATTCGGATTTGACGGCTCCTCCATGCGGGCCTGGCAGGCCATCAACAACAGTGACATGATCGTGATACCGGAACCTGCCACCGCAAGAATGGACCCTTTTTTCAAGGTGCCCACCCTGGCCATAATCGGCAACATCCATGACCCCATCACCAGTGAATCCTATTCCAGGGATCCCAGGGGAATTGCCAAAAAAACAGAGCAGTACCTGAAAAGCACCGGTATCGGCGACACCATTTTTGTGGGACCTGAACCGGAATTTTTCATCTTTTCCAATATCCGGTATGCCTCAGAACCCCATGCCGCTTTTTTTGAAATCGATTCTCCTGAAGGCCACTGGAACACAGGCACCGAAGAGATGCCGAACCTGGGATACAAGATCAAACCCAAACACGGGTATTTCCCCCTGCCCCCGGCTGACCAGTACCAGGACATGAGAACCGAAATGATGCTCACCCTGGAAAACCTGGGCATTGCCATGGAATGCCAGCACCACGAAGTGGCATCCGCCGGCCAGTCTGAAATCGATCTGCGGTTTGATTCCCTTGTGAATATGGGCGACAGCCTGGCGTGGTTCAAGTATGTGCTGAAAAATGTGGCACACAAATACAACCACACCGTCACCTTCATGCCCAAGCCCCTTTACGGGGACAATGGGACCGGCATGCACACCCACATGAGTTTCTGGAAAGACGGCAACCCCATGTTTGCCGGCAACAAATATGCCGGCCTGTCTGACGAGGCCCTGTATGCCATCGGCGGCATAATGAAGCACTGCAAAGCCCTGTGCGCCATCACCAACCCCACCACCAACTCCTACAAACGCCTGGTACCCGGATTTGAAGCCCCCATCAACCTGGCATATTCCAGCCGGAACCGGAGTGCGGCCATCCGCCTGCCCATGTATTCCGGATCACCCAAGGCCAAACGAATCGAATTCCGTACCCCGGACCCCTCCTGTAACGGATACATGGCGTTTTCCGCCATTGCCATGGCCATGATCGACGGTATCCAGAACAAAATGGATCCGGGCGATCCCATGGACAAAAACATCTATGACCTGCCGCCTGAGGAGCTGGCAGAAATGGACGCTGCTCCCGGCAGCCTGGAAGAAGCGCTGGATGCCCTGAAACATGACCATGAATTTCTGCTCAAAGGCGATGTGTTCACCAAAGATGTCATTGAACACTGGATTGAATACAAAATGGAAACTGAGGTCAAACCGGTTATCAGCCGACCCCATCCCCACGAGTTCTATCTGTATTTTGACATATAGCAACCACCTTTTCCATACCTTTTTGTGAAATAGATTCTGACCTCCCCCGGGTCCGCCCGGGGGAGGACTTTCAAAACCCACAACCCTGGAGTATAAAGAGGGGAAAGATCATCTGCCATCTCCCCCCTTTTGCTGTTTCCAGTCCAGACAGCAGAAATCCCCCCAAGATTTTTGATGCAATCCAAAATAAAATACGGTATAACATCATAAAATCAATCAGAACACAAAGGAGGCACAGCTGTCATATGGGATTTCTGCCTTTGCTACGCACACTTTTTTCCGGATGCTTCTTGTTTTTATTTTTCATTCCATGCCTTATTTGTTCACATGTTATTTCCCCCGCCTTTGCCCAGCCCACCGCCAAAGGAAATGAATTTCATGCCCTGGCCGAACGGTTGATAAAAGACGGTTTCGCCCCGGAAAAAATCCAGGATATTCTGGACAATGACGCTGTTTTTTTTAATCCTGACGGCGTTTCCATGTTTTTTGTCCATTCAGAATCCAGTCTGAATTATGACCAGTTTTTATCAAAAAAATCCATTACAAAAGCATTCCAATACATGGAAGAACACCAGGAAACCCTGGACCGTGCCCAGAAAATCCATGGGGTGGACAAAACGGTTATCACCGCCATACTGCTGGTGGAGACCCGCCTGGGCACATTTCTGGGCAAACGAACGGTCATCAATACGTTGGCCACCATGGCGGCCCTCACCGATGAAACACTGCGGGAACGTATCTGGAAAGCCATTCCCAAAGAAAAGCAACCGGAAAAGGAAACCTTTCTAAAAAAAGTGGAAAAACGGTCCAGATGGGGGTATGAAGAACTCAAAGCCCTGATAAAATACACGGACAGGGAAAGCATTTCCCCGGAAGCCATCAAAGGCTCCTATGCCGGCGCCATGGGTATCTCCCAGTTTATGCCGTCCAATGCCCTGACCCTGGCAATGGACGGTAACAATGACGGCAAAATTGACCTGTTCGACCACAGCGATGCCATTTTTTCCGTGGCCAATTACCTCAAACACCATGGATGGGACCCCGGCATCTCCCGGCAGCGCCAGCATGAGGTGCTGTTCCGTTACAACCACAGCAATTATTATGTGGATACCCTCATGAAAATCTCGGACCGCCTCAAAGAAGGATAATCACATTCATGGACAACCTTGTCTTATATATCCTCCTGATTTTCGGCATTTCTCTGGCTTTTACCATGCTGGCGCTGGTGGACATCATCAAAAAAGATTTCAGCTCTCCATCAATGAAGATTCTGTGGCATTTCATCGCCCTGATACCCCTGGTGGGATGGCTCATATACCTGCTTTTCGGCTTCAGAAAAGGCCGCAAAAAATCCTTTACCGATTAAAATTTATTGACTTTTTCCTGGTTACGGTATATCCATAATTTTTGCAGCGCTGGTCCCATCGTCTAGTGGTTAGGACGCCGGCCTCTCACGCCGGTAACCCGGGTTCGAATCCCGGTGGGATCACCAATAAAATCAATAGTTACAATAATTAGCAGAGGTTCTTTGGGAGGCGAGTGGCCCTTTGGAGGGCCTTTTGTTTTTTGATCACTTTCAATTCAGTTCAAGAAACAACCGCCCAGAATATTCTTTATAAAACCACCCAAACCTTTTGAAAGAACGATGCAACCAAAGCATTGGAAATCTTATCACCAGAGGTTTTCTGGATTGGGTGGTATTGAATGGTCGCCATTTCAAAGATTTTATGAGTGGTATATTATTACCTGAATTGAAAAGTGCCCTGATATCCTTTTGGATACGAAATAGTATATGAATTGATGGGGTCTATTATTCCCAATCCCAAAGTGGTTTTCTGGCTTGATGATCAACATTTTCATTTGGGGAGGGACCTTCCCATCACTTTTTTTAGCCGGGCGAAGTGGGAGTCTGCCCGTTCGAAAAGTTCCTCGATCCGCGCGACCTCTTCTGCAATATCCACCGGTTTCCCCAGTTTTTCCATCTGCTGTTTCAACTTTTCCTCATGTTCCTTTCGAGCCTCATCCATGCCGTTGACAATGACACCGATAAACAGGTTGAGAAAAATCATGGTACCCAGCAGCACAAACGAAACAAAATAGAGTGGAGAGACGATGGGAAAAGCCATAGGATCGGTGCACAAGTAGCTGTGGGGTTCGAATCCATATACATCGCATCCGTAAATTTGAGTGTACATGATATCTGTCCAGTCTTCAAGGGTCACGATTCTGAAAAGCGACAGCAATGCTAATTGGAGCGTACCGAAGTGTACGGGATCATTCTGCCCGAATAAAAATACGCCCATCACCGCGTACACGTAAAACAGCACCAACAGAAGGATAGAAACATACCCCATGGAAGGCAGGCTCCGAAGCAGAGCCTCTACAACGATTTGCAAACGCGGAATGGCTCGGATCAGGCGCAAGACCCGCAAAAGTCGAAGAATCCGCAGAACCATGGCGTATTTGACCGCAAACGGCAGAAAACAGGCCCCTACAATGATAAAATCAAACACGTTCCAGGGGTCAGAAAAAAACGTTAGAGGCTTAGGATATCTGGCCACGAACTTGATCAAAATTTCTACGGTGAAGATGGCAAGCACAAGTGTATCCAGGATTTGAAGCCATGATCCGTAAACTGCCATTATTTCCGGATAAGTTTCAAGACCCACCAAGATACCGGCAAACACGATCACACCGATAATGCCGTTGTGAAACCACGGCGCTTCTTCAATTTTTCTACAAATATCTACAACAAGCATATGTAAGGCAGACTCCGCGTAAGGTTTTACCTAATACTGCCGCTAGATTTTTCCCAAAAGGAAGATCTGCGGGTCGTCTGTTTTAGGTCGGAAACTTAGAAATTGTCAATAATTTTATGATTATGATCAAAAAATTTTGCAGATACCATTAATGTTGTTAAAGTTCAAGGGAATCCATAATAGGCAATTTATGTTTATATCTGATTGAAATCAAGGATAATCCAATGGTTGATCATACCGGTTGTCAAAAATTTTTGATACCAACATTATTGAATACCTGTTATAATTTCTTTGCATATAAGCAAATAATTTGAGATCCCTCGTTTATACTGACAATTGGAAAATTCATAACGGCTGACTTTAATAATAGGGTTTAACTTACATGTATAAAATAATTGCAGATACAAAGAAAAACAGGTTTTATGTAACGCTTAAGACATTGGTTCTGGCGAGGGAAGTTTTTTGAATAATAATATCAAGACTGAAATTGAAAAGCTGAAACCAGGATTTCCCGTAATCTCCGATATCAGACAATTCATTCCTGACTGTGAATAGACAAGAAATCTGAACCATATCACCAATATTGCCTCTCGATTTTTGCATTGGGCATTTTCTATCCAAACCTCCAAAAACACGTAATAGCTTTTTTAAAATATTATTTTTTTCTTGATTTCCCACTAAATGTTTTTAATAATTTTTTGATACCGGTACCAGTTTTGGCCAAAAGGGAATCTCATGAAATTCCGGTAGAGGCCTCCGCTGTCATAATGGTACCAATTGGGTCTAAAACGCTGAAAAATGCGATCCAAAAAAAATGAACTGCCTGAAGTAGGCAAAAAAACGTTGGAATTGAAGAAACGTTTTTACAAGGAAAATGAATTATCAATGAAGTTTATTAAACAAGGGCCACCAGCGTAGGGTTCGCTTGCTTTTTAAACTCAAACATGGGGGAAAAAATATGAGCACTAAAATTCACAAAGGCGTTAAGGAACTTAAAAACAATTTAGATAAAGGCAAATTAAGCCGTCGAGAATTTATCCGATATGCTTCCCTTCTGGGCCTATCGGCAGCCGCATCAACACAGATGGCAGGCCTTATATTTAGACCCACCCAGGCAAATGCTGCCGCAATACAGCGCGGCGGTGTCATGAAAATCGCATCTCCTGTACAAAAAGTCAGTCATCTTTCAAACCTTTCATGGATTTCTCCCACCAACCAGTTGAGAAATGTAGTCGAATATTTGACTTATACGGATGCTGATAACGTGACACACCCCTACCTCCTGGAAAACTGGGAAGTTTCAGATGATTTAAAAACCTGGACCCTAAATTTGAGACAGGGGATCAAGTTTAACAACGGTGACGATTTTACTGCCGATGATGTCATTTTCACCATGAATGAATGGTTTAAAGAAGATGTGGGATCTTCAATGAAGGGCATGATGGGCAGTTATCTGGACACCACCGGGATTGAAAAAGTAAGCAAACATCAGGTCAAGCTTCACCTCAAAATACCGGAAATAGGTGTACCAGAACATTTGTTTCATTATCCAGCAATGATATTCAACCACCGTACCTTTGAAGGAGACTTTATCAAAGCGCCTCACGGTACCGGGCCTTACACGCTTCAAAAATATCTTGAAGGAGAGACGTGTGTCATTAAACGCCGCAATGATTATTGGCGTAAAGGTGCGGACGGTAAACTGCTGCCCTACCTGGATGAAGTCCATTTCATAGATATGGGCACTGAGATGTCCCCCATGATTGCGGGGCTCAAAAGCGGAGACATTGATATGATCGATTTCGGAGATCTCGGAGCAACCGATGCCTACTTGGCCCTGAAAAAAGATCCAAATATCAGTATCTACCCCATTAACACAAATCAAACCAGAGTTGTCAGAATGCGTGCTGATTTGAAACCCTGGTCTGACAATCGTGTACGTCAGGCATTAAAACTCTGTCAGAACCGTGAAAAGATCCTTGGCTTGGCCTTCTTCGGCGAAGGTCTGATTGGGCAAGACATCCATGTCAGCCCCAAACATCCTGAGTACGCACCCATTGAAACCCCCAAATACGATCCGGAACAAGCAAAACAATTATTGAAAGAAGCCGGATATCCCAATGGGCTTGATGTCAACATTGCTGTTGGAAACGGTTGGCCAGAAATCATACGCTATGCGGAAATCCTGAAACAGGATGCAGCACCTGCCGGCTTTAATATTAACATCCAGACAATGCCCAACAGCCAATATTGGGAAAAGTGGACTGAAGTTGATCTTGGCATTACGGTCTGGAGCCACCGTCCATTAGGAACCATGGTACTTAACCTGGCATATACCGCTGACAGTGAAGGTAATCCTGTCCCCTGGAATGAGACCCGATGGGTTGACAAAGAATTTTCAAAACTTTTGACAACGGCAAATGCCACCTTTGACGTTGAGAAACGGCGGAAAATTTTTGCAAAGCTTGAAAAAATTCAACAAGATCGCGGTTCCATTGGCAATGCATTCTGGATCAATACCTGGTTTATCACCAGTAAAAAGATGCAAGGTATTAAAGCGCATCCCAGCGGCTATTCAAAACTGGATGACGTGTGGATTAAAAGCTGATCTTGTATCATTAAGGTACCTAAGGGATCACGTAGAAATTAATTTGCATTTTGTTTTCAAATTACCAGTCTTATAGCGGGGGAAAACAGATTATTGGAGTTTATTTTTTGCATGGTCCCTATGTATGTATTAAATTTAAGTCGCCTTACTTCTTTTCAAAATCAGTATGAAAGATGATGCGACTTTTTTCATTATGCCTTGTGATAAATTAAAAAAGGCGCATTGAACATTTGTGTCTGCTCGGACATTAAGGCGAGGTTCTGGATAAAAATGAAAGCAAAACCCACCTATGAAGAACTGGAAAGACGGGTTCAGGAACTGGAAAAAATTGAATCAGAATTTGAAGTGATAAAAGCAGATAAGCAGCGCTTGGAAATGATTTTATCCTCTCTTGATACGGGACTTTCACTGATAAATACGGACTATACCATATCCTGGGTGAACGATACCATCCGTTCGATTTTCCCGAACGGCGACCCGGTAGGCAAAACTTGTCATCGGTTTTATGAATCATCGGAACATATTTGTAACCCCTGTCCGACATTTGAAGCTTATAAAAGCGGCCAAACCCAGAAAATGGATAAGTACAACCCATCAAAGAACAAATGGTACAGTATCATATCACAACCAGTCAAAGACGAAGCAGGACAAATTGTCAGTGTACTGGAAGGTATTACAGAAATTACGGAAAGAAAGACTTATGAACAGCAGATTTTAAAAGAAAAAAACCTTTTGCAACAAGTCATGGAAACGAGTCCTGTGGGAATAACCATGGTTGATAAAAAAGGGAATGTTTCAATGGCAAACGCCAGAGCAGAAGAAATTCTGGGCCTGGAACGCTCAAATATTTACAAAAGGCTGTATAACGATCAAAAATGGCAAATAAAAGATATTCAGGGTAATGAGTATCCTGATGATCAGTTGCCGTTTGAGTTGGTTAGAAAATCCGGAAAGTCGGTTTTCGGCATAAAGCATTCTCTTGTTTGGCCCGATGGAGAAAAGGTGTTGCTTTCAATCAATGCCACACCGCTATTGGATCGCAGTGGAAATTTCAATGGCATGGTAGCCGCATTGGTAGACATAACTGAACGGAAAAAGACTGAGGTTTTGCTGCAGGAGAAAACCACACTTCTGCAAAACATTATTGACACCACCTCTGACCTTATTTCCGTGGCTGACATGGAGGGCAAATTTAAATTCATCGGCCCTTCACACAGTATCCTGGGATACGATGCGGATTTACTTGTCGGCAGAAACGTCATGGAATTTGTCCACCCGGATGATTATCAGGAGACGGCAACCGCTTTTGCCGAATTCTTGACCAACAGGGAAGATGGCCGAAAGGTCGAATACAGGTATCGCCGGGCAGATGGAGACTATCTCTGGTTTGAAACTGTAGGGAAGTTCATTCTTGATGATGTCGGCAATCCAAAGGAAATTTTGTTCAGCACAAGAGATGTCACTGAACGGAAACAGGCTGAAAAAAAGTTGCAAATCAGTGAAAAACGCGTCCGGGCCAAACTGAATGCTGTGCTCCATCCTGAAGGCGATATGGGTTACCTCAGTCTTATCGATATTATTGATACTGCTAAAATCCAGCATCTAATGGATGACTTATATGAACTGACCAATATTGGCGGTGCTATAGTGGATCTCGATGGAAATGTGGTGGCGTCCACTGAATGGCGGGAAATATGCGCCCGATTTCACAGAAAGCATCCTGACTCATTAAAAAACTGTATCGAAAGTGATACGAAACTTACTGATGGAATAGAGCCCGGTCAGTTCAGGGAGTATCGTTGCAAAAACAATATGTGGGATATAGCCACGCCGATTTTTATAGGGGATAAAATTTTCGGTAATATTTTTATCGGTCAATTTTTCTATGACGATGAAGAAATCGATTATAACGCATTCCGTTCCCAAGCACATAAATTTAGCTTTGATGAGCAAGCATACATGGCTGCACTTGATTGCGTCCCGCGATTCAGTCGCAATGATGTTAAAAGGGCCATGAGTTATTATTCCCGGCTATCAGAAATTCTTTCCACGTTAAGTTACAGCAATATGAAACTTGCCCGGACGATTGAAGAACATAGGCGAACTGAAAGAGAGCGAGACAAGCTTCAAAGCCAACTCCTCCAGGCACAGAAAATGGAGTCCGTGGGCAGGCTTGCTGGAGGGGTGGCCCACGACTTCAACAACATGCTGGGGGTGATTCTGGGACATACCGAACTGGCACTCTTGCAGGCAGATGAAAATCATGATTTGCATTCCGACCTGAAAGAAATTCAAAAAGCTGCAAAACGGTCGGCGGATATAACAAAGCAGCTGCTGGCTTTTGCCAGAAAACAGACCATTTCCCCTAAACAACTGGATTTGAACAATACCGTGGAAAGTATGCTCAATATGCTGCGCCGGCTCATTGGAGAAGATATAGACCTGGTTTGGAAACCGTCCGCCCATCTGTGGCCGGTGAAAATGGACCCGTCACAGATTGACCAGATCATGGCCAATCTCTGCATCAATGCCAAGGATGCCATTTCAGGGGTAGGTAAGATCACCATTGAAACTGGAAAGAAAACATTTGATGAAGAATACTGCAACGAACATCCGGGTTTTATCCCCGGTGATTTTGTGCTGCTTGCAGTCAGTGATAATGGCTGCGGCATGGACAAAGAAATACTTGACAATCTGTTCGAGCCGTTTTTCACCACCAAGGAGGTGGGCAAAGGCACAGGTTTGGGGCTTGCAACTATCTATGGCATTGTCAAACAGAACAACGGATTCATCAAAGTGCACAGTGAACCAGGCCAGGGTTCCACCTTCAAAATCTATCTGCCTCGGTTAGTTTCC